>JGI12109J20283_10097906_pt1 | contig 12458 bp, 7 predicted proteins | sample ElkSlonscriptome_12_FD_20283 | JGI IMG/M metagenome (IMG submission 20283) | reverse complement strand
CCTTTGTCATTGGTTATTGGTTGTTGGTTGTTGGTTATTGGTTATTGGTTATTGGCAGAATCCCTCAATTGGTAATTGGTAATTTCCTCCCCCTCTTCCCCCTCCTCCCCACTCTCTCAAAGGACGGGGAAACCCCGCCCCTACACGCCTACTGCCCCAAACCCAAAACCGCCTCCCTCAACTTATCTGGAAGCAAAACCTTAGAGCGAGTTTGAGGATCGATACAAACATGACGAGTGCAAGCAGAAATCGCGATCGCGTCTCGTTGGTTTTCGGGAGTAATCGTATAATTCAACTCAAAACTGTGAGTTCTGGGGGGAGTGGCGCTCAGATGAACCGAGACGCGATCGCCCCACACCAAAGGCCGCAAAAAATCCGCCGCACTGTGTACGATGGGAAGGGCTATCGAATGAGAGCGAGCGAAATGGGGGAGTGCGATCGCGCAACTCGCCAAATAAGACTCATAAGCTTCGTGGCAAATTTCGAGGGCTTTTGCAAAATAAATCACCCCTGCCGCATCTGTATCGGCTAAACGAATAACATAGGGATAAATAAACGTCATAACAGCCCTTCCTTGTGTAATATAACCCTTGATCCTAAAAATCAAAATCTGAGGGTCTGTAGAGCTTGCTCATCGATCCCGAACAATGGGATGATAAAAAGTGCCTTGGGGCCATCGACAGCCATCAAGTTTACTATCTTGGCGTAGTCTACCCACACGCCAACCTTAATGTAGTTCCACATCCATAAAACAAGAAAATATGGTCGTTGCTAAACAATCACTTGAAGAACTTTGTATCAATTCCATTCGCTTTCTCGCCATTGATGCGGTCGAAAAAGCTAACTCTGGACACCCCGGACTGCCAATGGGTGCAGCCCCAATGGCCTTTGTCCTCTGGGATCGCTTTATGCGACATAACCCCAAAAATTCTCAATGGCCCAATCGCGATCGCTTCGTGCTTTCGGCAGGTCACGGCTGTATGCTGCAATACGCCCTACTGCACCTAACCGGTTACGATAGCGTCAGCATCGAAGACATCCAACAATTCCGCCAATGGGATTCTAAAACCCCCGGTCACCCAGAAAACTTTATCACCGACGGCATCGAAGTCACCACCGGGCCTCTCGGACAAGGCATTGCCAACGGTGTAGGTCTGGCCATGGCTGAAGCCCACCTCGGCGCAATGTTCAACAAGCCCGATTCTACCATTGTCGATCACTACACCTACGTTGTTCTCGGCGATGGCTGCAACATGGAAGGCATCTCCGGGGAAGCCTGTTCCCTCGCCGGTCACTTGGGCTTGGGTAAATTAATCGCTTTGTACGATGACAACCACATCTCCATTGATGGTTCGACGGAACTAGCCTTTACCGAAGATGTGGGCAAACGCTTTGAAGCTTATGGTTGGCACGTTCAGTCTGTCGAAAACGGCAACACTGACCTCGAAGCCATCCACAAAGCCATCGAAACGGCCAAAACCGTCACCGACAAGCCCTCGCTGATCAAAGTGACCACCACCATCGGCTATGGCTCTCCCAACAAAGCCAACACCCACGGCGTACACGGGGCAGCTTTAGGAGAATCCGAAGTCGATGCCACCCGCAAACACATGGGTTGGAACTATGACCCCTTCGTTGTTCCTGAAGATGCCCTCGCTCACTTCCGTAAAGCCGTCGAACGGGGCGCAAGCTACGAAGCCGAGTGGAATCAGAAATTTGCTGAATACAAAACCAAATATCCCGAAGACGCGGCTTTGTTTGAGCGCATGAATAGCGGTCAGCTTCCCGACGGTTGGGAAAAAGCCCTGCCGACTTATACCCCCGAAAGCAAAAAGGATGCCACCCGCAACCAATCGGGTGCAACCCTGAATGCTTTAGCCGAAGTCTTACCGGAAATCTTTGGCGGTTCGGCGGATTTGGCCCCCTCCAACAAAACCTTAATCAAAGGAGCCGGAGACTTCCAAAAAGGCAGCTACGAAGGCAAAAACCTGCGTTTCGGCGTGCGCGAACACGGCATGGGCGCAATTTGTAACGGCATTGCCCTCCATAGCCCCGGTTTAATTCCTTACGGTGCGACCTTCTTGGTGTTCACCGACTATATGCGGAATGCGATTCGCTTGTCTGCCTTGTCTCACGCCGGGGTCATCTGGGTGATGACTCACGATTCTGTCGCTCTCGGTGAAGATGGCCCCACTCACCAACCTGTAGAACATATTGCTTCTTTACGCATGATTCCAGGTTTGGTTGTGATGCGTCCGGCAGATGGTAACGAAACCTCTGGGGCTTATAAAGTCGCCATCGAGCGTTCTAAAGGTATTGGTACGGGTAAACCACAACCCGTTTTACTGGCTTTGTCTCGTCAAGGTCTGCCCAACTTAGCCGGAAGCTCTATCGAAAACACCACCAAGGGCGCTTATGTTGCCGCTTGTGGCTTTGCGCCTGAAGAACTCGAACTCGTACTCATCGGGACGGGTTCGGAGGTTTCTCTGTGCTTAGAAGCCGCCGAAAAACTCAAAGCTGAAGGCAAGAAAGTCCGCGTGGTTTCGATGCCGAGTTGGGAGTTGTTCGAGGAACAAGACGAAGCTTACAAAAACTCTGTTCTGCCGCCGAATGCCAAGCGTTTAGCGGTTGAAGCGGGTGTGAGCTTTGGTTGGGGTCGTTATGTCGGCAGCGAAGACAATACGGTTTCAATCAATTCCTTTGGGACTTCTGCCCCTGGTGATGTGGCTTTAGAGAAGTTTGGTTTCACGGTGGATAATGTCGTGGCTAAAGCCAAGCAAGTTATTGGTTAATGCCAATTTTTCCGATTGATGTAAAGCGGGCTACGGCCCGCTTTTTTTATTGCCTAAATGCCAAGAGAGCATGAGTGATAAGTTGAGATTGGGAGAGGTTGCCTCACCCCTACAGGGGCTTTCTGTTCTCTTGACATCCCAAATTTGGGTTTAACTTGTCACGAATGACAAAGGACGAATGACCAATGACCAATAACCACAATGCTTGATACCCTGATTGTGGAGCTAAAGAAATTATTATGGCTATTCAAACTCCGGATTGGGTCAAAAACGCGATCTTTTACCAAATTTTTCCAGACCGCTTTGCCCAAGGGACACAACAGAGGCTTCCTTATACGATTCCTTTGGAAGCTTGGAGCGATCCGCCGACGTTGCAGGGGTATAAAGGGGGCAATTTATGGGGAGTTGCCGAAAAACTGGATTATTTGCAAGATTTGGGTGTTAATGCCATTTATTTTACACCCATTTTTCAATCGGCTAGTAATCACCGCTACCACACCCACGATTATTATCAGATTGACCCAATTTTGGGGGGAAATGAGGCTTTTATGGTTTTACTGGAAGAAGCCCATCGCCGGGATATTAAGGTGGTTTTGGATGGGGTTTTTAACCATACGGGACGGGGGTTTTTCTTTTTTAGTGACATTTTAGAAAATGGCCCCTATTCCCCCTGGGTAGATTGGTTCAAAATTGAAAAGTGGCCGGTTTCGGCTTATAACGGCAGTTTTCCGGCAAATTATGTGGGTTGGGATGAAAATCGCGCTCTACCGGAATTTAACCACGAAAATCCCCAAGTGCGCGAGTATATTATGAAGATTGGGGAGTATTGGTTGAATTTGGGAATTGATGGCTGGCGGTTGGATGTGCCGTTTGAGGTGGAAGTCCCAGGTTTTTGGGAGGAGTTTCGCGATCGCGTCAAGGCGATTAACCCAGAGGCTTATATTGTGGGAGAAGTATGGCGGGATTCGCGTCCGTGGTTGGATGGTAAGCAGTTTGATGGGGTAATGAATTATTTGTTTACTGCCCCGACCATTGCGTTTACGGCGGGCGATCGCGTGGTGATGGATTTAGTCGAAGGCCATGATTATTATCCCTATCCGGCGTTAGATGCCCAGGGATACGCCCAGAAAATTGAATCCTTGCTCGAAATGTATCCTTGGGAAATTCAACTGACCCAGCTTAATTTACTCGACAGTCACGATACAGCCCGCTTGCTGTCGATTGCAGATGGCGATCGCGCTACGGTTGAGTTAGCCACCCTATTGTTAATGACCTTTCCCGGCGCACCAAGCATTTATTATGGGGATGAAGTGGGTTTACCCGGTCGCATAGACCCGGATTCCCGTCGCGGCTTTCCCTTTGAGAAGGAATGGAATTTAGAGGTTTTAGATTACCATAAAAAGTTGATTGCCCTGCGCCATCAATATCCGGCTTTGCGGACGGGAGAGTACAAAATCTTGGGAATGCAGGGCATGGTTTATGTGTTTGCCCGGATTTTGGGGGAAACAGCCCTGATTGTGGCGATTAATGCCGGAACTGAAAAAGCAACGGCGGCAATCAAGCTCGATCCGGCCGTGTTGAAAACTCAACCCAGTCAGGTGTTGTATGGAGATGCAACCGTGAGATGGGAAGCAATGCAGTTATATTTGAGTTTGCCACCGCGTCAAGGCTGTATTTTGGCTTAAACTGCTGCGATCGCGGGGTGAGGATGTCAAGTTTCCTGAGTTAACAGTTGATACTGTTCTGGGGTAATGCGTCCGGCTTCGTAGAGGGTTTGGGTGATTTCAGAAATGGCCAACACAGAATGGGCTTGATAACCCTTTTCTCGTAACCGTTGCTTTACCCCGCCTTCGTGGTCGAGGAATACCACAATGTCTTCGATGACCAAGCCACAAGATTGTAACTTGGCTGCCCCTTCCATGACGCTGTTACCTGTAATCAGAATATCGTCTACCACCACGACTTTTTCCCCTTCGTGAAATGTACCTTCAATCAAGCGTCTAGTGCCGTGGGCTTTGACTTCTTTGCGAGGAAAAATCATGGGCTGATGGAGGCGCAAAGATAAGCCGGTGGCGGTGGGGAGGGAACCGTAGGGAATGCCTGCAATGCGGTCGAAGGAGAGGGTTTTGAGGATGTCTTCGTAGGCGTTGAGGACTTGGTGAAAGACTTGGGGCTTGGAGATGATTTTGCGGAGGTCGATGTAATACGAAAAGGTGGCACCGGAGGCTTGGACGTATTCCCCAAAGAGAATACAGCCCATGTCATACAGTTGCAGAATCAGGTCTTGGTGGGGATGGTCACTCAGTAGGCAGACATTGGGAATCCAAACGTCGCAAGTGGAGTCACTTTGGGGGGTTTGGTACTGGAAGTTGGCGATCGCCTCGTTGAGTTGCGCGATCGCGTCTCCGGGATTGGGTTGACTAAAGATATCTTGGGGAACGGGTAGGAGTAATCCTTGCCCAGAGGCATCTAATCCGGCTTGTAACAGGGCTTGGAGGTCGAGGTCTTCTGTCCAGATACTCCGGGCGAGAATCAAGCGTTCTGGGGCGATTGAACGGATGTTTTGCAAAACTTCGGGTTGGGTGGTGCCGACTTCGAGAAAGACTTGTTCGGGGGTTCCCCAGGTTTGCACTTCTTGGACGAGGTGGCTGTAGTAAGGACGCTTACCGACGGTAACGGCTTGGAGGTTGACGGCGGCAGGATTGGAGGTACAACAGCCGACAAAAATGGCGCTGTCGGGACTGACGAGAAAGGGGGCGACTAAATCTTGTCCGGCGTAGGGATTGAGGGTGATTGCGTCTACTTTCCAGACTTCAAAGGCAATTTTGGCGATCGCGCTGCTGGTGTTGAGGTCGCTGTGTTTGGCATCAAGGATGATGGGAAGATCGTCGGGAATCCCAGCGATGACTTTTTCGAGGAGAGTGATACCTTCTGCCCCCAATGCTTGATAAAAACCGAGGGTGGGTTTGTAGGCACAAACGCGATCGCGGGTTTGCTCGATGATATCAAATAACCAGGCGGTTAAATTTTCCAGATTATCGGGATTCTTGTAAATATCTGGCATCATTTCGGGATTGGGGTCGAGTCCCACTACCAGTATGCTTTGATTTTGCGCGATCGCGCCGTTGAATTTGGCAAATTTACTCATAAGTATCCAAGGGGAATGTTTTTTCCTTAAGATACTGGTTTTTTGTTGTTGGTTGTTGGTTGTTGGTTGTTGGTGGCTATTTGAACTAAGGACAAATGACAAATGACAAAGGACCAATGACTAATGACCAATGACTAATGACTAATTTGATCATTCACAATTGCTTTGTTTTTCTGACTTTTTCGCATGGTTTGACCCACAATGGCGTTGAGTTGTGCGCCCAGTAACATCACCAGAGAACTCAAATATAACCACAACATTAAAACAATCACAGCCCCGACTGCACCGTAAACTTTGTTGTATTGCCCGAAATTCGCCACATAAATGCGAAATAAGCTCGAAATCCCTGCCCAAGACAAGGCAGCTAGGGTCGCACCGGGTAAAATGGGAGTCCCGGCATCCCAACGACTCGGCCCGTAGCGATAAATAAAGGCAAAGGCAATAATGACAATACATAAAGTCACAGGCCAACTTAACAATTGCCACAAATCGAGGAGATAAGCAGCGTTATTTGCCCAATTTTCCGCTTCATTGACGGGTAATGGCTGAACTCCTGGGAAGTTTTCGACTAAGTTGGGGAGTCTGATAATAACATCGACAGAGAATTTCACTAAAAGATCGCCGATGAGAATCAAAAAGGACGCGATCGCGAGTAGGACAATACTACCCAAGGTCAGTAAAATTGAAATGATTTTAGCTTTCCAAAAAGGACGGCGAAACCGCTTCGGGACGCGATCGATTTGATCGAGGGCATTCATCGCAGCCCCGACTGCTGCTGAGGAAATCCAAATGGCCGCAAAAAAGCTCACGGAAAACAAGCCGCGATTTTTGACTTGGGCAATTTGGGTGACAAAGTTGGTGAGGAGTTGCCAAGCCATATCCGGGGCGATAATGCGGAGTTGAATGGCAATATTGCGTAAACTGGTTTGGAGGGACTCCCCTTCGACTTCCTTAAATAAACCGATAAAACGATACAACCAAGCGGCGATGGTATCTTCAAACAAACTCATCGCTGTGACTAAGGCTAAAATCGCCGGAAATAAAGCCAGCATGGAGTTATACGCCATTTCTGCCGACAAACCCGATAAGCGGCTTTGCATGGCGTAACGAACGGTTTGCTTGAGAGTGTACCAATTAAGATAGTAAAAAAAGCGGAAAAAACGAGGAAGTCGCATACCAGAGCATCGAGGCATTCTTTTCTTCACGTTATCGCGATCGCGCCCCTTTCCCAATTTTGACTTTTGGGGTTGAGGTTTCAGGGGGAAGACGGGCAAACTGATTAAGATGGGGTTATTTTAGATCGAGGGGAAAATTAATTATGAGTGAAGATGTTATACAGTGGTTAGCTGAAATTCGGGCTTTGAAACAAGAATTGGCTCAGTGTCGCAGCGAACTAGATTTAGCTTATCAAAGTGCTAACCATTGGCGCGAACTATATTCGACGGAAGCGAAGCAACGCCGCATTGAAGCTCGTTTATCTCAGGAAAACATCGCTGAATTGCAAGCAGAGTTACATCATTTAAAAACTAAGGCTCGCGCCCAAACTCGCCTGGATCGCACCCCTACTGCCGCCCTCGAACAAGAGTTAACGGGGATCAAAACCTCGGCTCAGTTAAAGCGTAAGTTATTGGAAGTCATGCAGGAACGCGATCGCGCTCAAGCGGCTTTAAAAGAAGAACAGGAAAATCATACTCGCACCCGCGATAACCTCACGGCTGCGGTGGGAGATGCCGTTGAACAAGTGATGAGTATGCGATCGCAACAATCTTCTTAGAGTCATATTAATATCAGTAATATGTCCAACTTTTATACATTGTTAATCAAAATTTATCAAAAACCGGGGCTTTATTTGGGTTCCCCTTCCTTAAGTAATTTATATATGTTTTTACAAGGATATGGGTTTGCTCGTGAAGAACAAGCAGTAGGGTGCGTTAACGAAGTGTAACGCACCGTCTTGATAATGCAGTCAATTAAATGGATTGATATTACTTTTAATCCGTCAATTATATCATTAAAAAAGGTGGGCATTACCCACCCTATATTTTAGGTTTTTGTAAGTTTTAAAACCCCAACTTAAGCCGCTTCCCAAAGTTGCTTGACTTTACCCGGAAGGTACTGAGAAACCTCTTGAATACGCTCGTCAGGGAGTTCTTCTTTCGTGGCAGAAAAGATGGCTTTTAGGGCTTTTTCGCCATTGGTTCCTTTGGGTAATCCACCTTCTTGTTCGATGCGAAAAATGAAGGTATCATCTTTAATTTCTAAAGGTTGACGAATACGACTGAGCCAAGAAACAATGGGATTATCATCTTTCCATAACTCGCCTAAACTGTCCTGAAAACTCTTATCTTTGGTGGGTAAGGGGTCTTCTGTGCCGAGGTCTTTTGCAACCCGGTCAGAGGTTTCTGTGGTCATCACATCCCGCATGGTGCGATACACAATAATCGTCAAATCGCGAGCGTCGAAAATGTCTTCGAGTTCGCCTTTAAGCATTACTTTTTCGAGGAAGGGCATATCTTTAGTTGCGATGGGCATTACAGGGCCTTTATCAAGTGCTTTAGGGGGAGTTTCGTTCATTTTAGCCAGCATTTTTTCACCCTTTTCGGTTAACTCAGCCCGCTTAAAACGAACTAAATGGGGTAAAGGGCCATCATCTGCACCGAGGGTATTGGCAACGCGCAAATCCACGGCTTCAAAGTTTACCGCGTCGGGAACATCGTCCTGATTCGCGTAGGCATTACCGCTAAAATCGGCGTTGATATATTTTTTTTGATTAAGGTAATCGAGGTGGCCGAGAAAGTCAGAAACAGTGAGTTGTCTTCCGGTGAAATCGGTAGATTGAAAGTCTACGGGGTGTTTTCCGTCTCCACCGGTTTCTTTGATTTTTTTCAGAATAATATAGGATACGTCTTCTCTTAAAGAAATTGGCATATAATTAACCTCTATTTATAGTTTTGGGCAGTTTAGGATTGAGATTCAACCAAATATTCATTTCTGCTTGCTATCTCATCATAAGACAGCGCGATCGCGCCACACATCTACTAGGGGAATTATTCGGGTCTATGCCTTTAGGTAGAGAAAACCGAGGGAATGATGATGCAGTCTGAATTTCCCCGGTTGTAAATTTTTTGATAATTGGCAAAGAATGGCAGAAATAAGGCTGGATTTTGTTGTTAGGGGGTATTTTGTTAAGCTGATTCTCGATTGAAGGTAAAAGTCTATTAACGAATAAATCCTCAGAGAGATTGAGGGACGAAAGATTCTATTTCGATGTGAAGATATCAGCGAATTGCGGTGAGTGCGGTGAATGGCACAATATTAAAACTTGTGGGATGTTGGGATGATGCACAGAAGATTGAGTGGGTTACTTCACCTCGTCCCCAACCAGGATTAATCGCCAAACGCGACAGCAAATCCCTCTCACTACGCTAAACTCATTGGATACACCCGTATTAACTTATGACCTACAGCAACGCCTATGGTTCATATTAAGTGCGTTGAATTGTCTCATTTCAAATCTTTTGGCGGTACGACAGCCGTACCGTTGTTAAATGGTTTTACGGTGATTTCCGGGCCGAATGGGTCGGGAAAGTCGAATATCTTGGATGCGTTGCTGTTTGCGTTGGGGTTGGCTAGTTCTAAGGGAATGCGGGCTGAAAGACTCCCCGATTTAGTCAATCACAAGCAGGTGAGTCACCGCAGTACCTCGGAGGTGAGTGTCAGCGTCACGTTTGATTTGACCGACTGGACGGATGAAAGAGAGTTGGTGGAGGGGGAATTTGATGCGTTGATTCAAGCCGATGAATGGACGGTAACGCGACGTTTGCGGGTGACGAAGGGGGGGAGTTATTCGTCTACCTACTACATGAATGGGGAAGTCTGTACTGCAACGGATTTACACGAACAGTTGCGGCGTTTGCGGATTTATCCAGAGGGTTACAATGTGGTACTGCAAGGGGATGTAACCCGGATTATTACGATGAATGCTCGCGAACGGCGGGAGATTATCGACGAATTGGCCGGAGTTGCTGAGTTTGACCGCAAAATTGAGCGAGTTCGTAAAACTTTAGACGAAGTACAGGAACGAGAAGAACGCTATCACATTATCGAACAAGAATGGCGCGATCGCGCTGAACAATTAGCCGCAGACCGCATCAAAGCGGAGAAATATCGTAAAATTCGCGAACAAATCCAAGAAAAGCAACAGTGGGAAGTTGTTTTAATTTGGCGTTCTTTACAGCAGCAAGTCGAACAACTTAGTCGGCAAATTCAAACTGGAGAACAGGAAGAAATTAAGCTTCAGCAGCAGCTAGAAGGCTTAAAAACGCAAATTCAGACTCAAAGCGCAGAACTAGACCAACTCAACCGCGAAGTTAAAGCATTAGGAGAAGATGAGCAGCTTTCGGCTTCCTCGCAACTGGCAGCCCAAAAGTTAAAGCGATCGCAAATTCAACAACGACAAGAGGAACTAGCCCGACAATTTAAAACGGCTCAAGAAAAGCGCGATCGCAGCGTCCAAGCGGCTTTAGAATACGGTCAGCAACTTACCCAACTCAACCAAGCCAAAACCGTCCTCGAAAGGGAAACTCTGGTTAATCTCAAAACCGAACGCGATCGCGCACAACAAATCCTCGCACAAACTCGCGATCGCGCCACCGAAATCGCCTCAGCCTCCGAAGCTTGGGTGAGCGAACAAACCGCTTTAACCCGTCAAATCAACGCTTTACAGCAAAGCCTGAATCCGCAGCGCACCGAACAGGCACAGTTAGCCGAGCGTAATGATCAATTACTCAAAAAAATACAAAATAATCAGACGCAACTGCAAGAGGCTGTAACAGAACTTCACGAAGCCGAAAAAACCCGAACCGAACTCGAACCCCAAACCGCGCAAACCCAGATACAGCAACTCGCACAGCAACTCTCTCTCCTCGAACAAGAGCGATCGCTCGAACAAGAAACCGCCAACCGCTTGCAACGAGAACAAAGAGACAAACAACGGCAACTCGACAAGCTCGAAGCCACCTCCGAAGCCCAACAAGAAGCCCAAGGCACTTTTGCCACCAAAATCGTCCTGCAAGCCGATTTACCCGGAGTTTGCGGCTTAGTGGCACAACTGGGGCAAGTTGAACCCCGCTATCAACTAGCCCTGGAAACCGCCGCAGGTAGCCGTTTAGCGCAGCTTGTGGTTGAAGATGATGTGGTAGCCGCAGCCGCAATTGAACTGCTCAAACAAAAGCGGGGAGGACGAGCAACTTTTTTGCCTCTCAACAAAATGCGATCGCGTTTTCCCGATACAAAAGCGACGTTAGCTTATGCGAGGGGCTTTATCGACACGGCATTTAATCTGGTAGCCTGCGAACAGAAATATAAAACAATTTTTGCTTATGTTTTTGGCAATACCGTCGTTTTTGAGAACTTAGAATTAGCCCGCGCACATCTGGGCAAAACTCGTATTGTCACCTTGCAGGGGGAATTGCTCGAAAGTAGCGGAGCAATGACGGGGGGTAGCCAGTCTTCCCGTTCAACTCTGCATTTCGGTACAGTTAGTCCGGGGGAATCTCAAGAAATAAAAGAACTCAGACAGCGTTTAGACGAGATAGAGCTAATTTTAGAGCGCTGCGAATATAATATCAGCGAGAAAACCGTTGATATTCAGAAAATTAGTCATAACTTAACTCAATTGCGTTCCCAAGAACAAGAAAGTAGCTTGCGATCGCAACAACTCCTCAAAGATATCGAACGACTGCGACAACAACAACAGCAACTCGAACAGCAACTCGCGCAAGACCGCGAAAATCATAGTAATCTTCAGCAACGCTTAGAAACTCTGTCTCAAACCATCCCAAACCAAGAAAGCCAACTCCAAACCCTGCAAAATCAACTCGCAGACCTCGAAGCCTCCCAAACTCATAGCGAATGGCAGCAGATTCAACAACAAATCAAACAACAAGAAAACGATCAACAAAAACGCGATCGCGAATTACGTCAAGCAGAAGCCCAACTGCAAGACCTCAACAGCCAAATTACCCGTTTACAAGAAAAAATCGCAGAATCTCAAGAAATACAAGCCGAATATCGACAAACCGAAACCGAGATTACCGCGCAGCAAAATAATCTCGCGCAAGAACTGACAGAAATCGAAACTAAAATCAAAGAAACCGAAATCATTTTAGAGCAACTTGTCGCTCGTCTGGGTGAAACCAAACAAAAACGCGACAAAGCCGAAAAATCCCTCGAAACCCTCAAAAACAGCCAACAAAATCAAAATTGGCAACTGCAAAAACTGAGAGAAACCCAACAAGAACGTCAAACCCAACTCCTAGAGCTACAAAACCAACTCCAAAATCAAGAAAACGAACTGCCCGACCCAATACCACAAATCCCAGAACTTGTCAACCCCGATGACGAAAATACCGAGGCCGTAACCTTCCAAAACTACGGCGAACAACTCGAAAACCTGCAAAAATCTATCCAAAAACTTCAAAAACGCCTACAAGCTCTCGAACCCGTCAATATGCTCG
>JGI12109J20283_10202946_pt1 | contig 12460 bp, 6 predicted proteins | sample ElkSlonscriptome_12_FD_20283 | JGI IMG/M metagenome (IMG submission 20283) | reverse complement strand
GAATCGGAGTCGGGATCGGCGTCGGCGTCCGCATCGGAGCCGGCACTGCCGCCGCTCACCAGCCTGGACGAGCTCATCCGGATCCCCGAGGCGGACCTCGAGGGCGGACCGATCATCGACATGGGCAGCAACATCCGTCAGCCCGGGGAGATGCTCGTGCCCGCGCACATGCTCGGCTCGCGTGGCCCGGCGGGCGCGCTGCGGCACATCGAGGCGCAGATCGAGGCGAGCCCCGGCGACGCCGAGCTGCGGGTCGGGCGGGCGCTGGCGCTCCTCGGCACCGGCAGCGAAGAGGAGGGCCTCGCCGAGCTCGAGGGGCTGGCGCGGAGCCATCCGGAGCTCGCCGTGCTCTGGGGTGGGCGTGGCTACGTGGCGATGCGTCAGGGCGACTTCGACGACGCCGAGCGCTACTTCACTCGGGCCATCGAGCTGGACCCGACCGACCACGCGTCGTTGCGGAACCGGGGCATCCTTCGCCACCGCCGGGGCAAGCGACCGGCGGCCTACGGGGACCTGCTCGCTGCGCTGCGCTACGGGCCGCAGGACGTGAACACGCTCAGCGAGCTGGCGCAGATCTACGAGCGGACCGGGCACCGCGCCTGGGCGCGGCCGCTGCTCGAGCGGGTGGTGCGTGCGCAGCCGAATCATGCGGAGGCCTGGGTCGATCTCTCGATGGTGCAGCCCGATGTGGGCGATGCGTTGGCAAGCCTGGAGCGCGCGCTGCAGCTGAACCCGGGCATGCGGCGGGCGTACACCCGGCGCTGCACCGTGCTCGCGCGGGCCGAGCGGCCCGAGGGCATCGAGGCGTGCGCGCGGGCGATGGAGGCGGCGCCGGGTGACCCGTGGATGCAGATGCAGAAGGGGCTCGCGCACTACCACCAGGGCGACGACGGGGCCGCGCTCCGCGACATGAACGCCGCCATCGAGCGGCGGCCACGGGACCCGGTGATGCTGGTCAACCGCTACTTCGTGCTCGAGCACGCGGGCCGCGCGGAAGAGGCGCGCGCCGATCTCGAGCGCGCCTGCGATCTCGGCCACGAGCCCGCCTGTAGCGAGCTCGCGGACCGAGAGTAGGCGAGCCTCTTCAGTCACCCTCCTCTTCGTCGAGCCAACGGGGCTTGCCCATGTAGCGGACCACTGCGTCCTCGAAGGTGCCGGCGACCCAGCTATTGGCGAAGCTCCCCTCGCGGCCGCGAAAGACGGCGACGACCTTGCCCGAAGCGGTGCCCGCTTCCTGGAAGAGGCTGCCCTCGGGGTCGTAGTCGGAGGCGTTCCACTCGGTGATCTCGAGGTGGTAAGCCATGTTGGTGTTCCAGCTGGTGGTGGACTCGGGATCGTCGATCTTCTGGATCTGGAAGTAGCCGCCGCCGCTCTCGTCGATGGCGTGGGTGTAGGTGCCCACGCCCATCTCCTGGGGCAGGTCGCTCAGGTTCACCGCCTCCGGCATGCCGGAGAGGATGGCCGTCGGCCGGTCGAGCTCGGCGGGCGAGAGCGTCATCGACCACTCGTCGAAGCGCGGCTGGAAGAGGACGGTGTCGATCTCGAGCTCACGCCCGTTGGCCATCGCCTTCACCGGCGCGTTCGGGATCACCTCGGCGCTCAGCGCCTCGGTGTACTCGAAGGTCGCGGGAGCGGCCGGCTCGGCTTCGGCCTGCGCGCCCTCTTCGGTCGGCGCCGCGTTCATCGCCGGCGGCTCCTCTTCGGAGCAGCCCGCGAGGGCGAGGATCAGGGCGAGGGTGGAAAGGGTGCTGTTCTTCATCGGGGTGTTTCTCCTTGGGCCGCGACATGCGGCACGGGGAGACAGAGCAGCCCCCGTGCCAAGGCCGGAACGGCCCACGAACCCCTGCCGCGACCGAAGCCGCGACAGCACTGACAGCCAGCACTGACGCATCTGTCGCCGAACAACGCACAGCCGTCCACGCACAGCCGTCTACGCACAGCGGGGACGCTCTTTTGTTCATTTGCTTTCCAGCCCTCCCTGGCCCCACTGCCGAAAGCGAAGGAACGAAAGAGCGTCCGCCCACTTCGCGCCGGCAGAGGGTGGCAGCTCCAAGGTCGCTCACCTCGAGCCCGGCCAGCGACAAGCCTGTCACCGCTGACTGACAGCCGTGTCTCCGACCCGCCGAGCGCCGGGGTTTCGGATGCTCCACAGCCTTGGCACGGCCGGTGCTCTGGGTGGGGATGGTCGCCGCGTTGGCGACGAAAGAGAGGACATCCCAATGGACAAGATCGGAACCCTGAACAAGCACTTCGTCTGGCTCTTCGCCGTGGTCGCCGTGGGTCTCAGCTTCGCGAGCGGCTTCATCACCGCGGACATGGGCGGCAAGGTCGCCAGCTTCGTGTACTTCGGCATCTTCGCCGTCAGCGGCTTTCTCGCGATGGCGCTCACCCAGGCCAAGACCCTCGCGGGGGTCGGCGCCTTCCTGCTCGCCTCGCTCGCTTCCGCGGGCGGCTACTACCTGGTCATCGCCTCCGCGACCCAGGAAGCCACCGAGGCCATGGGCGGCGGCGGCGAGGCCGGCGCGCTCGGCGCCTTCGTCGGCGGCTTCTTCGCGCTGATCATCGCGGTCGGCACCCTGGTCGCAGGCATCGGCGGCGTGGTCACCGGCACCAAGGTCCGCAAGAAGGCCCTCGAGACCGCGTGAGGCTCCGCGCGGCCGCTCATGGGAGCGCGCCGCGCGGCCAGCGCCGCGTCCATACCGGAGTCGCCCGCGCTGCCGCACCTTGACGCGGTGCGGCGTGGTGGGTAGGTGCCTGGCCCGCCGATCGCGCGCTTTTCGCCGCGACCTCGGGCGGTTTCAGGAGTCGACGTGGCGAAGAAGTTCATCGAGGAGCTCAAGCGAACCCACACCTGCGGCGAGCTGCGGCTGGACAACGATGGCGACGAGGTCGTCCTCTTCGGCTGGGTGCAGAATCGGCGGCACCACCCGAACGCCATCTTCATCGATCTTCGTGACCGCTACGGCCTGACCCAGCTGGTCTTCGACCCGGACCATCCGAGCTACGAGGTCGCCAAGCGCGCCCGGCCCGAGTGGGTGCTCGCCATTCACGGCAAGGTCCGCGACCGCGGCCAGACCGACGACGGCACGAGCCTCCACAATCCGCGCCTCGAGACCGGCGCCATCGAGGTGGTCGTGCAGCAGGCCGAGGTGCTCAACGAGGCGCAGACGCCGCCCTTCCCCATCGAGGACTCGGTGGAGACCAACGAGGACAAGCGCCTCGAGCACCGCTATCTCGATCTGCGGCGGCCGCAGCTGCAGAAGAACCTGATCATGCGGAGCCAGCTGAACCACTACGCGCGGAACTACCTCGCCGAGCAGGGCTTCCTCGAGGTGGAGACGCCGTTCTTGGTTCGCTACACGCCCGGCGGCGCCCGGCCCTTCCTGGTGCCCTCCCGCCTCTACCCCGGCAGCTTCTACGCCCTCGCCGAGAGCCCGCAGCTCTACAAGCAGCTGCTGATGGTCGCCGGCTACGACCGCTACTACCAGATCGTCCGCTGCTTCCGGGACGAGGCGCTGCGCATCGACCGGCAGCCCGAGTTCACCCAGATCGACATCGAGATGTCCTTCATCGATCAGGACACGCTCTTCACCGTGCTCGAAGGCATGGTCTTCCGCCTCTGGAAGGAAGTGCTGGGGATCGATCTGCAAGAGAAGTACCCCGAGGGCAGCTTCCCGCGCATGGACTTCGACGAGTCCATGCGCCGCTACGGCAACGACAAGCCGGACGTGCGCTTCGAGCTCGAGCACACCGATCTCACCCAGCTGATCACCGACCACGGCGGCGGCAACGTGCCGCTCTTCGCCGGCATCGCGGAGAAGTTCCAGAGCGGTGCCTACCGCAAGGATCTCCCCGCGGAGATCATCAAGGCGATGGTCGTCCCCGCCGAGCACAAGCTCAGCCGCAAGGACACCGACCAGCTCGAGAAGCTCTGCAAGCAGATGGGCTCCGCCGGCCTCGGCCGCGCCAAGGTCCAGGCCGACGGCACCTGGACCCAGAGCCCCTTCGGCAAGGTGATCACCGACGAGCTCCGCGCGGCCATCAACGAGGCCGTGGGCGCCAAGGACGGGGACCTCATCCTCTTCCAGCTCGGAGCGACGGCGAAGGTCCACACGGTGATGGCCAACCTCCGGGTGCACCTCGGCAAGAAGCTCGGCCTCATCCCCGAGAGCGGCACCGACGGCGACTGGCGGTTCCTCTGGGTGGTGAACCCGCCCCTCTTCGAGGAAGAGGACGACGGCTCCTGGGCCGCCGCCCACCACGTCTTCACCCGGCCGCAGGACCAGGACGTGGACAAGCTGGAGACCGATCCGGGGATGGTGAAGTGCTACCGCTACGATCTCGTGCTCAACGGCTTCGAGATCGCCGGCGGCTCCATCCGCCTGCATGACCCCGCCGTCCAGAAGCGGGTCTTCGACGTCATCGGCGTCGGCGACGAGGAGGCCCGGGAGAAGTTCGGCTTTCTCCTCGACGGCCTCAGCTACGGCGCGCCGCCTCACGGCGGCATCGCCTTCGGCATGGATCGGGTCGCGATGCTCGCCGCGCAGACCGAGTCCATCCGCGACGTCATCGCCTTCCCGAAGACCCAGCGCGCCAACGATCTGATGACCGGCGCGCCGAGCCCGGTGAACCCGGAGATGCTCGCCGAGGTCCACGTGGCCCCGGTCGTCCCCGAAGACGACGGCTCCGAGGGCTGAGACGCCCCGCGGTCCCCGACCCTCTTCGAATCGCTCTCTCGATACGACCCGCGATTCGGTCGCCCACGACGGGCTTGTGGCCCTTTCCGGTCCGATGGTACTCCCCCGCTTCTGGTGCGGGACGTGCTCGCACCGACGACGAGGAGGGGCCATGGACCCGTTGGACGAACAGAAGAACGGCTACTCGCTGAAGGACGTGGCCGAGATCATGAACCGGATGAGCGTGCTCAAGACCGAGCACGGCGAGCCGGGCTACAAAGAGCCCTTCCAGCAGTTCCTGCGCTCGAAGGGGCTCACGGAGAACACCTGGGCCCAGGTCTACAACGACTGGCACCAGACGATGGAGAACGACCCGGCCCTCGGAGCGAAGTTCCATACCTACATGGGCCAGGCACGTCAGCGGGAGATGATGGCCAAGCAGCCGGATGTCTCCGGGGAGGCCTTCGACGGCGTGACCCTCGAGAAGTACGCCAAGATCAGCGCCCAGATCCAGACCGGCGCCGCGCCCGAGCAGCTCGTGGCCGGCGAGGGGCTGACCATGGAGCAGTGGCAGAAGGGCCAGGCCGCCTGGGTCGACAAGATGAGCAGCTGTAGCCCGACCGACCCGATCATGATCCAGTACGGCCAGCTTTATCAAAAGTGGTCGCCGAACCAGCAGGCTTCGATGGAGGCCGGCACCGAGGCCGCCCTCGCCGACGCCGCCCGGCAGCAGGGTCGCGGCGACGGGATGGCCAAGGAGGTCACCCAGGACAACTTCGCCGAGTTCATCGGCCACGAAGACATCCGCGTCCGGGTCCGGGGCGTCCGCGAGATGATTCGCATCTGGGAGCTCAACTGGAACGACCGCGACGAGCGCATGCGCCAGCAGACCCAGCAGGCCTACGACGAGGGCGTGAAGGTCCTCAACGAGGGCTCGGGCCAGCAGGGCCTGATGGCTCTCGCCGAAGCGGTGGATGCCATGGACATCCACAAGTGGTCGGCGATGATCGAAGAGGAGCAGACCCAGCAGGGCGCCGCCGACATGGTCTACGGGCCGCTCAAGGATCTGGCGGGTGAGAAGTTCATGACGCCGCAGCAGAGCGACGCGGCGCAGGCGGCCATTCGCAAGGCCCTCGAGCGCATCGCGCCCCGCGCCGCGAAGGTGCAGGGCGCCTTCGACGAGGCCACCGATGAGCTGAAGAAGACCCAGCTGCGCCAGCTCATCGATGACTACCGCGAGACCCAGAACGACATGCAGGAGGCCCTCGACGACTGGGACTATGAGGGCCCCGAAGAGGAGAGCTCGGCCGCGCCGGCGGCATCCCCTGGGGCCCCGGCCGCGACCGCTCCGTCGTCGTCGCTCTCCACCAAGAAGGAGGACGACGGCTTCATGGCCGTGCTCAAGAAGCTGCCCATCATCGGGCAGATCCTCCGCCTCCTCGGGCTCTGAGCCGGCCCGTCTCTGTCAGGCGCCGGCCGCGGCGAGGGTCGAAGGAGCCTTCTCCGCGGCCGGCACGCTATGATGGCGCGATGCGCCTCGTGCTCGCTCTCGCCTGTCTCGCCCTCGTCGCCTCGAGCGCTTCGGCGCAGGAGTCGATCAGCCTCGGTTCGCGCTTCGGCTGCGGGCTCACCGAGGCCGGAACGGTGAAGTGCTGGGGGCGCAATCGGGACGGTCAGTGTGGCATCGCGGGCGGCGAGTCCGTGCGCACGCCGCAGCCGGTGCCCGGCCTCGACGAGGTCACCCAGCTGGAGGTGGGCTTCGGCTTCGCCTGCGCGCTCCGCGAGGACGGCAGCGTCTGGTGCTGGGGAGACAACGGCTGGCTGCAGCTCGGCGTCGAGGACCTCGAAGATCGCGCCACGCCCGCGCCGGTGCCCGGGCTGAGCGACATCGTGGAGATCGGCATCGGCGGCTTTCACGGCTGCGCCCGCAAGGAGAACGGTCAGGTGCTCTGCTGGGGCAACAACTCGCACGGGGAGCTCGGCGCGCCCGAGCGGGTGGAGAAGCGGGCCGCCCCGCGTCCGGTGCCCCGGGTGGGTCGGTCCGAGGCGCTCTGGGTCGGCCTCTACAACGCCTGCGTGAAGGATCGGCGGGGCCGCCTCCGCTGCTGGGGCGACAGCTCCTACACACAATCGGGCACGCGCCGGCGCGATCGGCGGGCCCGTCCCACCCGGCTCCGTTTCCGCGGCGAGGTCGAGGAGCTGAGCATGGCCACGAACCACGCCTGCCTACGCACCGAAGGCGGCGAGGTGCACTGCTGGGGCTCGAACATCTACGGCGCCCACGGCGGCACCGAGCCGATCTACTCACAGCCCCAGCGCATCGAGGAGCTCGGGCGCGCGACGGCGCTCAGCACCCGCAACGAGAACCTCTGCGCGGTGAGTGAGGGCCGGGTCTACTGCTGGGGGGTCAACCGGCGCCATCACCTGCAGGTGCCCACCGACGAAGCGGGCATGGTCGTGGTCCACCCGAGCGCCCATCCGGCGGTCACCGACGCCACCGACGTGAGCGTGGGCTGGGCGACCCAGTGCGCGCGGCGACAGAGCGGCCAGTGGGTCTGCTGGGGCCACAACGCGAACTTCGCGGTCGGCGTGGGTTCGTCGGAGACGATGGTGAGCACGCCGACGCCGCTGCCCTGGTGAACCTTTCCGCCGCGATTGTCGTTGCTTTCGCGGCGCCCTTGGGTCACTCCAACGGAGTCGATGAGCGAGCGCCTCGAGAAGATCCGAGAGAACAGCGAGCTGCTCGTCAGCGCCGCCAAGCGGATCAAGATCCTCAGCGCCATCAGCTGGCCCGCCGAGACCGCCGATCAGGTGCTCGCGAGCTGGGAGAGCGGCGAACGGAAGCTCCCCGAGCCGAAGGCCATCGAGCCGCTCAAGAAGCGCATCACCAACAAGCTCGAGGCGGTCATCGAACGTTCGGATCGGGGCGACCCCCTCGGCAGGTACCTGGCGCTCACCGCGCTGAGCTACCGGCGCACCGCCGAGCTCTTGGTGCACGCCGGTACCCCCGACTTCCACCGCATCTCGCGGGAGATCTACGGCGGCCCGGGCGGCAAGCTCGCCGGGGCCAAGCTCAACCACCGGCAGGTGGCCGACCGGCTCCTCGAGTCGACCGAGGAGCTCACCGATGTCACCCGGGAGATCCCCGAGGACCAGATGATGGGTCCGGAGGGCCTCGCGAAGATCCTCCGCAAGCGCTTCCGCGGCTTCTTCCAGGAGCGCATTCGGGTGGTGGTCGACCCGACCCTGATGGCCAAGGCCGCGGCCTCGTCCACACGGGTGCGGCTGCGCACCGGCGGCATCTACACCGAGCTCGACGCGCTCCAGCTCGCCGAGCACGAGGTCTTCGTCCACAGCCTCACGGCCCTCAACGGGCGCAAGTACCAGCCGGTGATGACCGCCCTCGGCCTCGGCGCGCCCCGCACCACGGCGACCCAGGAGGGCCTCGCGACCTTCGCCGAGCTGGTCACCGGGGCCATCGATCTCGCGCGGCTGCGTCGCATCGCCATGCGCATCAAGGCGATCCACGCTGCCGAAGAGGGGGCCAACATCTACGAGCTCATCGACGCGCTCGTCAGCTGGGGCGAGCCGCCGAGCGAGGCCGTCTTCACGGCCATGCGGGTCTACCGGGGCGGCGACCCGCGGGGGCGCCACGTCTTCACCAAGGACGTGGTCTACCTCAAGGGCCTCTTCGCGGTGCACACCTTCCTGCGCAAGGCGATCAGCGAGCACCTGCCCGAGGTGATCCCCCGGCTCTTCGTCGGCCGGGTCACCCTCGGCGACGTGCTGAACCTCGAGGAGGCCTTCGAGAACGGGGACATCGCCGAGCCCCGCTACGTCCCCGATTGGGCGAAGAACCCGCACGCCATCAGCGCCTACCTGGCCTTCAGCGCGCTGGTGGACCACGTGGACCTGCACGCGATGGATCTGGAGGACGTGCCGCGAGTGGTGGCCCCGCGCTCGAAGATCGCCAAGTCCCTCCCCCGGCTGGCGAAGCCGCCGGCGGCCGAGAGCTGAGGGCCGTCGTCGCGCTCGCGGTGAGCCCGCGGAGAACTTCTACGCGCGCCCCGCGTCTGCGGAGAGCGGCACTGATCTATGCTCTCCGCCGACGGGGAGCCAAGGACACGCATCCGGCGTGGTCCAACCCGTCCGACACGGACCGACATGCGCACCATCCTCTCGTTCGCCTTCGTTCTGACCCTCGCCTCCACGGCCGCCGCCCAAGGGGGCGACGGCTACGAGCTGACGTTGGTCGGCAACCCCTTCGCCTACTACGGCGAGAGCTACCACCTCGCGGGGACCGCCTACGAGGTGCAGGGCCTCGCCGGTCTTCGCGGCGCCGGCGGCGCCCGGGTGAAGGTCGAGCTCCTCGACCGCCCGGACCGGCTGGAGCAGGTGGTGGTCGAGCAGACCGTCCGCGCCGAGGGCGACGGGAGCTTCGCCGTCGACCTCGAGATGCCGAGCCAGCCGCTGGCGCGGCCGCGCATGCGGATCACCGTGGCCCAGGGGCAGAGCGAGCGGGTCTTCTTCCAGGGGATCCGGCTCCGGTCGCCGCTGGTCTTCGATGCCCTCAGCGACCGCAACCGCTACGAGCCCGGAGAGACGGCGCACCTCTGGCTCCGCCTGCGCCGCCAGCGCGACGGCGCGCCCGTGCCGGGTCGCGCGGTGCACGTGACCGTCACCGACGCCGGCGGCAACCAGGTGAGTGACCGGCGCGTGTCGACCAACGACGGCGGCGTCGCGGCCCTCGAGGTGCCCCTCGAGGAGGGCGCCGTGGAGGGGGCGTACCGAGCGCTGGTGCGGGTGGACGACTCGGTCGCCGACGCTCGAACGGTGCTCGGCTTCCAGGTGGCCCGGCGGACCGTCGAGCGCCTCTTCGTGGACGTGGACATCGACGATCGCATCGTCGCTCCCGGTGGCCGGTTGAAGGGCTCGGTCTCGGTGACGACGCCGTCGGGCACCCCGGTCGCCGGTGCTTCGGTCGTGGTGAGCGCCACCGGCATCGAGACCCAAGAATTGCGCACGGGCAACGACGGTAAGGTGGCCCTCGACTTCGCGGCGCCGGCCTACCTCGCCGGGGACCTCGAGCAGCGGGCGCTCTCCGTCCGCGTCGAGCATCCGGCCCACGGCGCGCTCGCCGTGGGCTCGCCCTTCATGCTCTCCCGGGTCACCTGGCGCGTGCTCGCCAGCGCCGAGGCCGGCGGGCTGGTGCCTGGCGTGGCGACCGAGGCCTTCCTATCGGTGACCGACGCCCGCGGCGAGCCGCCCCCCGAGGGCACTGGGCTCTCCATCGAAGGTCCCGGCGTCCGCGGGACCGTGCGGGGCACCACCGACGCCCACGGCCTGGTGGCGGTGCCCCTGACCGTGCAGCCGGGCGACTATGGACCTGTCGCCGCCCCCTCGCCCTGCGCGGGCAAGGAGGCCGTGCAGATCGAGGTCACGGTGCAGAGCGACCCGCCCGCCTTCAGCGAGGTCTGCGTGCCGGTCTCGCCCGACGCGGCGCTCCTCGTGCGGCCCATCGAACCCTTCGCCGCGCCCGGCGGCGAGGTGGCCTTCACCCTCGAGCGGCCGCGGGGCGATCGGAGCGAGGTGCTCGTCGAGGCGCTCCTCGGCGACCGCATGCTCGCTTCCACTCGCCTTCGCGGCGGCCGGGGAACGCTCGCGCTGCCGGAGTCCGTCGGCGGGGTGGTCGAGCTGCGGGCGCGGCCGGTGACCGCCGTCGATCGGCCGGCACCCCTCGACGAGCGAGGCCTCGTCGCTCACGGCGTCGGCTCGTCGGCCGCGGTGGTGGTGCGGCCCCCGGACGCCTTCTCCCTCACGCTCCAGCCGAACCAGAACCCCTACATGGTGCGCGACGAGGCGCAGATCGCGGTGCAGCTCAGCCAGCCCTCCCCCCAGGCGTGGGTCGCCTTCGTCGCTCGGGACCTGGCCGCTCACGGGGGCGAGAGCCCCTGGAGCCTCGAGTGGCTCGGCGCGTCCCTCGACCGGGCGCTGGTGGCTCCGACCGAGGGCGACGCCGTGCTCGTGCGTGCCTCGCTGGCCGCGCTCGTCGAGCGGGACTTCGGCACCCAGCGGCCGCGGCCGCTGGTGACCCCGCCGTGGGGTCTGCCCTCGGAGGGGCCGACCCGGGGCCGGCCGGAGGTGCTCCGCGACCCCGTCCGCAGTCGCGCGGAGCTCATCCGCCGCGGCGCCGCCCAGGCCATGGTGCGCCTCGAGCGCGCGGTGCAAGGGCGCACGGGCGATCGCGACGAGCTCGAGAAGCTGCTCGTGAAGCGCGGCAACCGCTGGGCCTTCCGGGACGACGCGCCCGAGATCGCGAGCGTCGGCGCGGAGAACCTCGGCGGCGAGGACATGAGCGTGCCGATGATGAAGAGCGCCGACGGGGGCTTCTCCTTCGACAGCGTCGCCCGCCGGATCGCCCGCACCCAGCTCGTGCGGCTGTTGATGGCGCTCCGCCGGCTCAGCAACCCCGACGACCAGAACGCCGCCCGGGCGGTGGCCGGCCAGCCGCCGGAGCGCTGGCTCTCGCGGCTGGTGGAGCTCGGCACCTTGCCGCGGGAAGCCTTGATCGATCCCTGGGGCAACCCCTTCACCTTTCGCCGGAGCGCCCGGCCCACGTTGGTCTTCAGCGCCGAGGCGGCCGAGTGGGAGCTCTCCTCGCCGGGACCGGATGGCCGCGCGGGCACCGGCGACGACGTCCGCGACCCCTTCGCCCGGATCCTCGCCGAGGGGACGCCCTACGCCGTCGCCTCCGGCGAAGACGCGCTGATGCATCGGCTGAGCGCGCTCGCCCCCGGGCCGGCGACGCTGGTCCAGATGGCCCAAGCCTACGACGCCATGAGCCTGGCCGCGTCCCAGGAACGCACCCGCGGCCCGGTCACCGGCGCGGTGAGCCAGGCCACGGCGATGGATGCCGTGGGCGGGCTCGGCCTGCGGGGTACGGGCCGCGGCGGTGGAGGAACCGGCGACGGGACCATCGGCTTGGGTTCGCTGGGTGCGGTCGGTGCCGCCCCGAGCGCTTCGCGCCCGGCTCGGTCGCGGGGCGGCTTCGTCGACATGGAGGCCGAGCCGATGGTGGACGAGGCCGAGGAGTCGATGCCCGAGGACGATGGCATCGCGCGCAACCGGCAGGAGGGCCGGCGACCGCCTGCGCCCCTCGCTTCGATGGGTATGCGCATCCGCGAGCGTTTCCCGGCCACCCTCCACGTCGAGGCGGGCCAGCCCCTCGAGGGTGGTGCGGCGACCCTCTCCTTCGAGCTCGCCGACGCGCTGACCACCTACCGGGTCGAGGCCATCGCCTGGACGGCGAGCGGCTGGACCACGACCGCGCGCACCGAGGTGCGCGTCGACCAACGGGCCACCGTCGACGCGCCGGTGCCGCCCTTCGCGACCGCCGGCGACGTCGTGCGCCTGCCTCTGCGGGTCGACAACCGGACCGCCGAGCCCCTCGAGGTGCAGCTGGCGATCGAGGGCGAGGGAGTGACCATCGAAGCGGAGGCCATCGCGCCGCTCCAGGTACCCGCCCGCCGCGGCCGAGAGCTCGTCGTGCCGGTGCGGCTCCCCGCGATGGGCGAAGGGCATGTGGTCGTGCGGGCCGCCACCACCAGCGGCGAGCCCCTCGACGCCGTGCGGCGGCCGATGAAGGTCTGGGCCGACGCGCGCGTCGTGCGCCGGACGATCCGCAGCGTGGTCGAGGGCAGCGGCGAAGTGACGCTATCGATCCCCGCCGACGCGACCCCCCGCGGCGCCGCTCAGCTCCGGGTGGTCCGGGGCTCGGGCGTCTT
>JGI12109J20283_10057067_pt1 | contig 12467 bp, 10 predicted proteins | sample ElkSlonscriptome_12_FD_20283 | JGI IMG/M metagenome (IMG submission 20283) | reverse complement strand
ATAAACTAATAAGTTGTTATGCTGTGTGTTAAAAATATAGATACTGTTCAATACAGCAACTGCTGCGATCTGGTTACTAGGTTGGGGTAATCTGGGCCAGACACGCCATGGTTGCTCGTTTTCCTCATCTTGAAATGGATCATAGGACTGATGCAATGTTAATAAACCATTGGTATCTTCTCCACCTATTAAATGAATACGGTTGCTAATAACGACTACTCCCATCTGTGCACGCGCCTGTGGCATTGCCGTGCGTGCTTGCCAAGTCTCGGTGTCTGGATCAAACATCCAGGTCTCATCTCGATAGTCAGTTCCATCCCATCCCCCGAAAAGGTAAAGTTTGCCATCAACACTAGCAGCGGCATATCCACTCCGCGGCTCGGGGAGAGCAACTAGCGTTTGCCACTGATCAACCTCTGGATCGTAAACTTCTAATTGATCTGTAACAGTGCCAGATTTAAGTGTTCCACCAGCGACATATAATCTATTCCCAATAGCAACCATTTGTATATCTGTTACTGGGGTCGGTTTTGGCGATAGTTGCGTCCAGGTATCACTCTGCGGGTTATAACGCTCCATGGCTCCTATAACATTATCAACTTCAGCGCCACCCAGAACGTAGATTTTTCCATTGTAATTGGTGATGTCAAAGTTCTTACGTAATATATTCATTGGTGTAAGCTGGTTCCAGAGTTGAGTGGGAGTTTCTGGTGACGGTATAGTAGTTGTTTGTTGGGGCAAAGAAGGTTTTATAAGTTGTGTTATCCAGATTCCGATCCCAACAAGCAGCAGCAATGCTATTATGATCATAAACCACAATTTTATGCCTGGTTGTGTTGATTTTACTGGCCGGTCTGGAAATCCAATAGATAGTTTGGAAGCTAATGTCGGTGTACTCTGGAAAGATGAATTTTTAGCAACTGCTGAGAATAGTTCCTCATTTTGGATCGCAGGTACATCGTTAGGCTCAGCAGTGCTTGTTGCTTGAACATCTTCTGGCTGTGGTTCAACTTCCACTAACCCAGTTCTCACTGCGTACAATGATGCCTCGGTACGTGATGAGACACCAATCTTGGAAAAGATATTACGCAAGTGAACTTTAACAGTATTTGACGTAATATTGAGTTGGGTTGCGATCTGTTGGTTAGTTGCTCCGGTAACAACCAGGCGCAGGATTTCAATCTCACGCTGACTCAAGGAAGTAACTGATTTGCTGGAATTAGGTTCGGTCATAACGATAATTTACCGTTTGAGTGATTTGATTCGTCGTAGGAGTTTATTGATTACTAAGCCAGCTTTTACATAAGGGTGATTTTCAATATGAGCAAGACGTTGTTTATAGGTGTCTAACTCGGCTCTCATGGCTGGAAATGTTTTATGAAGTGGTGGGATATGTTCTACATACTCCGGATGAACAATCAAAATCCATCGTAAGCCAACAGGATGGGGCCAATAGATTGGTTTGCATGAGAGTCCCTGTGCTGTGACGAGATGAGTCATGTGATCTAGAGTGTAAGCTGTACTGCCGGGGTATATCCAATCGTTACCACTATGATTGAATTTTCCTTCGACAAAATTAGCGACAAAGATAGCTGTTGCCTTCATCACTTTCTTAGCTTCAGCCAGGCATTGCTCAATTTGTGGTTGGGCCGCATGAGAAAATATTGACTGGGCCAGGATGAAATCAAATGTTTGATTAAATACACTAAAAGAAAAAGAACGATCATTATAGAAAATGGGTTGTTTTATATCGATGATATCTGTACCAAGCTCATTTTTAATACCATCATCGATTAACCACTGCTCAGGTTCAACGCCAAAATAACGACCTGACAGGAGATAGGGAATAAAGAGCCGTCCTCCGCGTAATGAGCCACACCCTATATCTAATAAGGTGTGTTCTTCTCGTAATCCAAGTGTAGTTAGAAGACAGAACTGGAGTGCGCTGACAAGATCATATTTGTCTGGTGGGCTGACAAACGCTCGGTAGTGTCGCGATCCAGGCGTAAGGTGTTTGCCTAGTTTTTCCTCTTCTTCATGAGGTAGCAATGTCATAAAGACCTCGTGTTGCTGGTTAGCCGTGCTGTAAACGCAGCAGCCAATGGTTTTCCTATCGTCCAGTATGCATTAAAGTATAGCATACCCCGGTGGATGGACGCAATAGATTCGCGCTAACAATACTATTTACATCGATACGTCCGTCTGATTGTCTACACTGGATATGGGCAATCAGACGGACACAGAAAACATTCGTTTTGTAGCCGCGCCTGATTCAGATCGATGGGAACAAGTGATTATTTCAGTATATCCAGAATCTTCAGTGCCTACTCGACGATAATCATGTCAAAAACGACCCCGACAAAAGGTATATCTACATACCCTGGACCTCTAAGGAAATCCTCGCGTGTAAAAGCTGTACCCTCGACAGTGCCAAGGATTAGACCAATACGATCTCCAGCCTGCATTTCCTCGCCTACATCAAAAGTAAATGTGTTATCTGAATTAATAGTGGTTTCTCCTAGTATCTCGCCTCCTTTCGTCAGGTCAGTTAGGCGAACAGGGACATCTGCTGGTCCAGTTCCTGTTACCTGTGTGTCTGAAGCGTTCACTGGTGTATTAATGCTAAATTCGGGTCCCTGCGGTGGGATTTCTGTAGGTGCCGGATAACCATTTGTTATAGCTGCCGGTTCGGGATAAGCTGGTTCGGGATAAGTTGGCTCAGGATATGTAGGGACAGGGGCGCTACTATCAGGACTCGGTGTAGCTGCGGGAGAGGCGTCGGGGTCTGGTGTATTTGCTGGAACAGGTGCTTCACTACATGCTACCAGCAGAGTCCCGGCCATGACAATGACGACATACCAACGCATATGTATCTTTTTCCTTTTCCAGTAGACCCTGGACTACAGATGGTTGATAACTCCGGTCTGGAGGAGCAAGCTGTAGCTTGCTCCTCCAGACCGGAGTTATCACGGAACCAGACAAGCGAACTACTTGTTAATCCCTTCATAGTTCTTCGTATTCAGCGGCTTGGCGTTTGCGAATTGAGCGGAAGCAAAGTCTGAGGTTTCCTGAACAACTGCAACAATATCGCCGTTGGCTGTCAACGTTACCGCACAATTTGAACCATCTGCAACTTCTGTCGGATTGAAGAAAGTATAGCTTCCTCCCGGTTGCAGTGAAGGTGAGGCAACTGTGGTTGTGCCAGTGTTGCACACATACTGAGCATTGACAGCAAATGTGTCATTCTCAGTAACATTTTGTACGGTTGGACCTGATGTGCTACCAGCCAAATTCTTTTTTACCAGTGGTGTAGCGATCTCTGATGTAGCAGCAGCAGCGCCAAAGCAGGTATAGGTTGTTGCCTTGGTTGGCTGACCAGGTGTGCCAAAGTTTTGCTCATTGACCACTGCGACGATAGATTGAGAGCCGTCTGTTGTTTCAACAATTGCTGAAGCCAGGTTATTGGCCGGCATACCCCCCAGGGTATTCGTAAACTGCGTGAATACAAACGAACCACCTGCCGGAATTTCCTGCTGTGCGATGGTATATGTCTGGCCAGCATTTGCTCCTGTTGCAACATCGAAAGTAACACTCACTGTTACGGGGGCATTCGGGTTTGTGTTGGCGACCGTCATACCGGTTGAGCGTTTCTGTTGCTCCGTAAAGGTGTGTTTGATGGCCGGGCAGTAGACTTTACTATCCGCTTCGGTCGTCGGGAAGAGAGAGGCTGCTTGCACCAGTGTAGCCGGTGATGCCCCTTCTACGTACTCAACGACCGTGCCAGCCATGCCATCGCCACTGGTAGCTTCGACACGCAGTGCGCCAAAGCAGGGTGAAGTATCAATATTAGCTTCATCACAGTTCGAGTTAGCAACTGGTGGGGTAAAGTCACCTGGCAGCAGGAAGATTGAACGGTTCGCCAGAATGTTGCCACTCCTTGTATGTTCTACACCATCATTCGTTCTGATGGTCGCAGTATAATCTACGTCGCTGCCGGTAGCCTGAATAGAAAAGAGGGTGGTCTTACCACCAAAATTATGCTTGACCGCCGGATAGATCAGGGTTTGCGCAGATGTTGAAGCGCCCCGGAAAAACTCAGAGGCGAAGCCACCCTGTACACCCAGACCAGGAATACCAGCGGGCGGGTTGTTTGCAATTGAACCAATAGCTGCAATTGGCTCTCCTGCTGATGCAACGGCTGAACCATCAAAGCCAGCACCTAGTGGAGGGCTGACATCAACGACGCCGGGAATGTCGTTGCCGGCCCCTGGAATAAATAGCTTATTTCCATTTTGCTCGACAGAGAAATTCACAGTAGATGGATCACCGCTCCCTTGGGGATAGACAGCAAACTCGACATCAGTTGAGGCTGTTCCAATATTCTGAATTGTGGTGGTCGTATACCATCCCGATCCCGGAAGTCCCTGGGCCCTGACCAGGGTTGTCAAACCTAACATAAGCGCGAATGCAACGACAAGTGAGCGGATTAGCCTCTTCCTCATTACAGTTGTCCTCCTTAAGTCAGTCCGATTGCAAGATATTGTCGATACAACGACACTCTCAGGATAGTCACATCACCAGCGATCTTCAATACTACCTTCGTGGTATTTGGCGTGTTCATGTGGGTTATAGAGGAGTTACTCCAGATACCCCAGATCGCGTAATCGTGCCAATACTTCTTCTTCCTCATCAGGTGTGGCCCATGCCGTTGGATTAAGTTCATCGCGCTCTACTTCCCGGCGATCTGATGTTATGGAGGTGTGTGGCGCAGAAGGTTCATTAACATGTCCAATACCGAGTAACTCGCTCAAACATCGTCCGTCGATTTCATCAGGAAGTGGCAAATCCATGCCAGCAAGAATTGTTGGAGCAACATCCAGAATCTGTACTTCAGGCTGACGACCACGGCCAGTGACTAGTGGTCCGCTTAAGGCCAACATTCCCACTGGTCGATGTATTCCAGTGTAGTGCGTACCCGAAATGCTAAAAATTTCTGCGCCTGCCATTTCACGCCACGATTGAGCAGTATAGGCCATGCCTCGCATTATAACGTTTAAGTCAGGTCCATAAGTTGCATACGGACCATGATATATGTCTCGGCTGCGGTAGACAGCATCTACAACCGGTTGACCATCATCCTTAAGTTCAAAGAGCGCAGCAGTGATCTTATCGAGAAGTTGTTCATATTCCAGTCCTGGTGCAACAATACCTTCAGGTTCACGCCCTTGTAAGTTAACATAAATTTGGCCAATGTTTCCCATGCTATATGCGCATGTCTGTGACCAGTCTACAATATCAGCTAGCGTAACAGTCGCCTCTGGTACTAATGCATGTTGAACTTGCATAGGGATCCGATTGCGGATTTTCCAGGCAAGAGGCCAATCTAGGATAGGAGCAAGATTCTCGCGGGTCAGGTGCAGGTGTCGCATCATATTCTTACGGAGTTTGTTCAAACGTCTAGGTTGTTGTCGGTGCAGCCAGCCTTGCTGTTCCAGCCAGACATTTAGGAAGACTTCCTTGTGTTGTGGGCCTCCCCCATGATCTGAAGCTAGCACAACTGTTGTCTCTGGCCCGGCAGTGTCTATAAGCTTGCCAACTTCTGTATCGAGCATGCGATGTATATCAAGAATGGCTGATCCAAACTGCGCAACGGCATGCGGATCGTGCTGTGGATGTGTGGCATCCATATGATGCCAGAAGAATGTTTCGACTTCATCAATAGCACGGTAAACAATCATAGCCAATTCCCATGGTTCTCGTTGCATCAGCCGTACCATTGCCTGTGTCTGGCTATGAGTTACAGCAGTGAGATCTGCTAACCACTCCTGTTCGCGTCCTGGTGCGAACGCTACATCTGTATCAAGACGATACCCCCAGTGTAAGAGTTCGTCACGTAGGTCAGAAGGATATGCGAATTGTCCGGTTTCAGGAGCTCCCAGACCGGCAACCATAACCCCACGCACCGTAGCAGGTGGGTAGGTGACTGGTATATTCATCGCTATCACTGAGCGATTATGGGCACTGGCGTGATCAAAAATCGTGCGAAAATTAGTTTGATCACGGCGTACACTGGTTAGTCGGTAGCTACCAGGGAGCAGTCGAACAAAGTCATAGATTCCATGTTTGCCAGGGTTCAATCCGCTAATCATCGAAGTCCAGGCAGGTGGAGACATAACTGGCAGAGTAGTACGCATCGGTGCATATGCGCCCGATTGCAGAATACGACCAATATGGGGCAGATGACCAGCAGTGACCCATGGTTCAATCAGGTCTAGATCGGCGGCGTCAAGACCAATAACAAGAATACGACTCATAAGATCTCCTTCACCAAGAGGTGCAGTTGCGCTGTACCTCGTCGCATCAGTGTAACACCACCCCGCAACTCGGTAGAACTGATACCCCCTAGTATAAATAGAAAAACGCCATAGGTGATCCATCCACTAAATAACGCCAGCACCCAAAAAACCCCTAACCATCGCAAAGCAACAGTAACTACAAAGAGTGCCAAACCAGCACCAAGTGGCCCTCGGAAAACCGACCAGATATTCCAGGAATAGATATGTCGCTGAACATAACGTAAACATAGAACAAAAGTTAACCCAGTCGAAGCTACACGGGCCAATGCGGCCCCCACTGCCCCCAAGAATGGTTGGCAGAGCAGGTTTAGCCCGGCATTTAGCATAGTACTATATAACTGGATGGGTGCAGTTGCGTTCTGATGACCAGCAATGAGCATTAACCGTCCATTGGGCAACAGTAGCATAGCAAAGACAAAGGACCAGACCAGCACCTGGAGAACGCTAATGGCCTCCAGATGCTGATTTTTGTAAAGTAAGGGCAGCAGTTGATCGGCGATCAGAGCAACAGAGAGCCCAATAGGAAGCGCAATAATGCAGAGAAAGCGCTGTGATTGTATATAGATATGGAAGGCATGTTCGCGCATTACACCGTACCATTCGGCCATAATCGGCAGAAGAATTTGGCGATAGGCCTGGGGCATAAGCAATAAAACATTCATCATATTGGCAGCAGCTGCATAAACACCTACTGCCATAATATTACCACTCTGTGCTAGCAGTAATGTATCCAGGCTTCCCTCAATGGTCATCATAATTGCAACCAGAAAAAGAGGCCACTCTGCCCGGGCCTGTGTAATCCAGAAAGTGCGTTCAAAGAATAACTTTGGCCACCCAAAGCGTAACCCTATCAGAGCCGTGTATAGAAATGTTGCCAGAGTACTGACGCTCAAAACTACCCATGCCGCTACTGCTGCATCGCCGCCTAGAGTAAGAAGCAATGCGCCTACACCTAATTTTAGCCCTCCAGTGATTGCTCCCAGGATGGCGATATACCCAACTCGGTCATGTGCTATCAGATACGATTGAAAAAGGCTAGTAAGACTTTCTGGGATGAGTGTGGCTCCAATAATGAGCACAGCACGGCTGACATCTGGTTCATACCCCGAAAACTTGACGATCCAGAGAGCAAGACCAGTATAGCAGAAGATCGAGCTTATGATACGTGCAAACAGAAAATTGCCCAGGAACACATTTCCCTGGGCTTTATTGCGGCCTACCTCACGGCTGAGTAATTGCTCAAGTCCACCTAATGACAGATAGATGAGAAAGCTTGAGTATACAAAACCCAGGGCATAAATGCTGGCTTCTTCCTCACCCAGTGACCAGGTTAACAAGATGAAAAAGATCGTATTAGCTGAACGGGCGAATATCTCTGCAATAATAGCTATTCCTGTGGCGCGTGTAGCGCGCAATGCCCAGTTCTTCAATCGTTTATCCTATGCGGCTATCGCGAAAACGCTTTATTATAACAGGAGTTTCCCTGACGGTTGTTACTGTCACTTACGGGAATGAAATTCCTTCCGCTACGTATTCATAAAAGTCACGAGATACGTGCTTTTGTTGTATATCTCCTGTTACACTCCTGGTTTCCATGGTGGTTTCGCACAAATAACATTACCATACCCATAGCCCGGCATATGCTGACGATGAGTGTAGATTTCGGTATTGAGCGGATGGTTGACAGGGACAAAACTATCCTGGCGTGCATTGTAATGCCAAAATCGATAACCATAGTCATGGAGTAAATTCCAGATTATTTCCGGCGTTCCAAATTTTTTGTTGAACTCACACATAATAACGGGTGCTGTAGAGGAACTTAGCAGATCTGATGCGCCCTGCAATACCAGGGCTTCGGCTCCTTCAACATCCATACAGAGAAAATCTATCTGTTTCCTTGGAAGTCTTTCAATCCACTTATTCAGTGTAGTTGCCTGAACTTCTACATATGATTGTTCCTTGGTTTGTGGGAAAAGTGAGTGTTGTAAATGGTTGGGATAACGATAGAGTCGTATCAGATCGGTTGTATTGCTTATGGCGATTTCGTAGCAGTATATATTGGTTTTAACGAGACGACGTAATTGGTTCCAGGCAACATTGATTGTTAGATGACGATAGGTATCCGGATCTGGTTCGAATGCGTACACTTTACCGTGAGGTGCAACGTATTGAGCTAATCCCAGTGCATAAATACCTACATTTGCACCAATGTTGAGAACAGTCATTCCAGAAGTAACAATGCGCGCCAACTGCCAGAATTCAGCTTCCATTAATGGTGTTCGGTATATGTATAATGCGTATTCTTGGGTCAAATCTGGAATAAGGATCTCGATGTGGGGAAAGGCATCAAGCTTTACAATAGCTGAGCGATGTAAAAGCCTCATCTGATGCGAGAACTGCCAGAGCATTCGGCGATAAGCCAATCGAATAATAGGCACGCGTCCGTGTGGGTAGAGATAGCGTGCGACATAAATCCATTCTTGAAGAAGTTGCGACCGTCTCATTGCAATGTTATTCTGTGTACATATCTTTTACGAGTGTGAATGGCAGCGGTGACGTAGACCTACGGCAGCGCCATCATACCACGCCAGCATTCCTAGAAGCAAACCTGGGCTGAATGGGAGGTAAGTGCGTAGCTGTGGATAACGAATCATGCGTTCAACCAGATCGCATGTTGCTAGTGCTGGACCAATAACCCGCAAAACCTCAGGAATTCCAGTACTCAGGTTAATTCTGCGCCAGTTACCGAGTAAATCCGGATAGTCTGGGTAAATTTCCATATATGTACGTCCAAACGTTGCCAGGTGTCGCCAGAGTTGACCGGGTGAAGAGCGTAAATGGCGATGAAATACAGCAGCATGTGGCTCAAACCAGAGAACATAACCAGCACGACGCAACCGGAAACTTAAATCAGTATCTTCGCCAGCAGCAAGCGGAAATCTTTCATCAAATCCTCCAATCTGATGCATAAGCGCCCGCCGAATACTAAAATTCAGACTGGGCAGGTAGGGACGTGATCCCGGTTTACTCGTTTCCAAGAAAGGTGTAAATGCCACAACATTATCACATAACTGCCAGTAGTGATTATGTTCTACAGCGACGCCGCCTCCGACTACCTCTGCCCCGGCAGCATGTCGTTCCAAAAGGCGTGTAATCCAATCAGGTCGAGCAACGCAGTCAGCATCGGTGTAGCAGAGTACATCTCCCCGAGCATGCTGTGCTCCAATGTTACGGGCAACTGCTGGACTGACTGGTTTGTTAGTGGTAATCATTTGTACCATTTCATCTTCCCGAACTCGTCCAGCATCGTCGCACCCAACAATTAAAATTTCTCGAGGCTGTATAGTCTGTGACCGTAGCGCATCAAGTACATCATTAATCAGAGGAGAGTTCAGATTGGGGATAATGACGGAAGCCTGCAAACTAGTCATGGGAATTCACCATGGATAATATCATTATTTGAAAGCGATGAATGTACCCCACTTACCGGTCAAATATGGTTGTGGGAGCGACTGACTGATGTTCTGCACATACCACACATCGCGAAAGCCAACGCTTTTCAAGATGAGCGCCATTGCACTAATTGAAGGGAAAAGTGCTAGCGTATTTGAGTGACTCTGGTGGTGGTAAAACCGGGCATCATCTTCTCTGATATGAAACATCGGCAGTTTGACATTTACTAATGCGGTATCAATAACTGCAAATTTGCGAGTAACTGCATATAGTTGCTCCAAAGCCATGATAGGTTTATCCAGATGATACAAAATACCAAGGAAAAGAGTGATATCAAACATGCCTGGCTGTTCTTTGGTTATATCATATATGTTGGAGATCTGATAGCTGAGTTTTTCTAAGCCGATGATACCAGCAATAAAATTAGCCTGATCAATGTTTTTAGAACTGGCATCAATTCCTAAAACATTATCTGCTCCGGAGCGACAAGCCTGGATTGCCCAGAAACCAGCATTACACGCAATATCAAGAACACTGTTTCCTACAAGTGTGCCTTCTGTTTGTGAAAGGATTGCTGAAAAAACATGTAAATAACGGTAATAATGACGGTTACGTGTGTTAGAAATGTTTGTCTGATCACCAGGCGCTCTGATGCCATCAAACGTAAAAGGGTAGAACCATTCATACTCACACATTTCTTGTTCAATCTCTCGACGAGATTTTGGATAAGTAGGTGATATTGGGAAATTGTCTGTAAAATTGTGAACGGCACTGGTGACGAATGTGGGGGTAGGTTGTAGAGTGCGAATAGAATGCCCTTTTTCTGTGCGCAGGATCTCAATCCCCAAGGCATTAAAGAGCATCTTTCCAATTCGTTCAAGCTGACTCATAAAAGACCTTTTTGATTAAACCAACTACACTATCTCACTAACGCTCCGCAACTGTGTTAATTCCAGGGTAGGTCAACCTTACTACAGGGCAATTGCATGTAAATCGCTGTGGAGCATGCCTTTCTGATGAACGCGCTATCTGCATTCATGCGATGAAACGATATTCGCTTCACCGATCTGGTTGCTTTCATTGATGTCTCGTGCAGACGAGCGTGCCAGAACGGAGTTGTTCCGCACGATAGTTTGGTGTAGCTCGTATCTGTGATGACAGGTTTTCTCCGCATCCTGATGCAGCAAAACGCCTCAATAGTTTATATGCGATTGCCCTGAACCTTATTACTAGTACCATGCAGTGAACCAATCAAACATTCGTTGATAGTGTAATGCACGTTCAGGGATTGCAAAATATCGCACCATAAAAACAAACATTATGATAACAAAAGCTATGTTTAGAGCCCTCCAAAGATTGGCAAGAACAAAGTTTTGCATTACTGTACCTTGAAAATTTTCCATCCATCGTCTCCTTCGAAAATAAGGTGTACCTGCTTGTCCGAAGACAAAATAGCATCTTGATACCCACCGGTACCCAGGAAAACAAAATGAACGCCTTTTGCTCGCAGTGTAGCTACGTACTGATCAGAGTCAATTGTAGTAACTGCAATAACTTCTCGTTCCAATGTGTAATTCCAGAGTGGATATGGCAATGTAACATTGTTTCCATAGGCTACGACCGCATTAGGTGCTATAGAGTGCTCAAACCACTGATAGCCTGGTCCATATCTCTGAGGGTCAAGGTTAACTGGTGAACGTTGTCCAGGTGGCAAAGTTTGAAAATATCGGATATCTTGCACTGAAAAATAACCATGATCTGCACTGGTGAATAGCGCTAAAATTGCGCCAACAACAATCAGAATCGATAGACATAAGCGTGTCCATGGCAGCAGTACATTATAGAGTGCAGCGACGGATATACCGCCTAGAACTACCAGAAAGAGTGTGTAACGAGGCATCCAGTTGAAGGGCACAAGCATCAACAACGTTCCATGAATTCCTATGATATATAACACCCACCAGTCACATCGTAGGATCGCGACGATCATCCATAGAATAATAGCCGGAAGTCCTATAATGAACCAGAGTGGACCAAACCCCCCTAACCGCGAGTCAACACTAAATAATGCACTATGGTCTGACCAGGTATACCACCAGCGTTCCCAGAATGGCATATTCCCCACAACTTGGAGTGATGAGTCAGTTGCAGCAAAAGCCGAGATCTGTATAGTACCTGGAAATATTATACGGTTCGCTATTTTGATCTCAAACGGCCATAGTGGATTGGTAAATGTGACAAAATTAAAGAGATACCAATATCCTCCCATAAGCAGAACGCCACCACTAAACAGCAATATTATCTGAATTTTTTGCCCTGGGTTTGGTGATGCAATTAGTATGGAAATGAGAAGCAGTCCTAGTGCAAGAACATAATACACTCCAGAATATTTTGTGCCTAGGATTAAACCTGCTAGCAATCCAATGATCAATGCAGATGTGCGTCCCTCAGGATATGTGCGAACCGATCGTGGCGGGGTTGCAAAACAGATCGCGATTACCCACATTGCGTCAATTGCGAGATCATTGTAAGTTGTTTTGGCCTGGATAAGCGCAGTCGGACAGAAAAGGAAGATGCTGCTTGCGATCCAGGCGCTTCTTATTGATGCACCTAAGCGTCTTCCAGTTGCATATATAGCAGTCCTAAATTGGTTGTGAA
>JGI12109J20283_10656382_pt1 | contig 12469 bp, 9 predicted proteins | sample ElkSlonscriptome_12_FD_20283 | JGI IMG/M metagenome (IMG submission 20283) | reverse complement strand
GAGCGACGCCGTCGAGGCCGCCCGCCGCGAGGCCGGCCTGGGTGACCGCCGCTACCAGCTGGTGGAGTACCCGCCGCGCCAGCTCTTCGAGATGCCCAGCCTTTTGCCCAGTCTGCCTTCGATGCTGGGCGTCGGGGACCGTATCAACAACCTGCTGGCCCGGCTGGCACCCGTGCCCGAGGACGTGACCCAACCGGCCTCGGGCCTTCCCCTGGACCTGCCCGCCGGCCTGGACCGGGAAAGCCTTCTCTTCCTGCGGGCCCTCAACGCCGCCGGGTGCCAGCCCGTGCTGATGATGTCCCCGGACCTGCTGCCCGACGGCTGGCGCGACGCGCCCTGATGCCGGGCCCCGCCCTGGTATCCTGCCCCCGATCCGCCTGGATCGGGGGCTTTTTGTGTGCCGATGGCCACTTTTGTGTTGTGTCCCCCCGGACACAGCACCCAGGTCGGGGCACTGCGCCAAGCGATAAATCCACTGAAAATAAATAGCTTATAGTTTTTTCGAAAAAGTTTCTCCTGGACGTGTCCTTGCAACCTTCGGGGCAAGAGCCCAAACCCTGGCCGCCCGGCGGCCGAACCCCGATAGACAAAGGAGACTGCCATGAGCAAGCAGAAGAATGACCGGAAACATGACAAGAACATGAAAATGGCGGAGGCCGGTGTGCTCTTCGTCCTCGTGCTCGGCCTGCTGGTCTTCGTCGGAGTCCAGTTCTCCGGCCAGGATGAAGACACCCCGCAGACGGCCGCGGTGACCGAGACCGTCGCGCCCGCCCCCATCGAGATGGAGCCCGGGCTGGTGGATCCTGACGCCGAGGAAGTGACCCTGGCCGAAGCGGAGACCTCCCCCGAGCCCGAGATTCCGGCCGAGCCGACGCCCGAGCCCATTCCTGAGCCCGAACCCGAGCCCGTGGTCGTGACCTACTCCATGGCCGAGGATGCCTACCAGACGGGTGAGTATGCCCACGCCGCCGAGCTCTTCGACGCCTACACCGATCAGCACCCCGCCAACGCCTGGGGTTACTACATGCTGGGCCTGAGCCAGTGGAAGGCCGGCGAAGCGGACATGGCCGAGGAGAGCTTCCTGGCCGCCCTCGAGCTGAAGCCCGAACACCAGAAGAGCCTCATCAACTACGGCCGCGTGCTGATCGACCTGGACCGCAACGACGAGGCCCGCGAGCAGATCGAGATCGCCCTGGCCGTCAACCCCGAGAGCGTCAGCGCCCGCCGTGTGCTGGGCCGCATCCAGCACAACCTGGGTGACCTGGACGCCGCCGAGCAGACCTACCTGGTGGTCCTGCGCGAGAAGCAGGACGACGCCTGGGCCCTGAACAACCTGGGTCTGATCCGCATCGAGCAGGAGCGTTTCGAGGACGCCATCGCGCCCCTGGCCAAGGCCGCCGGCCTCAAGACCGACGTGGCCTGCATCCAGAACAACCTGGGTGTGGCCCTGGAGCGCAGCGGCCACTACGGCGCCGCCGATGAGGCCTTTGCCCGCGCCCTGATCGCCGACAGCGCCTACCAGAAGGCCGAGATCAGCCAGGCCCGCATCGCGGAGCTGGTGGGCACGGAGCTGGAGACCATCGATGTGGCCGCCCTCGCCGAGAGCTTCCACGTCGAGCCGATCGCTCCGGAGGCGGAGGACATGGAAGTCGCCGCCGCCGGGGAGATCCTGCTGGAGATCCCGGAAGAGACCGACGAGCCCGCCACCACCGAAGACGTCGCGCCTGAGGCCGACGGTCATCGGAACCGCTGAGCCCATGGTGGGGGCAAGGGGGCCTGCGGGTCCCCTTGAAAAAGACCGCCGGCCTCCCTGATGGAGGCCGGCGGTTCTCTATGAAAACGGAAGGCTGGTGATCAGCTCTCCCAGTTTTTTTCGACTTCGCCCCAGTTGATGACCTTGGCCACATCCTGCAGCTCCCTGAAAGCCTCCTGCATATCGTCCAGCAGGTCGCGGGCCCCGTCCAGATTCCCTTCCTTGGCTTTCAATTCCAGTTTCAGGGCGCTGCCCACGAAGCTCTTGGCGCAGAAGTTGGCGGCGCCGCCTTTCAGGCCGTGCGAATCCACCGCCACCTGTTTGACGTCCCCTGTTTCGATCCCGGACTGGATGGCGGCAAACTGGCCCTCCGCGGTTTCCAGGAAAATCTCCATGATCTCCTGCAGCAGTTCGACATCACCGTCGAGGTTGGTCATGGCTTCCGCCAGATCGAGGACATTTTCCATGGTGGGTGTTTCGATGGACATGGGGCACTCCCTCTCGAGTTTCCAGATATGGTTATGGTGGCCCGGCCAGCACTATCCAGACTTCGTCCCACAACGTGATTCCTTTAGGGGGAAAATCGCCCCTTCCAAAAAACGGAAGGAACCGGCAGGCCATGCTAACCCGATAAAAAGAAAGCGGGTAAGCACCCAGGGTATCCCACCCTGGATCGCGCACCCGCGAATAAAGAATTTCCGTAGAAACCAATAATTAGTCGCCGGTACCGCTCCCCCTCTTGCCCGTCTTCTTGCGCGGGGTCGTCTTCCTGGTCGCGGACTTCTTCGTGGCCGCCTTCCCGGTCGCCTTCTTCTTGGTTGTGGCCTTTTTCGACGACTTCTTGGCCGGGGCTTTCTTGGTCGTGGTCTTCTTGGTGGTGGCTTTCCTGGTCGGGGTCTTCCTGGCCGGGGTCTTCTTCTTGGTGATCGTCTTCTTCGTGGTGGTGGTGGTCTTCTTTTTCGCGGTTTTCTTGCTGCCGCTTTCCTGGCCCTCCGAAGCAGAACGGCCCTTTTCCGGACCCGTCCCCGCGGAAGCTTGCGCCTTGTCCTGCTCGGTGGCCTTCTCGTCATCCTTCACCCGGGCGCTGCGCCGACGGGTCCGGGAGGAAGAGGATCGCCGTTTCTCATCGTCCAGCCGATCCTCGCTCTTCTGCGCGCCGCTTTTCTGGTTCTCAACCTTCTGGTCGTCTGCGGTGGTATCGGTTTCCCCGGCCTTGCTGTCCGCCTCGGCACCGTCTTCCTCGCCACTGCGCTTGCGGCCGCTTGAACGCCGGCGGCGGCGGGACGAGCTGCGGCCGCCGGCCCCTTCCTCCTCCAGGGGTTTCCCGTTGCCCAGGCCCTGGACCACCCAGGTGCCGCCTGCGCGGGCGTCCCTTTCGACCACCAGCAGGCCCAGGCGGCGGGCATCGTCCAGCATATCGCCGAAGGTGCTGTAGCCGAAGCTGCGCTCGTTGAAATCCGGCATCTTGCGGGTCATCGTGTCCTTGATGAGGGAGGAGTAGAGCGACCCCCGGCTTTCCTGCAGCAGGCTCTGCACGGTGCCCACCAGGAACTCGAACATCTCACGCTTGTCCGACGGGACGTTGCCCACCGTCTTGGTGGACTGGCCCATGGCGTCGCGGTAGATGTTGTCGTAGAAGATGAACTCGTCGCAGTTGTTGATCAGAAGGTGGCTGCTGCTGTTCTTCACACCCACCCCGATGACGCGCTTGTTGTTCTCCCGCAGCTTGCTGACCAGGGGAGAAAAATCGGAGTCGCCCGATACGATGACGAAGGTATCGATGTGGTCGTTGGTGTAGCACAGTTCCATGGCGTCCACCACCAGCTTGATGTCGGCGCTGTTCTTGCCGCTGATGCGGGGCATGGGGATCTCGATGAGCTCGATGGCCGACTCGTGCAACGGCTGCATGTGCTCCTTGTAGTAGTGCCAATCGGCATAGGCCTTCTTGACGAGGATTTTCCCCTTCTCCAGAAGGCGCTGCATGAGCAGCTTGACGTCGAAGCGCTGCCGGGCGTCACGCGCGCCGAGAGCGACGTTGTCGAAATCCAGAAAGAGCGCGATGGTGGTGTCCCGTTCCTGGCTCATGGAAGAAGCCTCCTTGCAACTTTGAACCTGCGAAAAATTTCGGGCCATGGAGCAACATAAACCATAATATGGAATGCGTATACAGACGAATCCCAACCCGCGAACGGAGTGGAACCCATGAGCCGGAATCTCACGTCCGAAGACCTGCGCCTCCTGATCCAGCGTGTTTTCCAGCCCACCGCCGCCGACAGGGGCCTGGCCATCCTGGTGGACCTGCCCGATGCTCGGCTGGCGGACAACGACAACTGGGCCCGGCGCCGGGCCATGGCCGCGGACTGGTACCTGGCCCTGCAGGAGGAAAAGCAGGCCCTGGGCCTCGAGAGCCTGATCCTGGCCTGGTACCGCAACGCCGGCGGCAACAACGCCGACCTGCCGGCCACCTACCACCAGGGCGACGGCCACACCGTCTTCCAATCCGCCGATGACCTGCCTGCCGACCAGGCGTCATTCGCGCAGCTCTTCCGCACCCACACCATGGCGCTGGCGCCCACCGAGCTGTCGGCCACGGCGCCCCTGAAGGTGGCCACCCGCGAGGCCGAGGCCGCCGGGCACGGATTCCGCGCCGCCACCATGCCCGGTTTCCTGCCCTCCATGATCCCCGCCCTGCGCCTGGACTACGAGTTGATCAACCAGCGCGTCAACATGCTGGCCGGCCTGCTGGATAGCGCCGAGAGGGCGGACTTCGTCTTTCGGACCGCCGGCGGCGGCCACCAGCTGGTGCTGGACCTGCGGCACAACCAGGGCCACGCCTCGGGCGGGCTCTTCCCCGCCAACGGCGTCGCCGGCAATTTGCCCTCCGGCGAGGCCTACATCGTGCCCTACGAGGGGAACGTTCCCGGCGACAGCAGCCGCAGCGAGGGTATCCTGCCCGTGCAGATCGACGGTGAGGTGGTGCTCTACCGCATCGCCGCCAACAAGGCGGTGGAGGTGCTCAGCGAAGGCCCCGTCAGTGCCGCCGAGGCCCGGCGTATCGTGCAGGAACCGGCCTACGCCAACCTGGCCGAGCTGGGTCTGGGCGTGCTGGGGGATTTCGATCTGCAGCCCACCGGCAGCATCCTGCTGGACGAGAAGCTGGGACTGCACATCGCCTTCGGGCGCAGCGACCATTTCGGCGGCTCGGTCCGGCCGCAGGATTTTTCCAGCCCTGACGCGGTGATCCATCTGGACCGGGTCTATATTCCGGAGATGCAGCCGGACGTGCACGTCACCAGCGTGACCCTGCGCGGGCCGGGTCTGGAGCGGGAGATTATCCGGGATGGGGTATTCCAGGGACTGGATCAGGCGTGAGGGCGATCGGCGGGCAAAAAAAGCCCCAAAAAAAAGGGGGGCCGGGATCTGTCGGTGAATGACTCTCGCCCTAAGTCATTCTGACGTGTTGATCCCGGCCATATAATCTCTGACCCGAAGGTCTACCTGTTTAAACGAACAATGGTGGATTCGGTTTCACCTGAAGAGAACTTTAGCTCTTTTTTAGAGGTCTTCATAGTGTTTTCCTTAAGGCAAAACCGAGGCAAAATGTTGAAAAACCAGAGCATTTGACTTTACACCCATGTTTACCAACAAGTTATAAACAAAGATTTCTTTAAAAACCAGCCCTCATTGGGACCAAAAAAATGGCCGGAATTTTACTTTTTTTGGCCCTCCGGGACCCCATCCCCCTCCCGGAAGGGTCCGCAGGCGGGAATATGGCCCTGCCGGAACCGGGAACAAGGAGAGGAACGTGGACCACGTCGGACAGATTTTTCGCCCCCCATCGGAGGCCCAGAGCCTGCTGCTCCAGGTTTCCCTGGGCTGCAGCCACAACAAATGCACCTACTGCGCCATGTACGATCACCAGGAGCAGGGTTTCCGCATGAAGAAATGGGAGACCATCGCCGCGGATATCGACGAGGCCGCCGTCTTCGAGGCCGCCGGCCACCCCGTCCGCAGGGTCTTTCTCTGCGATGGCGACGCCCTCATCCTGCCCCAGGAATTCCTGGTCCGCATCCTGGACCGGCTGAAGCAGCGCCTGCCGTCCCTGCGCCGCGTGGGCATTTACGGGGACGCCCGCAGCATCCTGCGCAAGACGCCGCAGCAACTGTCGGAACTGCACGAGCGTGGCCTGGGCATCGTCTACCACGGCGCCGAGACCGGAGACGACGAGGTCCTGCGGCGCGTGAACAAGGGCAGCACCGCCGCCGACGCGGCCACGGCCGCGGACCGCCTGCGGGACGCGGGCATCCGCCATTCGGTCATGGTCATGCTGGGTATCGGCGGCCGAAAGAATTCCCGCCGCCACGCCGAGGCCACCGCCCGCCTGCTGACCCGGATGGACCCGCCCTTCGTCGGGGCCCTGACCACCACCCTGGTGCCGGGCACCCCCCTGCACGCGGAAGCCGAACGCGGCGAGTTCGAACTGCCCGACGCCTGGGACATGCTGGAGGAGCTGCGTATCCTCGTTCGCGAGACGCGCTTCACCCGCTGCCGCTTCCATTCCAACCACGCCAGCAACTACCTGCCCCTGAGCCTGAACCTGCCGGCGGATCGGGACCGGGCCCTGGCCTTGCTGGACCAGGTCCTGTCCAGGCGCGACGACGACGATTTGAAGCCGGAGTACCTGCGCGGCCTCTGAGCACGCAGGGTCGGCTTGACACCGGGCGGCGGGAGCGTGAATATCTCCGGAAACGTTCTTGCCCGAAAGTGGAAGTGCCCCATGACCGAAGGTACCGACAAGCCCATCCGGTTGCTGCTGGTTGATGACGAGGAGGATCTCGTCACCTTCCTGGCCCATCGCCTGCGCAAGCGCGGCATGGATGTCACCATGGCCCTCAGCGGAAACGAGGCCCTCAGCGCCGCCACCGAATTGACCTTCGATGTGGCCGTGGTGGACCTGAAGATGCCCGATTTGGACGGGATCGCCGTCATCGAGAGGCTGAAGGATCTGCAGCCCTTCGTCGAGGTCCTGATGCTCACCGGTCACGGCAGCCACGAGTCCGCCTGGGAGGCCGGCCGGTTGCAGGCCTTCCGCTACCTCATGAAACCCCTCGACTTCGACGAGCTGAACGACCACATCACAGCCGCCGCGGAGCAGCGCCGGAGCCGCATGAAAGCGGAATTCGACGAGAAGCTGGAGGCCCTCATGCTGAGCACCACCAGCCCCCGTGACCTCATCCAGCTGAGCGAGGAGCTGCGGCGCGAGTACGAACAGGAATGAACGGCGACCGTCTCAGGATCGCCCTGGTGGGCCGCGGCTCCGAGCTGAACGATCTGCTGGCCGGCCTGGACGCCCGCTCCCGTTTCCTGCGGCTGCAAATTTCCCACGTGGTCGACCTGGACTCCGCCCCCGACAACAGCGAACTCTGCCGCCAGCTGGCCCTGCCCGCCCCCGCTCCGGAAATGGTCTCCCTGCAGCATGGTCCTCAGCTGGGCATGGTCGTGGCCCGTAGCCTCACCCCCGCCGAGGAGCAGGTCCTGCGCGCCCTGGCGGGTCCCTCCGTGCCGGTGCTGGGCGCCGAGCAGGACGACTTCCTGCAGGGCCTGCTGCGCCTGGTGGAGGAGAACCGGGCCCTGGCCAGCGACAGCCGTCGTCTGAAGGAGACGCGGCGGCAATTGAACCTCTTCGTGCACACCGCTCCGCTGGCCGTCTACATCAAGGACACCGATCACCGTTACCTCCTGATGAACAAGCACGCCCTGCACGTCCTGGGCCTGCGGGAGGAGGACGTGGTGGGACGGGACGACACCGAGGTCTACCCCCGCGCCCGGACCCAGTGGCTGCAGGAACTGGAGCGGGAGGCCATGGAGACGGGGCAGATCCTCTGCGCCGAGGGCATCCTGCCCACCTCCGCGGTGGAGATGCGGGCCCAGGTGACCATCTTCCCCATCGTGGAAAACCGTATCACCACCGGCGTCTACGGACTGGTCGAGGACACCACCGAGCTTTACGAGAGCGAACAGAAGCTTCACGAGGTGGACGAGCAGCTGGACGAGACCCAGAAGTACCTGCGCGAGGTGCTCGAGAACAGCCGGGACATGATCTTCCTGACCGATCCCGACGGCAGCATCCTCAGCTTCAACAACGGCGCGGAGATGTCCCTGGGCTTCAGCCCCGAAGAGGTCATCGGCAAGCCGGCCAGCAGTCTCTGCGAGATGCCCGAGGATTTCGAGGCGCTCTTCCAGGAGGCCCTCGATGAGGGGCACGCCGCCCGCTACGAGGCCCGGTTCCTGACCCGGGAAGGCGAGACCGTCATCAGCAACATCAGCCTGACCCTGATCGAGGACGCGGAAGAACAGCCCCTGGAAATGGTCTGCCTGTGCCGCGACATCACCCGCCGGCTGCAGCTGAAGGATGATCTGATCCGCAGCGAGCGCCTGGCCGCCATCGGCAACATGGCCGCCGGAGTGGCTCACGAGATCAACAACCCCCTGGCCGTGATCGACACCATCGCCGGCCTGGTGGAAGAGAGCCTGGACGAGGATGGGCACCTGCTGCCCGAGGATACGCGCAGCATCCTGCGCCAGGGCATGGACCGCCTGCACCATCAGGTGGAGCGCTGCACCAAGATCACGCACAGCCTGCTGGGTTTCGTGCGCAAGGATCAGACGGGCATGGCGCCCATCAACCTGGAGCAGTTGCTGGACGAGAGCCTGAATCTGCTGGACCTGGCCATCCACAAGTCGCGCGCCACCATCAAGACCCAGTACGACCCGGATGTGCCCATCATCCGCTCGGATCCGGCCCTGCTGCAGCAGGTCTTCCTGAATCTGCTGAAGAACGCCCTGGACGCCACCGAGGAGGTGCTGGACCGGGAGAGCCTCGTCAATATCGTGACCTACCGGGACAACCACCGGGTGATCATCAGCATCGAGGACAACGGGGTCGGCATCCCCGCCGAGGACCAGGACCGCATCTTCGACCTCTTCCACACCACCAAGCCGGCGGGCAAGGGCACCGGCCTGGGATTGAGTATCGTGCACGACATACTCAAGCGGCTGGGCGGCAACATCCGCGTGGCCAGCGTGCCCGGCAAGTGGACCCGCTTCCTTGTCGAACTGCCGGTGGTCCCGCCGGAGAATCTGCAGCCGGACCCCATGTCCCTGGAGCTCTGACCACCCGCGGCCCGACCCGGCTCAGGATGTCAACCGATCACGATTGGCCTCGGTCACCGCCTGCACCGCCGGATGGGTCAGCCGCCGTTGCATGCTGATGGCCCAGATTTCTTCCCGGCACTCCTGCGCCCGCCCCACAACCCGCAATCGATGCCGGCGGCAGACCATACCCTCCACCAGATCGGGAACGGCCACGAAACCGTGCCCCGCCTGGGCCAGGTCCTTGAGCAAGGCACCGTCCTCGACCTCGGCCACGATGCGAGGCTGCAGCCCCTGCCCGTCGAACCAGCGTTGCAAGGATCGGCGCAGGGCGGTGTTTTCCGTCGGGAGCAGGGCGGGTGCTCCATCAAGGGAGGCGGGAAAACCGCTCCGCAGGCGGCGGGCCAGTCCGGCCCCGGCCATGATGGTCACGCCGCAATCTCCCAGGGGATGATGGAATATGTTGCGGGAAGCGCTCCCCCGGGACCGGGCGTCACTGAGGACCATGTCCAGGCGGTTGACGGCGAGGTCCGAAACGAGGTCCTGGAGTTTGCCCTCATGCACCACCAGATGGACGCGACGGTCCATCTCCAGGGCCGGGCGCAGGAGTTCGCTGGCCAGGCTCTTGGGAAGGGCATCGACCAGCCCCACGACCAGGCGCAGGGGGCGATCGGTCATCCCCAGGCGCACCGCACCGACCATCTCCCTCCCCAGGCTGAAGATCTCGTTGGCGTAGGCATAGACCAGTTCCCCGGTCACCGTCAGGGCCAGGCCCCTTCCCTGCCGCACCAGCAAATTTTCACCCAGCGATGCTTCGAGTTGCTTGATCTGGGTGCTGACGGTGGGCTGGGCCAGGTTCAGCTCCTTGGCCGCCCCGGCAATGCTGCCTTCCCTGGCCACTGTCCAGAAGTACAGAAGATGATGGTAGTTGAGCCAATCCACGCCATTCTCCTTAATTAGATTTTATCTAATTATTATAAAAATATTTCCAAATAGTCGAATCAAAAATCCGAGCTAGTTTCTGCTTGAACCGAGGCTGGCCGCGAGAGGGTCCGCCCGTGCCAAAGGAGAAAACGATGCAACGATTCCGAAATCTGCTCCTCATCCACGAATCCGGCGTCCGAGGTAGGAAGGCCCGCAGCCGCGCCATCGACCTGGCGGTGCGCAACCAGGCCCGCATCAAGCTGCTCGAGGTGGCCGAGCCCCTTCCGCAGGACGGGTCCTTCCAGACCGTGGACGAAGAAATCGATCTGCAGGACATCGTGGCCCGCGAGATGGAGACGAAGCTGGACCGTGTGGCCGGAACCATGGCCGGAGCCGGCCTGCAGGTAAAGACCGGGGTATCCTTCGGGAATCCGTACCTGAGCATCCTGCGTGAGGTCCAGCAGGGAGAGCACGACCTCGTCCTGGTCACCGCCGAAGGCGACGGAGGCCTGAAGGAACACCTCTTCGGCAGCCTGTCCCGCCACCTGCTGCGCAAGTGCCCCGTCCCGGTCTGGGTGGTGCGGCCTGCCCGGTCGCGCCGGAAGTTCCGGGTTCTGGCCGCCGTCAATCCGGCGGAGGAACACCCCACCGCGCGCAGCCTCGACAGGACCGTTCTGGAGATGGCGTCATCCCTGGCGCGCATGTATCATGGCCACCTCGATGTTGTCCATGCCTGGCAACCGGTCCCGAGATCCGGTCGCGTGGGACGGAAGGTGGTGACCGGCTGGAACAACGACCTGTTCCTGGCAGCGGAGATGCGTCTGGTGGGGTTGCTCGACGATTTCGAACTGGACGACCTTTCTCCCCATCGGCATCTGCCCGGCGGTCCCGCCGGCCTGAGCATCTCCGAGGTGGCCGAAGAATGCCGCAGCGACATCATCGTCATGGGAACCCTCAACAGGTCCGGTTTGCGAGGCATGATCATGGGCAACACCTGTGAAACGGTTCTCCAGCACATCAACGCCTCGGTGCTGGCGGTCAAACCCGAGGGCTTCGAGAGCCCCGTGACCCTGGACTCCAGCTGAGAAAGGAATCCCGGTGCTGTCCCTGATCCTGGTCAATCTGGCCGCCGCTCTCGCCGCCCCCGCTCTGGTGGCGCGCGGGCGCCGGTTTGCGCCCTGGATCCTGGCTGTCGTGCCTCTGGGCGGTGCCGGCGTATTCCTGTGGCGGGGTTTTGCCACGGGATTACCCGTCATGACCCGGTCCCTGGACTGGGCCCCGCAGCTCGGTGCCGAGCTGGCTCTGCGGGTCGACGGGCTGGGCTACCTCTTCATCGCCCTGGTGGGCCTGGTCGGTGGCCTGGTTGTGCTGCACGCAGGCGGCTACATGGCGCGCTCGCCCCACCTCGGTCGTTTCTACCTGCTCCTGTTCTTGTTCATCACCGCCATGTTCGGCCTTGTCCTGGCCGACAACCTCTGGGCCCTGTTCGTCTTCTGGGAGATGACCAGCATCGCCTCCTTCTTCCTCATCGGCTTCAAGCACGAGAAGGATTATGCCCGGGAAGCGGCCCGGCGGGCCCTGCTGACCACGGGCGCGGGCGGGCTGGCTCTCCTGGCCGGTTTTGCCCTGCTGGCGGCCATGGGCCGCAGCGCCGGGCTGGTCGGCGTGGATGCCGCCAGGATATCGCTGTTGATGGAAAATGGAGACTTGCTGGTGCGGGATCCCCTGTATCCCGCGGCCCTCGTCCTGATACTCCTGGGCGCCTTCACCAAGAGCGCGCAGATGCCCTTCCACCACTGGTTGCCCGCGGCCATGGCCGGCCCCACGCCTGTCTCCGCCCTGCTCCATTCCGCCACCATGGTCAAGGCCGGCATCTACCTGCTGGCCCGTCTCCAACCCGGCCTCGGGGGGACCGACCTGTGGTTCTGGAGTCTGACGGGAGCCGGTACCGTCACCATGGTCGGCGGTGCCATGCTGGCCATCAGCCGCACGGACCTGAAAGACATCCTGGCCTACACCACCCTGAGCGCCCTGGGCACCCTGGTCCTGCTCCTCGGCCTCGGGACGGACCAGGCCATGGCCGCCATGGTGGTATTCCTGACCGTGCACGCGCTGTACAAGTCCACTCTTTTCCTGGTGGCGGCCAACGTGGACTACCGGACGGGGACGCGGGAACTGAACAGCCTCGGCAGGTTGGGCCGCCCCATGCTGGGGACCGCAGCGGCAGCCATGCTGGCGGCCCTGGGGCAGGCCGGCGCGCCTCCCGCTCTGGGTTACATGGGCAAGAAGCTCGCTCTTCAGGCCAAGCTGGGCGTCGCGGGCCTCGAAGGATGGCTCATCCTGGCCGCCGTGCTGACCAACATCGCCATGGTGGCTCTGGCCCTGGCCCTGGCCTGGCGGCCGTTCTGGTCCCGGCGGGAAGCCACACCCCCCGGCGCGGGGAACCTCCCTGTCGGCATGGCCATCGGTCCCGTACTACTGGGTATGCTGGGCGTGGGCGTGGGTCTGGTGCCCCGGGTTTTTGACCGCCATCTCGGGGTCGCGGCCGCGTCTGCCGCCGCAGGGCAGCCCGTGGAGTTCAAGCTCAAGGTATGGTCGGGCCTCAGCCTGGAGTCCCTGCTGCTTTCCCTGGTCAGCCTG
>JGI12109J20283_12243997_pt1 | contig 12475 bp, 10 predicted proteins | sample ElkSlonscriptome_12_FD_20283 | JGI IMG/M metagenome (IMG submission 20283) | reverse complement strand
CTAAATTTAGAATAAATACAACTCTTGTCACAGATAGGGTCAAAGATAGCGGGTTTTTCTGGGGGACTGGTCCCCCAGACCCTCTGTGCAGCGCTTCGCTTGAATATATCTCATCAAATGGTCTTGGAGACCCTAAAATAAACGGGTGGCGAAATTTTGCGATCGCGTCGGCGAGATTGCCCTGGCTTTGAGAATGGCAGCAGCTAAACAGGTATAAGACAAAATTCCCACCACCGCTAACAATAAGCTACTGACAAACCCACTAGCATTCCACAAGGCATGGAGAGTTGCGGCACACAGATAACCCGTTGCCAGAATTTGCCAAGCTTTTCGCGGTTTGAGGACACTTAAGCCGATAAAATAGCCAAAATAGCCACTATAGGCAATATGTCCAGCGACCGAACCCAGTAGACGGGGGATGAGTAATTGCAATCCCATCAGTTGAGCCGATCCTTGACCTGCTTGAAAGGTGACGTTATCGATAATATCAGGAACATACTGCCCTAAGGTTTCCAACAGGGTAAAACCCACCCCTGATGCCGTACCCAACAGAATTCCATCCAGAGGTTCCCAGACGCCAATCTGTTCTCGCCACGGCGAACGTAGCAGTTTACCCAAGAAATACGCCCCAATAATCGGCAGGGCTTTGAGTAATTCCTCCATCAAACCCGCCCCGAAAAACATGCGGATCAGCAGAGACGTAAAACTGATCAGTTCCCCTTCTTGGGGTAAGCTTCCCGGTAAGATGTCGCGAAAAACAATAATCGATAGAGGTAACAACGGACTGGTTAAAATTAAAGCCGTCGCGATCGCAGATCCCAATAACACCCACCACGGCTTGGGTTTACCACAGAGTTGGTAGACAAAATAAGAAGCCGCACCGGTTAAATAGGTTGCCAAGAGTAGATTAAACACCATTGCCTGACCGACCGCCATAAACATTAACACCACAAACACCACCGTGAGAATGGCGGGTCTCAGAAATGCCTTTTGGGTTAAATCTTGTCCCGTTGAAGCCAGGGGAAACAGTTGACTAAAGGTAACCGTATCCGGAGTTTTATGTCCGATTACACTGACAGATGTCAGCGATGAAGCCGAAGAAACGGGTAAGACTGGGGACGAAGATGAACTGAACTGGCACTCAAAAATAAACTGAGGACCATCTTGACCCAATTCAATGCGATCGCCCGCATGTAATTGACAGCATCCCCGTAACGGATACCCATTAACATACGTCCCATTAATACTATTGAGATCACAAATTTCCCAACCCTGCTTCCAGGGTGAACAGGGACGAATCGTAGCATGACGCCGCGATACAATTAAATACTGATTCGGGTTTAAGGCAATTTGGCAGCTTGGATCACGACCAATCACCGTCTCCTCATCCTCAGACAAAGGATAGGGCGATAAATGTCTAGCTGTACCTCTGCCAGCAAGAGGTCGTAAAAATCCACGGCAATGTTGACCAGTCATAGGGCAAGTGGTTAGCTATCCTTAGACCAGTATGAACCTAGTGACGCCTAACGGATAGCGGACAACAGAAAACGGATGCAAAACCCCAGGGAGACATAGTTCTACTGATTTGCCCTCGCATCACGAACAGCCGCATAGAACAAGAAGCCACTCAAGGGAATACTACCCGCGAGGATAATTTCCGTGACTGATATACCTAACTGGGGTGTTCCTGAAGAGAGTTCAAAAATTGAACCCACAGCCGCAATTGCAGTAATACAAGACCCCATCAAAAATAAACCACTTTTTGGTGTCATTCAATTAAACCTAACGAAAAATACTAAAAAACCAAGCCAGTTGGTAAAAAGTCCATGGATTGCTCCATGGACAAGGCATTAGCACAGTTATGCTGAGATTTTCTAAGAATTAAACGGTTTGACAGCTTGGGTAGAAAAGCCATACTTTTGCAGTTCTTCTGCCAAAACCAATCCATTTTCCACCCGATCCACAAACATAACCCCAGTCAGGTGATCCATTTCATGTTGAATGGCGCGAGATAGTAAACCATCCGCCTTTAATCGTTTCGGACGTCCATTCTCATCTTTGTAGGCAACTTCCACCTCTACCGGGCGTTTGACATCTAGATAGACGCCAGGAACACTTAAACACCCTTCTTGAGCATCACATATACTCTGACCAAAACGCTTAATCGCGGGGTTAATCAGAATTAAGGGGGGATTTTCTGGGTTATCCGGTTCACAGTCGATGACGATGATTTGTTTATTGACCCCAACCTGTGGTGCTGCCAAGCCGATACCATCTGCGCTATACATGGTTTGCAGCATCTGATGAGCTAACTGTCGGATGCTTTGGTCTACTTTAGCCACCCGCTTCGCTGGTTGACGCAGAACGCGATCGCCCAGATAGTGAATATCTAGCGGCGGGTTGTCTAGTTTTTTCTTTTCGACAATAACTTGAGCAGTCATGGGCATGGGAAACTTCTAAATCCAGCAATCTTATTGACACTTCCTTTTTTTTATCCTAGCAGTTATCACTCTGGGTGGAATTCGGTTCATCCACCGCTAAAAAATATCTATGCAAAACGGGAGCATGATACGCCGTCACGCGGTATAACGACTTCCTGTCGGATTTTCACCGACCTCTCCAAGCTCCCCATTCGGATTGTCAACAGCCGATATCGCTTCATCCCATAGAGGAGAATTCACGCCCCGTACTGAGCGTAACCTGGAGTAGACTGTAAGTCTAGGCTGGAAAAAAGAATGGCGAGACGAACCTTTGGTACGTTTCCTTATATGAGGTTCCGTCCAGTAACAAGGCTAAATGTAGTCGCATCTGTGGACGGGTAAAATTCCAGCAGAACAAAAGATGAACAAAACTTTGTATTGTTCCGGCGCGGAGGGGCATCCCGTGTCGTCAGTAAAGCCAAGAGTCTCCTAAGCGATAGCCGGATTGTCTTGGAAGCCTGCACCATACTGTACTCAGTTGGTGTGGGAATATGTCACGATAGGGTGTCTTAATGTTCAAAGATATCTCGATAGAGGAGCAAATCCAAAGACACCATCACGGATAACGCCTCAAAGCACTCTTGGGCAAGTTGCCAGCGCTCTTCTCGTTGCAACATAGTAATCAGTTTCTGCCGCACAGACAGCAAATAACGGACATCATTCGCTGCATAGCGAAGTTGTTCATCCGACAGGTTATTGGGATTTCCCCAATCTGAACTCTGGGAACTTTTATCCAGTTCCACCTGTTCGAGATCCATGACTAAATCCTTCAGCCCATGGCGGTTGGTATAGGTACGGGCAAGTTTACTGGCAATTTTTGTACAAAATACAGGTTGGACGCAGATGTCCAGATTTTGGCGTAAGATGGCGAGATCGAAACGGGCAAAGTGAAAGACTTTTAATACGGTTTGGGCTTCCAGCAACTGCTTCAGGTTAGGGGCTTCAGTTTGTTTTTTATCAATGCGGATCACCGTAACTCGGTCTTGGGGGTCACACAGTTGCACTAGACACAAGCGATCGCGCTGATAGATTAGCCCCATGGTTTCCGTATCAACGGCAATCGCTTCGGCGTTTAGATAGGTCTTCAGCAGGGCGTCGGGAAGGTCGCGATCGCACACTTGAAATTCTGCCACGTCTTTCTCGATGGGTGGATGAGTCATCAGATATCTGAATTAGGAATTATCAATAATGAACATAGGACAAACTACTGCCGCTTGATGAAAATCTGGGTAAAGTAATAGTCTCCCTTGGCATTTTTGCTCACGCCAATCCCGGTGACATCAAAATCCCCTTCAATATTTTTTCGATGTCCTGGGCTTTTGAGCCAACCTTGCACCGCTTGTGTCGCCGGGTCAGAATAGCCTTGATTATAGGCGACATTTTCCGCCGCTTGGCGATAGGAGATAGATTGCGCGATCGCCCGGACTCGTTGTTCAAATCCCCCATGACCCAACGGGACACGCCCGGTTGCCATTGCCTGACTGTGGCGTCTGGCTTCCTTGCTAATGCTCGCGTCTAAGGTTAATGGGGGCAGGTTTTGGGACTGGCGATATTGATTAATCTGTTGATGCACCAACCCTTCCCAATTCGTAAAATCACCGTCATTTGGCTGTTGAGACACAGTTGCCGGAGATTCGGATTGACTCACCGGAGTTGTCTTGAAACTCAACACCGAATCACAGCTACTGAGTCCTAACTTTAGCAGCAGGAATCCACTCATGACCAAAAGAGACGTTGACCGCACTGTTTAATCCTGGGAGTCTAACTGAATCAACTTACCAACGGTTTGTACATCTTTATCACCGCGACCTGAACAATTGATCACAATTTTCGGACTACCCTGAAGTTGAGGACAGAGGGTTTCTAGATATGCGATCGCGTGGGCGGTTTCTAGGGCGGGAATAATCCCTTCGAGTTCCGATAACTGGCGAAACGCTGCGATCGCGTCTTGGTCGCTGACGCTATAGTATTCTGCTCGACCACTATCTTTCAAGTAACTGTGTTCGGGTCCAACACCCGGATAATCTAGTCCCGCGCTAACAGAATGGGCTTCCACCACTTGACCGTCGGTATCTTGGAGTAAATAGCTCATTGCCCCATGCAGTACACCGGGACGCCCTAAGGTTAGAGTAGCGGCGTGCTTGGTAGACGTAACACCTTCCCCAGCCGCTTCAACACCAATTAACCGCACGCTCTCATCGTTAACAAATTCATGGAAGAGTCCCATTGCATTGGAACCGCCACCGACACAAGCTAACAAGATATCCGGTAAGCCACCCCATTTCTCTTGACATTGCGTGCGGGTTTCTTGACCAATAATTGCCTGAAAGTCACGCACGAGCAAGGGATAGGGATGGGGACCGGCGACTGAACCGAGGATGTAATGGGTGGTTTCCACATTCGTTACCCAGTCGCGAATCGCTTCCGAGGTGGCATCTTTGAGCGTACCCGTTCCCGCCGCAACGGGTTGAACTTTCGCACCCATGAGCCGCATCCGAAACACGTTCAGGGCTTGGCGCTCCATATCCTGAACACCCATATAGATAATGCATTCCAAGCCGAACCGCGCACAAACCGTTGCTGTTGCCACACCATGTTGACCTGCCCCGGTTTCTGCTATAATCCGCTTTTTGCCCATCCGCTTGGCTAATAAGACCTGGGCTAAGGCATTATTGATCTTGTGAGCGCCGGTATGATTTAAGTCTTCCCGTTTCAAATAAATTTGCGCTCCACCGCCATCAGGTCTGGCATAGTGGGCGGTTAAACGCTCAGCAAAATATAGAGGACTAGGACGCCCGACATAATCGCGTAATAACTGTTGTAATTCCTGCTGAAAATCGGGGTGGTTGCGGTACTGTTTAAACGACTGCTCTAACTCGAACAGCGCTGGCATTAGGGTTTCCGGCACATACTTGCCGCCAAATTTGCCAAAACGCCCTAAGGCATCCGGTTGTTCGTTTACCACATCGGTAGAGGAGCGGGAATTAGGAAGGGGAGTTTGGGTCACAGAGCCAGATCGCCATACAACAACAACACCCACTCATTATAAATCGTGATCTGACCGAATTTGGCGATCGCGATTGAGTTTAACCGTTAATCGAGACAATAGTTGTAGGGGTTCAATTCACCAGCCATGTCCATTACAGGGTTTCTTTCGGATTTTTCTCTGTCGGAAATTTTTCGATTTATCGATCAGGGAAATAAAAGCGGCGTACTGATGCTGCGATCGCGATCGGAGTCAACAGATGCGTCGTCTTATTATATTTGGGTAGCAAATGGTAATGTTATCACGGCTACTAACCAGTTGAATGATCAAGGTTTACTCTCGCTGATTCAGCAATACGAGTGGGTGAGTAACCGTGTTGTCACGAAACTGGCTCAGTTGTGTCCAGAAGATCAACCTCTGGGATTGTATCTGAAACAGCAAGGAGCGTTGCGGGGTGAACAACTCGAACATTTGTTCCAAGTCCAAGTCGTACAGCAACTGTGTTTAATCTTTCAACTCAAAGACGCTCAATTTAGATTTGAACAGCATAAGCCGAGTCCAACACGAGAGATGACGGGGTTGCAGTCACCTGCCAGGATTATCGAGGTTGTGTACCAAAAACTCATTGTTTTAAGACAACTGTTTGTCGCTCGGCATCTGCGGCATAAACGTAATGGAAGTAGACTCTCAGAAAACTTTTGTCAGCAATTGGGATTGACGATGGATATTGCTTTTTTTCATTGTCTAAAATTATCGTTATTTGACCCGAATTATACCTTAGCGGATTTAGCTAAAATTGTTGATATATACTATCGCCCTTATGACATTCCCAAATCCAAATTTTCAGCAGCAAGAGCTTTAGTTTAATCTGAAGTTCCCCCAGCCAAAAAATCTTGCACTGCCTCATCGTGAGGCTTTGCGCGATTTTTTAGCCGCAGTACATGGGGACGAGTTCTGAGAGGCTTGAGCGCTCAAACCATTGCGTTATAAGGCTTTAGCCGGGGTGCAGGACATCTGGAAGGGGGGAACTTCAGTTTAATGGAAGTGTGGGAATACACTCCGATAAATGTCACTGACATAAGTTAGTTCCTAGTTGTGCTGTCTTCGCCATCAACGCTGGCATCACCTACTATTAAGCCTTAAGTCAGTGACCTTCAATTTAGGGTTCCGTGTATTCACAAAAAGTATTTAGTCCAATTTTGACGATATATAAGACAATAATTGTTGCGATCGCAGGATCAATGGGTAATCCGTTTGCCCCAGCAATGCCGACGAGGGAGACAATCAACCCAGTCAGCAAAGGCGCACTATCTGGTTTCTTGGTATATTCCTTGACTTTACCGCGAAACCCATCATCACCACAGAGTTCTTTGCGGATTTCACCCAGCATTACGTTCCAGAGGGATTTGCGCTTACTGGGATCTTTTTCAAACATTTGCGGCTCATTTTTTTCCGCCCACAGTTCATCAAAACTGACGTCAAGTCTGCCCTGATTTTTTTCAAGTATGGCAAATGCTTCTTGCGCGGGTTCGTAATCCTGCAATAGCTGCTGTTTGGCGTTGATTTCATCTGAGGTTAATTTTGGTTTCATGGTATACCTCGTCGGAATGTTGGAGCATCATCTTCGTTATTATCTCGTTCCCAGGATGGGATTACCGTGTCAGGCGGATGAGCGGGTTACACCATCACATCACTGGAAAATAAATTGCTCACCCTCACCCATAACCGGGAATAAATTTCCACCAATGATAACATCTTGATTGGATTTATTGCCATGCTGTCACAGCCTCTGAAATAAATTTCCACCACGTTAACATATTGATTGGAACTTATTGCCACGCTGTCACACCGCCTTGAAATCAATTTCAAGGCTCATAGCGAAAGTCCGTTTAAACGGACTAAACAATACATAATCACTCCTCGTTTTCTTCACTTGCTGCCTGAATTGCTGAACGTAGATCTTTTGGACACTCCTCACCTGTCACCTCTCGCCAAACTGCCTGAAACTGACGTTCTCCAAGCACCTTCAGCATTCGCCCCATACCCTTGACATCCGAGCTAACCCACTCTTGGTTATGCTCAAGATCTATTGCTAAAAGTTTAATGCCGATTTGCAAAGCCTCAGCCCAATTACCTTGAGTTGCTAACACATCGCTCCAATTTCTCAACGAGATAGATACTTTGAACTCGTCTTTGAAATGCTGAAAAATTTCAAAGGCTTTTTGGTAGTAAGCGATCGCATTCTCAAACCGCTGTTGTGCCTGTGCTCCCATACCCAACAAATAATAGTCATCCGCAGCCTTGTACCAATCCTGTGTGTTTTCTCTAATCTTTAGTGCTTTTTGGGCATAATTAATTACTGCCTCAATCTGTTGTTGCCGCAGCGCCATAAGGCTTAGTTGATGATAGACAGTTGCCGCTTTATCCCAGTTTTGTACGTCTTCAAAAATATTTTGAGCTTTTTGGTAATAAGCGGCTGCGTCATCAAACTGGTGTTCTTCTTGTGCTACTGTACCCAGTTGGAGATATTCATCGGCAGCACTGTACCAATCCTCTGCATCTTCGTAAATCTTCAGGGCTTTTTTGTAATGATTGATTGCTTCCTTTCTCCGCCCTTGTAAGTAGGTCGCATTGCCTAGTAGATGATATTCAGAAGCAGCTTTGTGTAAATCTCCCAAATCTTTGTAAATCTTCAGTGCTTCTTCAGAGTAGGTGATTGCTTTCTCATATCGTCGTTGCTCTTGTGCTACGTCGCCAAGTTGATGATATGCATACGCTACCTTGTATACATCTCCTGCGTCCTTATATATCTTCAAAGCTTTTTGGGAATAATCGATTGCTTCCTCGAACCTTCTTTGCAGTTGTGCTATTCTACCCAGATTGTGATAGATACCAGCGGCTTTGTATAAATCTTTTGATTCTTTCCTAATATCCAGGGCTTTTTGGTAATAAGCGCTTGCTACTCCAAAATCCCTCAGTTCCATAGCAATGTTGCCCAAATTGTTGTTTAAAGTAGCAATACCATCATTCACGAAAGGACTATTTAAAGCTATTAACTCATTAAGAATTTCTTGATAAATTATTCTTGCTCTTTCCAAATCATTAATAGCCCAAGCCTCATTAGCTTCATTGTTTCGCAGATACATCCAGAAGTCAAAAGCATCGTTACCTTTGGCTTTTGCCTCTGCCAAGTTGATACCAATCTGGTTTAGCGCTCGTTGTCGCAGAGACTTAAATTCTGGCTTACGACCCCACCGTGTATATAACTCTCCTAGTAGGGTCAAAATTACCTGAGCCTTACGCCAATCCTGCTGTTGTTCAGCAAGGCGTAGGTTTTGCAAAAAGTTCGGTTCTTCTATTCGCAACATAAGACAGGTACTTTCAGCATTACTTATTAGCTGTTCATCGTAGTGTTCTGCCAATGCTGCATAAAAAAGCAGTAACTTTTTTTCTAGTTCCAAAATTGCTGCTTGAGTGCTTTTATCATTTAGTCGTTGGCGCAGATACCAGGGCAGTGCTGGATGAATTTTATAAACTTTTGATCCTAGATGTTCTAGGATACCTGCTTCTGTTGCCTCATCAAGAATCCGTTGCCAATCAGTAGCTTGCACATTCTCACCAAAAACCTCTTTGTATGCATCTCCAGATTCACTATCAGGATTTACGAAGAAGATACTAAGCCAATATCCATAAACCCGCTCACAGAAAAACCCCAAAAACGGCAAATGCCGACGAGCACGTTCAGACAGTTTGGCAAAGGAATAATCTAGAGAAACAGTAAGAGATTTGTCTCTGGCTTCTTCCTCTGTCCCCTGAAAAGTATCCAACCCCTGCCGCAAAGCCTCAATTAACTGCACTGGCGTCTGCGTTTTCAGATGAGGCAACACCACCCGTAAAGATAGCGGATGTCCTCCCAACAGTTTCAACAAATCCAAATACTCCTTGGGAAGTTTCCCCCTATCTACCCCTGCCGTTTGCAGAATCTTCGCCGCCAACTCCTCCACATCCTGCTCGCGCAGTCCCCGTAAATCCACTAACCTGTAACCACAATCCAGCCAACGCTCCTCTCGGCGACTGGTAATCAATACCCAAGACTTCCCACCACGCAAATCTTTGAGAAACCGTTGCAAATTGTCTCGCTCACTCGCATTCAACAACGGCTCATTCCCAGCAGGAAACCCCGCCACTGGCTCAAAGTTGTCCCAAATCAACAGACTTGGCTGAGTTTTCAGATATTTCAGTACAGCTTGCTGTTGTTGCTCTGCCCGATACGGGGAAAACTTATCACCCCAAACTTCCCTTCCCACTTGATTCACAACATTACTCAGCGTCGCCCCCTGCTCAAACGACATAAAGAAAATCTTGCCAGTACGTCCCTGAGTCTCCTCCAGCCACCGCGCAAAGCCACAAGCTAACTCCGTTTTGCCCACGCCAGCCATACCTTGCAACAGCACGATATTGTTTTGGCGAAACGCCCGCTCTAACCGCAAAATGTCGTAGTCTCGCCCAATAAAGCCGTAAGCCCCCTCCTCCGGGAACCCCACCAAATTGCTAACCGTTGGCTCTAGGAAAGCTTCAATATCCAGAACATCTGTATCTATAGTTGTAGGAATAAACGGCGTGTAGGATTCCTGCTGATAAAGCACAGGCACCAGCCAATCTTGCAGAGGCTTATCACCCTTGGGACTGGGGCGCTGAGGCTTATTCAAAACGTCCTTTCGCCCTGCCGCCACCGCACTGTCGAGAGTCGCCCCCGCCGCCAACTCTCCATACAACCGTCCCATGAAATGTTTAGCGGCTTCAGCATAGACAGAATAAGCCATTGCCACGACACCCTTAGCCCCCAAGGACACCAAGCGCGTCGCCACTGACGAAAACTTTTCTTCTCCCTCCTGCCCCGATTTACAAGCATTCAACACAAAAATCGGCACTCGGCAATCCGCCAAATTCTGAGCAATCTTTTTCGCCGTAACAATATCCGGCGAACCATCATTCTTTTCAAACACCAACAATCCCTGCCCCGCAGCCCCCAAGGTATGCTGAAATCCGATGCTGTTGGCGTCAAAATCTCCATGTCCATCAAAATGAACAATGTGATAAAACCCGCGATTTGCACTCAGTTCCCGCTCAAACTGCTCAAAGCTCGGTGGACGCAATACTTTAAGATTGACTTTTTGGCGAATATTTGATATGGCTTCCAGCAACGGACGGGCGATCGTTCTCAGCCCAATATCTCTCTCGCCATAAGGACGAGCAATCACCAGCAAAATATTCAGCTTATCCTGGGGTAAATCGCCCATTTCTGCCCGGACAGCGTACTCGCTTAGACTGCGAGACATCCCTGCCAAAGACGGTGCGAGAAATTGGCGATCGCTCGGCGAGTACAATAACTCCCAAGGCAAATTCAGTACCTCTGGACTATCGGATGTAATCACCAGTTCGCACTGATTCAACCCTTCGTAAGTCGCCGCCTGAAAAAATTGCCGCGCTTGCTCACTACTGCGGAACACTAATTCAAATAACTGCTCTCCCCAATATTGAAACTTTTGCTCAATCTTGGCGGCATGATCTGGATAAATGCCATAGGGAAAACGCAAATACTCTTCCAGATACCAGCGCAAGTCAGCTAAAGCTTGCTTGTCAAAGGGATGTGTAAACGTTACTGATGGCGCAGGGCGAGGATTAGATTGTCCGCGTTGCCAGGAAAGTTGAATCGAATCACCTTGATGATTAATCCGCAAACAATTTCTCGCCATTTCTACCCTCGCTTGGTACTGACTACATTTTAAGTCATCTTCTTCTGAATCCTTTAGTCTGTGACAGGTTGATTCCAGATAGGGGACAAGATGCGATCGCTTGCTTGCGGAAATATCATCAAATAACAGAAAATTTTACCTTTTCCGGTCTAAAATACGAATCCAGTAATTGAAATCGATGCTAGATTTTCTCAAAAATATAACACAAGCTACAAAACCATTCCTTTTATGACGAAGGGCGGTTTTCTTGAAATCCTCCCACGGAGGCGAGCATCGATGATGCAAGAAAAAAACAACTTGTAGGGGCGACCCGCTTAGCCTAATTAACAACAACAGTCCACTCAGTTTACTTGGGTCGCCCTTTCTCCAAACCCTGGGTCAAAGAAGAGTTTTCCTGAAGAGTTTATCGATCGATACTCACATTAAATAATGTAGTATCTTCACGGGTACTCAAATAATCCTTACAGTGGTTCTGCCTCAGTTGCTCGTCTAACGCTTGAACCACCTGATTCAAAGACATTTGTTTGTAATAGCGGAAATTCTCGATAAATATTTTGTCATCCAAACTAAGTTGACTATAGCTTTGATATAATAAAGCGTAATATCTGGCGGTAGCAGCTTGGAGTAATTGTTGGTAGGTATCTTCAGGCATAAGTCTAGAGGGGTAGACAAACTTTGAATTCTCAGTAATTTTTATTTTGACTGATCACAATTAACAATCGCCTCAGTCTTCATACGGATTTTTGAGTCAGCCTAATTTCCAAAAATAAGAGAATTACGCGATCCCACGGAATCAAGGTGTCTCAAACGTTAAGCAATCGAAAGAAAAATCCTGGTAGCGAGAGATAGCTACCAGGGAACTGCATCTACAACTGAGAGTTTGCTTCCTTGTCCTTGCTTTTTAAGCATAGTTCCTGACTCGAGGAGTTAGAATCCGTGAAATTGCGGAATTTTCGCGATCGCTTCTGCCCAGATTACCGAGAAATACTTATGGGTTAACACTGAGTCAGGGCGGGCTGAAGGGGTGAAAAGCTTCCTGATACACCTTGCGATACGGTTTTACAGACCCATGAGTGGTAAGCTATCTAACGACGCCTCAATATCTCCATTATGGTCTTTGAGAAGTGCGATCGCGTCCTGGGCTGGATCATCATTGGGTAATATTGTTTGATAGGAATTTAGTTCCGAGGGGGTGAGTTGAGTATTCATACTGTCTACACAGGCTCAATCAGGGGCGCAATGCTAAGTCTGGC
>JGI12109J20283_10386164_pt1 | contig 12476 bp, 8 predicted proteins | sample ElkSlonscriptome_12_FD_20283 | JGI IMG/M metagenome (IMG submission 20283) | reverse complement strand
GAGCCCGCCCGCGGCAGTGACGCGCTCCGACCGATACCGCGATAGACTGTGTGCATGAACAATGGCCTTGACAATGGACATCGGAAGCTTGACCGTGCCGCTGATGACCCGCGCCTGAGCCAGGCCCTGCACGACATTTGCCTGGCGCGACGCTACGCCGTCTGATCTCTGCTGATCATTGACCTCGTCCGTAAAACCCCGTTATAAGCCCCTACCCATCCGGAGACCGTTGTGCCTGATGCCAAACTGCCCGAGCAGGAACTGATCGAGGAACTGGAGCAGGTCTACGACACCGACTACCAGGTCGGTCAGGACAACGTCGAGCGCTACGGCCTCGACATGCACAATCCGGTGTTTTTCGTCAGTGCGGGTCTGATCGTGCTGTTCGTGTTGACCTCGCTCGTGTTTCCCGACGAAGCGAAAGTCGGCCTCGAAGCGACCAAGGCCTGGATCCAGGTCGTCTTTGACGGACTGCTACTCTCGGCCGGAAACGTTTTTCTGGTCTTCTGCCTGGCGCTGATCGTCCTGCCGGTCGGCAATATCCGGATCGGAGGCGACGACGCAACGCCTGATTTTTCGCTGTTGTCCTGGTTCGCGATGCTCTTTGCTGCGGGAATCGGGATCGGCCTGATGTTCTGGGGCGTCGCCGAGCCAGCCGGCTATTACACCGACTGGTACGGCACGCCGCTCGACATCGACGGATTCACCGACGAATCGCGGCGCGCGGCACTGGGTGCCACCCTGTTCCACTGGGGCATGCATCCGTGGGCGATCTACGCGGTCGTCGCGCTGTCGCTCGCCTTCTTTGCCTACAACAAGGGCCTGCCACTGACCATCCGGTCGTGCTTCTATCCGCTGCTCGGGGATCGCGTCTGGGGCCCGATCGGCAATCTGATCGACATTCTGGCGGTGCTGGCAACCGTTTTCGGCCTGGCCACTTCGCTGGGCTTCGGCGCGCAGCAGGCCGCAGCCGGCCTCGGCTTCCTGTTCGGCGTCGAAGGCGGGCTGTCCACGCAGCTGATCATCATTGCCAGCGTGACCGGCCTGGCCTTGATTTCGGTCCTGCGCGGCATCGACGGCGGCGTCAAGCTGCTTTCCAACATCAACATGACCATGGCACTGCTGCTGATGCTGTTCGTGATCGTCGCCGGCTCGCTGGTCAGCTTCGGCGCCAACCTGGTCGAAACGGTCCGAGGCTATGCTCAGTACCTGATTCCTCTGAGCAATCCGTTCGGGCGCGAAGACGACATCTTCTACCACGAGTGGACCATCTTCTACTGGGCCTGGTGGATTTCCTGGTCGCCGTTCGTCGGCATGTTCATCGCGCGCGTGTCACGGGGCCGGACGGTGCGCCAGTTTCTGACCGCGGTCTTGATCGTGCCGACGCTGGTCACGTCCTTCTGGATGGCAGCGTTCGGCGGCAGCGGAATCGATCAGATCGAAGCCGGTGTCGGTGCTCTCGCCGACGGCATTACCGACGATGCACTGGTATTGTTCCAGATGCTGGAGAACCTGCCGCTGGCCTCTATCACCTCGATGCTCGGAATCTGCCTGGTTCTGGTGTTCTTCGTGACATCTTCGGATTCGGGCTCGCTGGTGATCGATTCGATCACCTCGGGCGGCAAGACCGATGCGCCGGTGACCCAGCGAGTATTCTGGGCAACGACCCAGGGAGTGATTGCAGCAGTGCTGCTCTCGCTGGGCGGCTCGGCGGCCCTCGATGCACTGCAGGCCGGTGCGGTCAGCACCGGCCTGCCGTTCACATTCGTGCTGCTGCTGATGTGTGTGAGTCTGACCATGGGCCTGCGTCACGAGCGTAGGCTGAACCTCGCAATCGAACGGATCTGAATCAAGTAACGCGCAGGGAGCCTGACGATGTATTCGAAAATCATGGTGCCGGTCGAGCTCGATCACACAGACCGTATCGAGCGCACGCTGAAGGTCGCGGCCGACCTCGCGAAGATCTATTCCTCCACCGTGGTCTACGTCGCTATCCACGGCAAGGTGCCGAACCCGGTGGCCCGTACGCCGGAGAAATTCGCCGCTGAACTGGATATGTTCGCACGCGAACAGGGAGAGCGATTCGGCATCCAGACCTCGGCGCTCCCGATCGCCAGCAACGATCCGGCGGCGGAAATCGACGCCCGGCTGATCGAGGCCGTCCGCCGGAGCAAGGCAGATCTGGTGGTCATGGCATCGCACGTTCCCGGCGTGGCCGACACGCTTCACCTGATCGGCTCGCACGCGGCGAAGCTCGTTCGGCAACTCGACATCTCGGTATTCGTGGTTCGCTGAAACCGGCTCGAAGTCGATTTGCCGGGCCGCTAGAGTTTGCGGCCCAGCTTCTTTTCGGCCAGCTTTCGCTCCAGGTTGTGAAACGGCATTCGGATGACTTCAAATGCCACCAGCCCCTGGACGACGAGCCAGGCAGTAATCCCGCCGAAGATCAGATACAGGACCGGTTGGTCGAACCCGAAAACGGTGAAGAACACCACGGCCAGAATCACCAGACAGGCCACACCGCTGTAGAAATCCTTGATGCCCTTGGCATATTCCAGCGCCTCGGCTTCGTCGGCGTCGAGATGTTCATTGCCCGGTTCAGTCCGATCCTTATCGATTGAGGTCATCTCGTCGTGCTCCTTGGTGAATGTGGTGACGTGGACCTCGAACACTGCCGCCAGCGCATTCGCCGTCTCCAGACTGGGCGTATGCCCTCGCTCGATCCGCTGGATCGTGCGGACCGAGACATCGGCGAGCTCGGCCAGCTGATCCTGCGACCAGCCCTTGCGGAGACGTAGTTTGCGAACGATCATCGCGCTTACCCTTACCCAATGCGGCGGTGTGTCGAGGTGCCGTCATCGTCTCGCCGGAGCGGTCGATAGAACACGACACGAACCTGCAATCTACCCGAAACCGGCCTGACAGCGCATGGAATTCAATGACTTGGCAATCCAAAAAATCCTGACCCGCCGTCAATCCGCTATTTCGCAGCGCAGCCGGGTGCCGAAGCCGCGGCCTCTCGGGCTTCGGAATCGGGAGCGGCAGCATAGCCCCGTCCGTACCGATTCGACGGAACCCGACCTGCGTTCGAGCGTCAGAGCGTGCTATGCGTGCGCTTTCCGAGTTCTTGCGGTTCGTCCCGACGATCGCGACCGTCCTACTGGTCCTGGGCAGCGCAGTTTCGACCCTTGCGCATGGTCAAGCCGGGCCTGACCGCCTTGCACCGGAACCGGAGTGCAGTGAAGCCAGCTGCCGGACGATCTACGAAACCGGCTTTTTCTCCATCTACGCGCCCGTTACCGCGCTGGACATGGTCAATAACCTGCCCGGATTCAATCTGAACAACGGCAACACGAGCTCGCGCGGCTTCGGCGGAGCGGCCGGAAATATCCTGATCAATGGCGAACGCGTGTCGGCCAAGAGTGAATCGCCGAGCGATCTCCTGTCCCGAATTCCTGCCGCCGACGTGGAGCGCATCATCGTGATCCGCGGCCAGGTCGGGGGCACGGACCTGCGCGGACAGAGCGTGATTGCCAACGTGATCCGCAAGGACGGCGGGGCCACCGGCACCTGGTCGCTGCGCGCATCGACCCAGCAGCCCGGTTCGCGTTTTCTTCCTTCGGGATCGATGAGCTACTCAGATAGCCGAGGCGCGCTCAGCTATACGCTCGGCGCCGGTGCCCGGCGCTCGCAGTTCCAGAGCCAGTCGGAAGAACGCGTGCTCGACGGCAAGGGAGTGCTGCTGGAGTTCAGGGACGAGAACTACGGGCAGATCGAAGATGAATTCGACCTGAGCGTCAACGCCACCTACGCCGGCGAGCGCACCCGCTACGGATTCAACGCACTATACGAGCGGGAAGAGCAGGAGGGCGGCGAGCGCTCGCTCCGTCAGCCGGTCGGCGCCGAGCTGTTCCTGCTCGGCCAGGGCTCGGACGAAGAGAACGAGGACCTGGAGGTCGGGCTGGATGCCGAGCGAGCCTGGGGCGAATCCACCAACACGAAACTGATCGCTCTGTACCGGCGCGACAAACGGTTCCGCAATGCCGACCTGGTCCGCGGCGCGCCCGACGAGCCGGGCGTGCTCGAGACGGACACGATCTCGGACCGACTTGAAACCGAAAAGATCCTGCGCTTCGAAGCCGATTACCGCGGCTTCGAAGGCCATCTGATCGAAGCCTCGATCGAGGGCGCCGAAAATCGCCTCGATAGCGATTTTGGACTATTCCAACGCGTCGACGGCGCGCTGGAGCCGGTACCGGTGCCCGGCGCGAAAAGTCAGGTCGAGGAGGAGCGGCTGGATGTTTCGGTGGCCGACTCGTTTTCGTCCGGTGCGCTGGCGATCGATCTCGAACTGGCCGCAGAAGCATCGGAAATCAGCCAGACCGGAGGCTTCGCCGAGAAGCGATCGTTCTTCTTCTGGAAACCCGGAGCGACCCTGACCTATACGATGGAGGACGACTCGTTGCTTCGAGGTCGACTGCGGCGCCGCGTCGGCCAGCTCGACTTCTCCGACTTCGTCAGCGCTGCCGACCTCGGCGACGACGAGCTCAGTCTGGGTAACCCGTCGCTCAGTCCGGAAACCACGATCACGCTGGACCTGACCTGGGAAACGCGTTTCAACCGCATCGGCCTGATCAGCCTGACCGCGTTCTACGACTGGATCGATGAAGTCGAAGATGTATTGCCGCTTGAGGATCGCCTGGAGGTACCGGGCAATATCGGATCGGGGTGGCGCTACGGCATCCGCGGCGAGCTGACCACGGCGCTCGATGTGATCGGTCTGACCAATGCCCGACTCGATCTGAACGGTCGCTGGCAGGATTCGGGCGTCGACGACCCGTTGACCGGGGTGCAGAGAATCCTCTCCAACGAGCGCCAGTGGCAAATCAACGCCAATTTTCGACAGGACCTGCCCCGGGCCCGCCTGGGTTGGGGCTTGAACGGATCGCTGAGGGACGGCTTCACCCGCTTCGGCCTCGATGAAATCGATCACTTCAGGGGCGCCGGCAACCTGAACGGCTACATCGAAAGCCGGGCGATCGCGTCGCTGCGGGTCCGGCTCGGCGTCAACGCCATACTCAGAAACAACGAAGACCGTAACCGCCGGGTCTTCGACGGCCCGCGCGGCACAAGCCCACTCGAATTCCAGGAACTGCGCGACCGGCGACGCTCGCGAACCTTCTACCTTCAGGTGCGCGGCCTATTCTGATTCGGGGCAGATGACGTCCCGGCCCCCGACCCGGCCACTGTGTCGATTCCCACGAGCGGCACGGGCCGGCCGACTGCTGGATCGTGAGCACGTCCGAAAACCCTGAAAGGCGGCATTCCGTGCCCGCGAGTGGGCCACAATCCTGAGCGAGCCGTCAGATATCCGAAAGTCAGTCTGACCCACTTTGACGTCGTCTCGCGCGTTGTACTGTCATGCGGCGAGTTTCGACCAAAACACTCCGAGAGCAAAGGCCTGTTATCCGCAGTGCAGGCCGACGCAGTAGAGAGAACGATCGGAGACAGGCCGAAAGGACTATGTCGTCCGCCAACCAGGTCGGTGCGCTGTTCGAACCCGTAGCCTTCACCGAATTCGAGCAGGGCCATCCGAGCATCGAGAGCAGGCACGTATCGGTCGTCGTGCCGAACCGGAATTTCGGCGACCGATTCGCGGTGACAGGCAGCCGCACAATGGATACATTGATGAGTCTGTACAACAATGATCACGAATCAAGGGGAAGTCATGTCTGACGCAATCGCGCGCTTTGGTGCTTTACTGCTGGTCGTTCTGGCCGCCGGGCCCGTCTCGGGCCAGGCCGACGAGCCATTCGATCGACAAGCCGAACTGATTCAGATTCTGCGCAACGCCGATCCTGTTCCGGCCGCACCCAACCCGGTCTATCTGCCCGATTCAGAGACATCCGGAACCATCATCGCGCGGGACGCGAGGTCAGGACAAACCAGCCGCATCATTGCACCCTCAGGCGGCATGTTGTTGCGGGATGGCTCCGACGCCGGCCACACAGGGTCGCTGCCGTCTGCGGCGTTGGCGCCCTGGGGTTCGGCTCTCGCTCCGATTCCGGTCTTCGATTCCAGCCTGTTTCCGTTTCGAACGGTCCACAAGCTGCTGCTGCGCTTCCAGGTCGGTGGCCTGGACTATTACTACGTCTGCAGCGCGACAGCGGTCTCGGAGTTTCATTTGCTCACGGCGGGTGCCTGCGCCTACAACCACGATCCGAACGGCGACGGATTCACCTCGGATGCGGGTTTCGCAACCGAGGTCTGGGCCTGGGCGGCGCAGACCGATCGTACCGATCCGCTGCAGGTCGAGGATTTTCCCTTCGGCCTTGCCAAGGCAACCTTCTTCAGAGTTCCGAACGGTTGGGCCAACAGCCAGAACCTCAACGACGACTGGGCCTTGCTCACGCTCGATCGGCGTGTCGGCGCTCACACCGGATGGATGGCTCGAGAAGCCGATGTCGAAGTCAGCACCGTGGGCGCCACGGGCTACCCGGTCGAAGTCCCGTTCGTGCCCGCCGGAAATCTGTTCCAGTATTTTTCTTCGAGCGTCAACAACGTAGCCAATTACCTGACCGGCCGGATCCAGTTCAACGCCCTGATCTACGGCGGCCAGAGCGGTGGTCCGGTCTGGCGCAACAATGCTGGAACGGCGACCCTCCAGGGCATCATTTCCACCACCAACCGGGTCGGCAATGCAGAAGCCACCAGGCTGCGCACGGGCATGCTGAGCGACATCAACGGATTCATAAGCGACGATGAATCGGTGCGTCCGCCCACCGCTCACCCGGACCTTATCGAGTATCTGCTCGATGCCGGCCAGAAAGATCTGATCAGCAACGTCGCAGCGCCGGGAGGTGATTTCGATGTCGAATTCAACGTATTCAACGCCGGCCACGCTCCCTCCGGGCCGATCACCGTTGACTTCTACCTGTCGGATAACGCATTCATCAGTCCCCTCGACACCCAGATTGCGAGCGTCGACATCGGCAGCCTTGACCCCTTCTTTTTCTTTCGCGATACGGTCTCGCTCCCCGTCCCCGGCAGCATGCCGTCAGGAACATACTGGGTCGGCTGGATCATGAGCGGCAGCGTCTTCGAGCCGAATACCTTCGACAACAGCGTGATCATCAGCGACGAAACCCTGCTCGTGTCCTCGGACGGCAATAACCCCGACATCCGTGTCGAGCCGCAGGAACTGGACTTCCGGTCCAGCGGGCAGCTCACCGGCGAGAAGATCTTCGTCGAAATCGACTGGATGGAAGACGCGACCCATTCCCATCGGCCATCGCAGGCGGTCATCGATACGATCGTAGCGACGTTTGCCGCAGCAGGGCACGAGATCACGATCGACGTCAGCAACGCCATCCCGCACCAGGATGTGCTCGAGGTCGTCAACAGCCCGGGAAGCTCTCCGCAGATCGTGGCGATCGCGAATCAACACTTCGATAACGCCAACGACAGCCGCTACTACTACAGCATCTGGGGTCACAACTACAGCTTCAACGGACAACTGACCGGGAGCTCTGGCATTGCCGATCTGCCGGGTCGTGTTCATCTGGTCACGCTCGGAAACTTCCCCAACCAGGTCGGCACTCCCGAGCATCAAGTCGGCACGATGATTCACGAGTTCGGACACAATCTCGGGCAGAAACACGGCGGTGTCGATCACGGACACTTCAAACCCAACTATCTCAGCGTCATGAACTATCACTTCCAGCTCAGCGGAATCGGCCCGGGCCTGGTGGCGCTTGGTTTGGCGAACTCGGGGGACGGCTTCGAGGACTTTTCCTTTTCCAACGGCCAGCAGATGGACCTCAACGAAAACAACCTCAACGAAAACGTCGGTATCGGACTGGGCAAGGCCGTGGACTGGAACTGCAACGGAAGCATCCAGTCCAGCGTAGCTGCCGATCTGCAGGCCCAGGACTGGTGCCAGGCGGACGGCAGCCGGAGTCTGCTGACGGATTTCGACAACTGGTCCGACCTGCGCCCGTTCATCCGCACCGCGAACAGCCCGCTGAACATCGCGGACGATCAACCGACCCAGTCGTCCGAGCCGTGCATGAGCTGGGAAGAGCACCGCCCGGTGCACGATCGCATTCAGGCGCTGCGCGAGGCCGATCTGCTGCCACCGAGCCAGGTCCGCGAGCGGGACGCCGGTTCGCTTGCAGCCGCACAATGGGCCACGCGCGGTTTACCGGAGACGATCCAGCGATCCTTCACGATCTACAACGACGGCACCGGTCAACTCGACATCGATGACATCTCGCTGTCCAGCCCGGCCGGCTGGATCAGCTGGAGCCCCGCTGCACCGTTTTCCGTCGCGCCAGGCGGCACGCGCCAGATTACCGTTACCGTTGATTCATCCGCCACACCGGCCAACAACGCCGGACGGACCTTATCGATTCAATCGAATGATCCGAATGACAATCCGTTCCCGGGAGGCGTTGACCTGATCATTGAAAGCGGTGCGGACAGCATCTTCGTCGATCGGTTCGAACCTTGAACCGGCTCGACATCAGGGTTGCAGCCGGCACTGTGACAAGTGCACGTTACTTCGCGTCCTGGTTTGCTGGGGCTTCGCATGCTTATCGACCGTGACGGCCGGTTTCTCTCGACGCGACTCCGCAACAGTGCGTCTTCTACGCCCTGCTCGCCACATCCGCTTTCAAAAAAAGCGAGCCCAGAGCGACCGCCCTGCCGAATCAATCGGAGGGGCTGCGTCCGGGTCGGGCTCGCGACTGCATTGCATCGGGCTCGCCGAGCGACTGGCACTCCGCTGTCCGGTCGCCTGGCGAGTTGCAGATCACGTTTCTGAGGAAGTCGAAACGCGCCTGGAAATAGGCCACGTTGTTGCGCAGACCGGTGATGCCGTGACCCTGCCCTTCGAACTCGACGTAGGTGACCGGTTTGCCCAGCTTTTCGGCTTCGGCCGCGAACTGCCGGCTTTCCGATACGCCGACTCGGTTGTCGTTTTCACCGTGGGTCAGCAGCAGCGGCGAATCCAGCCGCTCGATATGGTTGATCGGTGAGCGGTCCTCGAGTTTCTCGCGCTCGGTGAGCGGATCTCCGGCCTCCAGATTGATCCAGTCCGGAATATTGGTGGCCTCGTAAAAGGTGACGATACTCGAGAATCCGGCGTGGCTCATGCCGAAGCCGAAGTCATAGGCTTCATTGCGATCGTTGGTCTGCGGCGGAAAGGTCAGGGCCCGCATCGTGGCGTAGCCGCCGTGCGATCCACCGGCCACGCCGATCTGCGACGGGGACAGCCCCAGCTTGTCTTCGAGGAAACGCGCGGCGTAGAAAAGGTCGACGATTTCATCGCCGCCGAGGTCGCGATCGTTGAGCGCCATGAAATCCTTTCCGAATCCGAAGCTGCCCCGGACCGCGGGCGACAGCCAGGCGATCCCGGCCTCGCAGAATACCTGCTGTGTGATGCTGAAGGAATTACCGCCGCCGTAGAACGATGTGATGACCGCCAGGTCCAGGGAGCTGTTGTCGCGAGGCGCCTTCGGCGTCATCAGGAACGCGTGCAGCATGCGTTTGTCGCCCGTTTCCGGATCGGTATCGAAGGTCGGGAAAGCGATCCGCTCGACATTGCAGTGCTGAATCGCGTCGGCGTAGTCATCGGGCAACCGGACCGCCGGCTGGAGGCCGAACGTCGCCTTGCCCTCGTCGACGTCAATCGTCATTCGATCGGCCTTGAACGGTGCGGCAGCCGATGTCATCGACAGAAGGAAATGATTTTCATCATCGAAACCGATGCTGCCGATATTCTGGTCCAGTACCCTCTCACCGATCAGCTCACCTTCCATGGTCAGGACCCGCATGACGTTTTCGTAAGGGCGATCCAGGACCTCCAGCACGAAGTGCTGACCGTCGATCTCCAGCAATGAAAACCAGGCCTGCTCATCGGCAGACGTCAGGGGCACGGAACTACGGGATTCCAGATCGAAAATGTAGAGATTCGAATACCCGGTTTCGTCAGACTGGTAGATGAATCGGTTGTCGTCGAGCCAGTAATCCGGAGACGTCTGAAGCGCCTGTCTTTCGGTGCCGTCCGGAAGCAGGGTCTCCATGTCCGGGGCGTCGAAATCAACCCACACCAGATTGCCCTTCCTTCGATGGCCGTCCCGATTGACCTTCAGCACAACACCGCGATCATCAGGCGCAAAGTTGACCGAACTCCAGACCATGCGATGCGTGCCGTTTTCCTCGCAGAGCACTTCCGTCGACTCGTTGGTGGCAAGGTCCAGCATCGTGAGGCAATTTCGGTAGGGCTGCTGAGCGCCATAACGGGCGATGTAGCCGATTTGCTGCTTGTCCTTGGAAAAATCCCAGCCATAGATGTACGGCACGTCGGTCAACTTCTTCAAGGACCCATCGGTCAGCGACATCCGAAACAGGTTCAGGACCTCATCGTTGCGCTCGTCCCCCAGGACGATCATGTCGCCACGCGGCTCGTCGTACTTCATGGTCCACAGGTTGCGCGTGGACAGGTCGATATCCAACAGTCGATCACCGGCCTCGGGGTCGATCAGTCCGTCCTGCGGGAGGTCCTGAATCATCATCCAGGTACCGTCGGGCGTGGTCTCCCGGTAGAGCAGCTTTCCAGCTTCGTAGCTGGCCATCCAGCCGCCGTACGGATAGCCCTCCAGATAGGGCTGCAGATCGATGCTTCGGCCGAGGAAACTGACCGTGTAGGACAATTCGTCCGTTTCGGCCCACAATGCGGCGGGAGCGATCAGTATTGCGATCAGGGCAATTGACTTGGTAATCATGTGGATGATCTCTCTGTACTTCTATTGGTTTGGCGAAGGGGCGGGATGCAATCCCTTCTGTTTGTACGGATTCAAACCCAGACGGCAATCCGCGACAGGCGGATCGACAAGCATAACGCCTCGCAAGCACTCCCCGAGGCTTTTCTTGCCGCCGGTGCGAAGCGGCGGATCCGAGGCCGGAATCCCGGTAACTGTTGCCGTGCGGGGTGAGTTCAGCGTAAGCCTGTTCCGGGCAGGCGTAGATAGACTCGGGCTCTTGACCAATGACCTGAATGGCCAGCAATGAAAGCGCACACTGCCAGTTTGATCAACGCCATCGTTCTGATACTGATGTCCGCCTGGGCTTATCTCGGGGCGAGCGAGCCATCTCTCACTGCGCTGATCCCGGCGGCGTTCGGCCTGATTCTGGCAGCCTGCTATCCGGGCGTGAAATCGGAAAACAGGATCGTCGCGCATCTGGCGGTCCTTTTCACGCTGGTGGTTCTTCTAGCCCTGATCATGCCGCTGCGCGGCGCCATCAGCCGAGAGGACTCAATGGCGATCTTTCGAGTCGGGCTGATGCTGGCCAGCACGCTGATGGCCATGGTGTTTTTCATCAAGAGCTTCATCGACGTACGCAGACGCCGGTCGGTCTGACTGTTCTTCTTCCGGTCATTGCCGCCGCCTCGGCTGCTTGACGCGATGACTCGCCCGCGCAGCGAGCGGATCCTCCGGCCAGGGATGCTTCGGGTATTTTCCGCGCATGTCCTTGCGCACGTCGGGATAGGCGTTGACCCAGAAGCTCTTCAAGTCGCTGGTCACGGCCAGCGGTCGGCCGGCCGGTGAGAGCAGATGAATCAGGACGGGGTGACGCTGTGCTCCGACCGTCGGCGTTTCAGTCTGACCGAACAGGGTCTGGAGCTTGGTCGCCAGGACCGGTCCGGGATCGGCGGTGTAGTCGAGTCGGGCCTGCTGGCCGGTCGGAAGCTCGACGCGCGTCGGAAACCAGCGGTCGAGGTCGCGTTGGACTGAATAGTCGATTCGGCTCTTGAGGGCATTCAGCCAGTCCACCCGCACCAGATCCTGCCAGCGGCGGTGGTCGGTCAGAAACGGCGACAACCAGGTCTCGAGTTCGGCCAGCAGCGTATCGTCGTCGAAGGCCGGCGACTTCTCGGGCTCCAGACGGTGAGCGAGCCGGGCGCGGGCCCGCCATTGCCGGACCGTATCCGACCAGTCAAGGGCAGCCAGGCCACGGCGACGAATCGCGGCGAGCAGTCCGGCCCGCACTGTAGCCGGATCCAGATCGGTGAGCAGTGTCTCGTCCATCACCAGGGCGCCGAGTCGGCGTTGCTCGCTGGCGACCACGCAGCCGCGTCCCTCATCCCAGTCGACCGACCGCACGCGCTCGATATGGCGGCCAAGGGCGGCTTCGATCTCCTCGCGGGTCATTTCTGCGGCCAGGAAGATGCGCGCTTCCCGGGCCCGGCCGTCGAGCTCGGACGCGACCAGGAATTCGCTACCGGCCAGGGCGTCGTCTTCCGGCAGGAAAGCGCCGCGACCGTTGCTCAACAGAAAGCGCCCTCGCCCGCCCCGCCTTCGCGCGATGCGATCCGGGTAGGCCAGAGCGAGCAGCCGACCGACCGGCGGAGGGCGATCGTTTTGTCGGTCGGACCCACGCGTCAGCGATTTCGCCAGGGCCTTGACCTGTGC
>JGI12109J20283_10411085_pt1 | contig 12480 bp, 13 predicted proteins | sample ElkSlonscriptome_12_FD_20283 | JGI IMG/M metagenome (IMG submission 20283) | reverse complement strand
TGCCCGTGCCATCGAACCATTCGCGCCCTTGCCGCCCGCGCCCGGCAGTTTGACGCAGCGCAACCAGCCAATCTCCCTCATCGGCAGTGCCGGCGCGCACCGCATCGGCCATGTCCGCATTCGTGGACCTGGTCTTTTCAACAATGGTGATGGGTAAAGCGCTCAAACCGCTGCGAACAACGCGCCTGCCGCCTTGCCCGCCAGATCGCTGATTGAAGGCGTCAGCAAATAGCCCAGAGGGGAAATGATGGCTGTCATTACGCCAAGCAGAGCCCAGTGCGCAAACCCGCTTTTGCCAACCACCAGATCAGTGGGCGCGTCAAAGAACATGACCTTGACGAACTTGATGTAATAGAATGCGCCGATCACGCTGGCAGCGATGGCGATGGCGGCGAAAGCGATAAGATCGGCTTCGACGACCGCCTGAAAAACGACGAACTTCGAATAAAAGCCCAGAAGCGGCGGAATGCCTGCTAGACTGAACATCAAGAGCATCAAGCTCCAAGCAATGGCGGGCCGCGTGACAGCGAGGCCTGAAATGTCGCCGAAGGTTTCATACAGATCGCCGCTCTCGCTACGGAGCATCAGCAAAGCGGTAAAGCTGCCAAGGCTCATCGCCACATAGATGAACAGGTAAATCAGCATGGATGCAGCGCCCGCTTGTGTCGCCACAGCGAGGCCGAGGAGAATGAACCCGACATTGTTGATCGAGGAATAGGCCAGCAGCCGCTTGAGATTTTCCTGACCGATCGCGCCCAGCGCTCCGAACACTATGGAGGCAAGCGCTGTGAACATCACGATCTGCCGCCACGCATCAACCTGCGCGCCGAACACATCGAAGACAACGCGCGCAGTGAGTGCAATGGCTGCAACCTTTGGCGCAGTCGCAAAGAAAGCCGTCACGGGCGTTGGCGCCCCTTCATACACGTCAGGCGTCCACATGTGGAACGGAACCGCCGCAATCTTGAAGGCAAGGCCAGCCATCACAAAAATCAGGCCAAACAACGCGCCCGTGCCCAATTCGCCGGTTAGCCCTTCTCGAACGCCTGCAAAATCCGTGCCCCCGGTAAAGCCGTAAAGCAGGCTCACCCCGTAAAGGAGAATGCCGGAAGCAAGCGCGCCGAGCACAAAATATTTGAGACCCGCCTCAGCTGAGCGTGTGTCTTCGCGCAAAATCGATGCAAGCACATAAGCGGCAAGGCTATTGAGTTCGAGACCAAGATAAAGCGACATGAAGTCATTGGCCGAAACCATGACACTCATCCCCAGCGCGGCAAACAGGACAAGCACCGAATATTCAGCGCGCATGCCGCGCTCTGACCCGGCAGCTTCACTGTTGAAGAAAGCCGGCGCAATCAGCAAACAGCCAATAGCCGCAAGATAGATCAGCGCCTTGTTGAACAAAGCGAAGCTATCGATTTTCAATAAGCCGCCAAAAGCCAGCGTGTCAGGCCCGATGGCGCCTGAATGCAAGCCGGGCACCAGCATCAATCCTGAAACCAGGAAGGCAAGAACGGCAGCGAGCGAAATCGGGCGCGCCGCTTTGTCTCCGGCCCAAGCTGTCCACAGCAACAAGATGAGCCCTGCACCGGTCAGGATCAGTTCGGGGATGATCAGTGCGAAAGAGGGTGCAAAATCCATCAGTGCGCGCCCCCGTCGGAATGGCCTTCTACTGGAGCGACGGCATTGGCCGCCTCGGCGCGCGGCGCTGCAACCACCAGCTCGCTATCACTGGCAGGCACAGCCGAAGCAAGGCGCGCATCAAGCGCTGCGATGTCACCGCGCATCGGGGCAAGGAAGCTTTCGGGATAAACGCCCATCCACATTACGACAGCCGCAATCGGCGCAAGCATGGCCCATTCGCGCACAGTGATATCACCCATCGCCTGCGCATCCTCGTTCTTCTCAGGCCCAAAAGCGACCCGGCGATACAGATAAAGCATATAGGCAGCGCCCAGAATGATGCCGGTGGTGCAAACCAGCGCAACCGTGGTCGAGATTTGATAGATGCCCGCAAGCGAGAGAAATTCGCCAACAAAGCCGCTCGTGCCAGGCAAACCGATGCTCGCCATCGTGAACAGCAGGAAGAACACCGCGTAATAGGGCATGTTGTTGCTCAGCGCGCCATAACGGTCGATCTCGCGGGTGTGCAACCGGTCATAAATCACGCCAACGCACAGAAACAGCGCACCCGAGACAAGCCCATGGCTCAGCATGATGATCACAGCGCCTTCAAGGCCCTGCACATTGAATGCAAAAAGCCCAACGGTCACAATCGCCATATGCGCGACAGACGAATAGGCGATCAGTTTCTTCATATCATGCTGCACCAGCGCGACAAGCGACGTGTAGACGACCGCAACCATTGAAAGTGCAAACACAAGCCAGGCAAACTCCGCGCTTGCCTGCGGGAACATCGGAAGACTGAAACGCAGAAAGCCGTACCCACCCAGTTTCAGTAGAACGCCAGCAAGGATCACCGATCCCGCGGTCGGCGCCTGAACGTGCGCATCGGGAAGCCAGGTATGGAATGGCCACATCGGCACTTTGACAGCGAAACTGGCGAAGAATGCCAACCACAGCCACGTTTGCGGCCCTGCCGGAAAGGAATATTGCATCAGCGTCGGAATATCGGACGTACCGGCGGTGGTGGTCATCCAGAACATGGCAATCAGCATCAGCACTGATCCCAGCAGCGTGTAGAGGAAGAACTTGTAACTCGCGTAGATTCGATTGTCCCCGCCCCATACTCCGATGATCAGGTACATCGGAATTAGGCCTGCCTCAAAAAACACGTAGAACAGGAAGATATCCTGCGCGGCAAAGGTGCCGATCATCAGCGTTTCCATGAACAGGAACGCGCTCATATATTCGCCAACGCGCTTTTTGATCCCTGTCCAGCTTGCAAGGATGCAAATCGGCATCAGAAAGACGCTGAGCATGATCAGCAGCAGGGCAATCCCGTCAATGCCAAGCGAATAGGAAAAGCCGGCTACGAGATCCGCCTTCTCGGTAAACTGCCATTGCGCGCCGCCAATCTCAAAGTTCAGCCATAGAAGCACGCCGAGCGCAAAGGTGATGAGCGTAGCGGCCAAAGCTGTCATGCGAGCGCCGTTTTCGCCCGCGAACAGGCAGATGATTGCGCCAGCAAGCGGCACACACATCATCATCGTCAAAATGGGGAAACCGTCCATGTCCCTTATGGTCCCCTAGAGCAGAGCGTAGGTTGTTGCAGCGATCAAGCCCAGAAGCATGATCAGCGCATAGGTGTAGAGATATCCGGACTGGACAGACTTTGCAGCCACTGCTCCGCGTTGCACGGCCCAAGCGACGCCATTGGGGCCAAACCGATCAATTGTGCCCTGATCGCCCAGCTTCCAGAATTGGCGCCCGAACCAGAAAGCCGGCTTCACGAAAATCGCGTTGTACAATTCGTCAAAATACCATTTGTGGAACACGAAATTATGCACCGGAGCGATTGCACTAGCGAATTTGGCCGGCACGTCGGGCTTGAGGATGTAGGCGTAAATCGCTGCCGAAAAGCCCAACAGCATGACGATGAGCGCGGAATATTTCACCCAATACGGCACAGCATGCATCGCGTCGATCAGATTGGCGTTGTAGAAAATCGATCCGCCCCAGAAATCGGCACTGTCGAGGAAAGCCGGTGCGAAAATTTGTCCGGCGGCAACAGCACCCACAGTTAGCAGACCAAGCGGAATGAGCATGGCAATCGGGCTTTCATGGGGGTGGTACCCGCCGGTAGTATCCTCGCCCGCTTCTTGCGGGGTCTTGTGCACCGAATGCTGGATATGCTTGCTCTCGATCCAGCGCGGCTTGCCCCAGAAGGTGAGGAACATCAGGCGCCAAGAGTAAAAACTGGTGAGCAAGGCAGCGATCACACCAGACCAGAAAGCGAAGGTGGCAGCGCCCGTGCCGCGCGCATAGGCAACTTCAATGATCGCGTCCTTGGACCAGAACCCGGCAAAACCAAGGCCCAGATGATAAACGCCGAGACCGGTGATCGCCAGTGTGCCCGCCATCATTGCCCAGAAGGTAACCGGGATCGCTTTTCTGAGGCCGCCATAATATCGCATGTCCTGTTCGTGATGCATGGCGTGGATGACAGAGCCAGCGCCAAGGAACAGCAGCGCTTTGAAGAAGGCATGCGTGAACAGGTGGAACATCGCCGCGCCGTATGCGCCAACGCCTGCGGCGAAAAACATATAGCCCAGCTGCGAACAGGTCGAATAGGCGATCACCCGCTTGATGTCCCACTGGGTGGTGCCGATGGTGGCTGCAAAAAAACAGGTCGCCGCACCCACTACCGTCACGATAGTCAGCGCGATAGGAGCCGCTTCGAACATGGGTGAGAGACGGCAGACCATGAACACGCCCGCTGTCACCATCGTGGCGGCATGAATCAACGCGGAGACGGGCGTCGGCCCCTCCATTGCATCGGGCAGCCAGGTGTGGAGGCCAAGCTGCGCGGATTTGCCCATCGCCCCAATAAACAGGAGAATGCAAATGATATCCATGGTCGGCAGTCGCATGCCGAGAAAGCCGATGGTCGCCCCGCTCATTGCGGGAGCCGCGGCGAGGATTTCGGGAATGGATGTCGTCTGGAACACCAGAAATGTCCCGAAAATGCCCAGCATATAGCCAAGGTCACCCACGCGGTTGACGACGAAGGCCTTGATCGCTGCCGCGCCCGCGCTCGGCTTATGGTACCAAAAACCGATGAGGAGATAGGACGCCAGGCCAACCCCTTCCCAACCAAAAAACATCTGGACGAGGTTATCAGCCGTCACCAGCATGAGCATGGCGAAGGTGAAAAGCGAGAGATAGGCGAAGAAGCGCGGCTGGGAGGGATCTTCTTCCATGTAGCCCCAGCTATACAGGTGGACGAGCGCCGAAACGCTATTGATCACCACCAGCATCACCGCTGTGAGCGTATCGACCCGCAGCGCCCAGTCAAAACTCATATCGCCTGACTGCACCCATTGCAGCACCGGCACGACTTCGGCGCTGGCGCTGCCTGTGAGGAATCCGATAAAGATCGGCCAGCTCAGTGCAGCAGAAAGGAACAGCGCGCCCGTTGTCACCAATTTGGCAGCGGTGTTGCCGATCATCCGGTTGCCCAACCCTGCGATCAGCGAGGCAATCAGCGGCGCAAATACAATGATGAAGATCGAGTTCATGAGGGCGCCCTATCCCTTCATCCGGTTGACATCATCAACCGCAATAGTGCCGCGGCCACGGAAATAAATCACCAGAATAGCAAGCCCGATCGCCGCTTCGCCGGCAGCCACAGTCAACACCAGCATGGCAAACACCTGCCCCACCAAATCGCCCAATGCGGCGCTGAACGCGACCATGTTGATATTCACTGCCAGCAAAATGAGTTCGATTGCCATCAAAATGACAATCACGTTCTTGCGGTTCAGGAAAATACCCAGCACGCCGAGCACGAACAGAATCGCTCCCACGACAAGATAATGCTCGATGCCGATAAACTCGTTCACAGCTCGATCCCCTTGCCGATACCGGGTTGCTTGAGCACGGTGGCTTCATCAGGGCGGCGGCTGATCTGCTTGTCGATGTTCTGCATACTGCGCGCGCCCGGTTTCGCGCCGCGATGCGTGAGAACGATGGCCCCAATCATGGCAACGAGCAGCACGATCCCGGCAAGTTCGAACAGCACGATATAGCGCCCGTACAGCAGGCGCCCGATGGCCTCGATATTGCTTGCACCGGGAAGCTGGTTAGCGCCGTTTACCGCGGCAGCGGCCGGCGCATCGCCAAGCTCGATCCCGCCCGCGCTATAAGCGCCAAGGCCCAGCACCAGTTCCGCCAACAAGATGGCAGCAATCGCAATGCCCAAGGGAAAGTTACGAATGAAGCCGGCGCGCATTTCCGCAAAATCCACATCAAGCATCATGACGACGAACAGAAACAGCACCGCAACCGCACCGACATAAACAATGACCAGCAGCATCGCGATGAATTCCGCGCCCACGAGCACCATCAGACCTGCCGCATTGAAGAATGCGAGAATGAGCCACAGCACCGAGTGCACAGGATTGCGAGCCATGATCACCATCACGGCGCTGGCGATCACGACGCTTGCAAAAAGGTAGAAGGCGAATGCCTGTATCATGATGATTGACCCGGTCCGTTGTCCGGTAAATACCGGGCGCGGTGTTCGGCCTTTTGATCCCTTATTATCCCTCGATCCCTGCCGCTCGGCTGTGCGCCGTGCCGCGTGAATCGTTTATCCCGTTTCCGTTTCGCCAAAGCCCCTAGCGATAGGGCGCATCCGCTTCAAGATTTGCTGCAATGGCGCGTTCCCATTTGTCACCATTCGCAAGCAGCTTGGCCTTGTCGTAAAGCAATTCTTCGCGTGTTTCGGTGGCGTATTCGAAGTTTGGTCCCTCGACAATCGCATCCACCGGGCAAGCCTCCTGGCAAAAACCGCAATAGATGCACTTTGTCATGTCGATATCGTACCGCGTTGTGCGGCGGCTGCCATCGTCGCGCGGTTCGCTCTCGATCGTGATCGCCTGCGCCGGGCACACCGCTTCGCACAATTTGCACGCAATGCAGCGCTCTTCCCCGTTGGGATAGCGGCGCAGCGCGTGTTCTCCGCGAAAGCGCGGCGAAAGCGGCGACTTTTCGAACGGATAATTGATCGTCACCTTGGGTTTGAAGAAGTATTTCAAGGTCAGCGCATGCGCCTTGAGAAATTCAAACAGAGTGAACGATTTAAGAAGCTGGGTTGCAGTGGTCATAGCTGACGCTTTCGAATGATCCCTTGAATTGTCGCGTTAGAACAGCGCGTGCTCAGCGCCAAAATGCCCGCTTGCCATTAGCCAAATTGCGGTGATGGCCACAAAGAGCAGGCTCATCGGCAGAAAAACCTTCCAGCCAAGCCGCATCAGCTGATCATAGCGGTAACGCGGAACCGTGCCCCACACCCAGCTGAACATGAAGAAGAACAGGAAGGTCTTGAGCAAAAACCAAACGATGCCCGGCACATAATAGAGCGGTGCAAGATCAAGCGGGGGCAGCCAGCCGCCAAAGAACAGCAGCGTGAGCAGCGAACACATGAGCAGAATATTCGCATATTCGCCCAGCCAGAACAGCGCGAAGGCCATGCTGGAATATTCGGTCTGATACCCCGCCACAAGCTCGCTCTCCGCTTCCGTCAGGTCGAACGGCGCGCGCGCGGTTTCTGCGAGCGCGGAGATGAAGAACACCACGAACATCGGAAACAGCAGCGGATGCACGAAATGCGCGTTGATGAGGCCAAGGCCAAAGCCCTTCTGACTCATGACAATCTCGCTCATATTGAAGCTGCCGACAAACAGCACCACGCACACCAGCACAAAGCCTATGGACACCTCGTAAGAAATCATCTGTGCCGCCGCCCGCATCGCCGAGAAGAACGGATATTTCGAGTTCGAAGCCCATCCGCTCATCACCACGCCGTAAACCCCCAACGAGCTGATCGCGAGGATGTAGAGCAGGCCAACATTGATATCCGCCATCACCACGCCCGCATCAAAGGGGATCACCGCCCAGGCGGCGAGCGCCACGGTGAAGGTGATGATCGGCGCGAGCAGGAAGATGCCCTTGTTCGCGGAGCTTGGAATGATTGTCTCTTGCAGGAAGACTTTGAGGCCGTCGGCAAACGACTGCAGCAGCCCGAACGGCCCGACTACGTTTGGCCCGCGCCGCAGCATGATCGCGCCCAGTACCTTGCGGTCAACGTAGATCACCATGGCAACGCTGAACATGACAAGCAGCGAAATCGTTACGATGCCAAGGACCGTCGCAATGCCCCAAGCCCATTCATAAGATAATCCAAGCGATTCAAGGAAAGGTGTCATTCCGCCGCCTCCTTGATCTCATCCGCGTGGAGCAGTTCTGCCGAGCATTGTTGCATGACCGCACTCGCGCGGGCGATCGGGTTGGTCAGATAAAAGTCGGAAATCGGGTATCCCGTGATTTCACCTTCCGCCTTGGCGCCGCTATCCGCTTTGGGAAGCGCGCCGTAATCAGCGAGACCTTCTTCACCAAGCGCGGGCACTTCGGCAATCATCGCGGTTTGCAATTCGCCGAAACTGTCAAAGCCCACGTTCACGCCGAAAGCATCCGCCAGAGCGCGCAGGATCGTCCAGTCCTCACGCGCATCACCAGGGGCGAACACGGCCTTTTCGGCGAATTGCACGCGCCCTTCGGTGTTGACGTAGGTGCCATCTTTTTCGGCATAGGAAGCGGCAGGCAGAATGATATCCGCAGCGCTCGCGCCTTTATCACCGTGATGACCGATATAGACCTTGAGGCTGTCTGAAAAGGCCGTGAAATCCATCTCGTCCGCACCAAGGCTAAGCAACACGTTCGGCTTGGCCGCGGCGATATTCGCCATGCCGCCCGGAACGGTGAAATCGAGCATCAGCGAACCCATGCGTGCCGCGCTCATGTGCAGCACGTTAAACCCGTTCCAGCCATCACGCACCAGCTTGAACTTGTCGACCAGCTTGAGCGCAGGCGCAAGCGCGCCCTTGGCCAAAGCCGCACCGCCAAGGATTACCGCCGGTCTTTCGGCAGCTTTCATGGCATCGCCCAGACCCTTTGGAATGCGGTTCAGCACCTTAAGATCATTGCCGATAAACTCAGCCGGGTAAGTGGTTTCCCATTCAGGGCCGATCACGAACACCTTTGCGCCCGCCTTCGCCGCCTTGCGAATGCGCGGATTAACCAGCGCCGCTTCCCAACGAATGTGGCTGCCGATGATCAAAATAGCGTCGGCCGTCTCGATCCCGCTGAACGTGGAATTGAAATTGACCGCTGCGATGTTTGACACATCATAGGTCATACCCGTCTGACGCGCCTCGATCAGCGTCGAACCGCAGGCCTTGAGCAGCGCCTTGGCTGCAAACATCGTCTCGCAATCGACCATGTCGCCGGCAATCGCCGCAATGCTCGAGCGATCATCGCCGAGCTGCGTCGCAATCGTCTCAAACGCTTCAGCCCAATTGGAGGCAGAGAGCTTGCCGCCCTTACGGACATACACTTTGTCAAGGCGGCGCTTGGAGAGGCCATCGACCTGATAGCGCGCCTTGTCGGACAGCCACTCTTCGTTCACTTCATCATTCACACGCGGCAACGCGCGCATCACTTCGCGCCCCTTTGAGTGCAGCGAGATATTGGCTCCCACCGCATCCGACACATCAATCGAAAGCGTGCGCTTCAATTCCCACGGCCGCGCCTCGAACGCATAAGGACGCGATGTGAGCGCTCCCACAGGGCACAGGTCAATTACATTCGCGGAAAGCTCATGCGCCGCCGCCTGCTCCAGATAGGTGGTGATCTGCATATCCTCGCCGCGATAAAGCGCGCCGATTTCATCCACGCCTGCCACCTCTTCGGAGAAGCGAACACAGCGTGTGCAATGGATACAGCGGGTCATCACCGTCTTGATGAGCGGGCCCATGTATTTCTCGGTAACAGCGCGGCGATGCTCTTTGGTGCGTGCACGGCCCCGGCCATACGCCATCGCCTGATCCTGCAAATCACACTCGCCGCCCTGATCGCAAATCGGGCAATCGAGCGGATGATTGACGAGCAGAAACTCCATCACCCCTTCGCGCGCTTTCTTGACCATCGCGCTATCGGTGCGGATTTCCTGGCCATCAGCAGCCGGAAGCGCGCAGGATGCCTGCGGCTTGGGCGGCCCCGGCTTCACTTCGACCAGGCACATGCGGCAATTGCCTGCGATGCTAAGGCGCTCGTGATAGCAGAAGCGCGGGATTTCCTTGCCCGCCAATTCGCACGCCTGCAGCACAGTCGCGCCTGCGGGGACTTCGATTTCTTCGCCATCTACGGTGACTTTAGGCATTTTCTGCCTCTTCCGATTTGTTGTTTCTTTTCATGTTCACAAACACGACCGTTCCTAAAATGAACTGACTCGCCGGCAATAGCAGCCAGCGAACCAGCCCCTCTTCGCCCGAGGCGTATTCTGCGTAGCCATCTACCAACGCGATGGTCCCGACCAAAATCAGGAAGGCGCTGAGCGCGTAGAGATAGCGAGGATTGTTCATCACTCGGCAGCCTCTGCGAACTGCGCATTGTGTTCTTCAATCCGGCGCTCAAGCTCGGGGCGGAAATGGCGGATCAGGCCCTGGATCGGCCACGCTGCCGCATCGCCAAGCGCGCAGATCGTGTGGCCTTCAACCTGCTTGGTCACTTCGTGCAGCATGTCGATTTCCTCGATTGCCGCATCGCCTTCGCGAAGGCGCTCCATCATGCGCCACATCCACCCGGTGCCCTCGCGGCACGGCGTGCACTGGCCGCAGCTTTCATGCTTGTAGAAATAGCTGATCCGGCTGATCGCTCGCACAATATCGGTGGACTTGTCCATCACAATCACTGCCGCCGTGCCAAGGCCAGAGCCCAACTCTTTCAGCCCGTCAAAATCCATCGGTGCGGTGCGGATTTGCTCAGCAGGCACAAGCGGCACCGACGATCCGCCGGGGATCACGGCGAGCAGATTGTCCCATCCACCGCGAATGCCGCCGCAATGCTTTTCGATCAGCTCTTCAAAAGGAATGCTCATCGCCTCTTCGACAACGCAAGGGTTCTCGATATGCCCGCTGATCTGAAACAGCTTGGTGCCCGCATTGTTTTCGCGCCCGAACGAGTTGAACCAGCTGGCCCCGCGCCGCAGGATCGTGGGCGTGACCGCAATGCTTTCAACATTGTTGACCGTGGTGGGGCAGCCATACAGACCCGCTCCCGCCGGGAAGGGCGGCTTGAGGCGCGGTTGGCCCTTTTTGCCTTCGAGGCTTTCAATCATCGCGGTTTCTTCGCCGCAAATATATGCGCCCGCACCGCGGTGCATGAACACGTCAAAATCGTAGCCAGATCCGCTCGCATTCTTGCCGATCAGGCCGGCGTCATAGGCCTCGTCAATGGCGGCCTGTAGCACTTCGGCTTCGCGAATATATTCGCCGCGAATGTAGATATAGGCCGCGCGGGCACGCATCGCGAACCCGGCGAGCAACGCGCCTTCAATCAGCTTGTGCGGATCGTGACGCAGGATTTCGCGGTCTTTGCACGAACCCGGCTCGGACTCGTCGGCATTGATGACGAGAAAGCTGGGCCGGCCATCCTTGCTCTCTTTGGGCATGAATGACCATTTGAGGCCGGTGGGAAAACCCGCGCCGCCACGGCCGCGCAGACCCGACGCCTTCATCTCGTCAATGATTGCATCCTGTCCGCGCTCAAGCAGGGCCTTGGTGTCATCCCAATCACCGCGCATTTGCGCCGCTTTGAGGCCCCAGTCCTGAAAGCCGTAGACATTGGTGAAGATGCGGTCCTTATCAGCCAGCATCACTGCTATTCCTTTTCTTCTTCAGAGACTTGATCCGCGCAAGCGAGAGCACTTGCAGCGCGAGGCCTACGCCCATGAAGACGATGCCCAGATTGACCTCGCCGGTCGCCGAGAAATAGGCGCCAACGCCAAAATTGATGAGCCCGCCCGTGGCAAGCGCGATAACGGCGCCATCCATCACCAGTCGCCCCGATAATCGTGGTTGGCTTCAACCATTTCTTTCAGCGTCGTGACGCCGGTCTTGGGTTCGGAGGTATGGCGCCCCGGTTCCTGCGTGCCCGGCTTGGGCGTCTCGCCTGCCGCCAATGCGTCGAGCACGGCGTCGAGGCGTTCGGGCGTCAGGTCTTCGTAATTGTCGTCGTTGATCTGGACCATCGGCGCGGTGGCGCAATTTCCCATGCATTCGACTTCGGTGAGGGTCCAAAGGCCGTCCTCGGACACACCGCCCTTTACCATGCCTCGGCTTTTGCAAGCGGCGATAATATCGTCGCTGCCGCGCAACATGCACGGCGTCGTGCCACAGACCTGCACGTGGTATTTGCCCACCGGCTTCATGTTGTACATGAAATAGAAGGTCGCGACTTCGAGCACGCGGATTGCGGGCATGTCGAGATAGTCGGCGACATATTCTATCACCGGCATGGGCAGCCAGCCCTGCGTATCGGTTTCCTCACCGACCTGCCGCTGCGCCAGGTCAAGCAGCGGCATCACCGCCGATTTCTGGCGGCCTTCGGGGTATTTGGCGATGTGCTTATCGGCCTTTGCCTTGTTCGCCTTGGTCCATTCGAAGGATCCCCAGCGTGCGCGCAGTTCGGGCGTATCGGGTGCGGGGGTGCGGTCAGCCATCAGACATCACTCCGATAAAAAGCGCGGGCGATGAAGAACAGTTGAACCAAAACAGCCGCACCGAAGATGAAAAGAAGGCCGAGATTAAGAGAGGGATAATCAAACGGATCAAACGCGCGCAGGCCAAAAAATGTGGGGATACCGACAAGGAAAAACAGCAGTTTTGCCCAATCCGGTTGGCAATCCCAGAAAATTTGCCGGAAAAAGCTCATCACCGGTCACACTCCCCGAACACA
>JGI12109J20283_10330898_pt1 | contig 12480 bp, 9 predicted proteins | sample ElkSlonscriptome_12_FD_20283 | JGI IMG/M metagenome (IMG submission 20283) | reverse complement strand
CCAGAGGCGCTGTGGTTGCGATAGCAGACCGTGCTCGATCGCCGCCCGCACGCAGCTTGCGGTGCCTTCGGGGCGCAGGCTCAGGCTGTCGCCATTGCGATCGGGGAAGCTGTACATCTCCTTCTCGACGATGTCGGTGACCTCGCCGATGGAGCGTTTGAAGAGCTCGGTGACCTCGACCAAGGGGGTGCGGATCTCGCTGTAGCCATAGGCCTCCAGGATCTGCCGACTGCGATCCTCCAAGGTCTGCCAAAGGGGCGTCTGCGCCGGGAGGATGTCGTGCATGCCCCGGATTGCGCGGATGTCATTGCTCATTCGGTTCGGACTGCTCGCTGCTGTGCGCCGGAGCGGTTGCGGGGTCGAGGGTGAAACGCGCCACGTTGCCTCGGGCGTGGCGGGACAGGTCGAATTCCTGGCCGTCGATCCGGATGGTCGTCGCGGCCGCATTGCCGATGATGACCGAATACGGTGGGCTGCCGGCCAGGACGCGGCGGTCGCCCTCGCCCATCTCGCCGAACAGCTTGAACTCGCGCGTGGCGTCGCGGATGTCGACCCAGCAGGGGCCGTCGAACGTGAGCACGACCTGCGGCGGCTTGTCGGGCTCTGCGGTGGCCTCCTCGCTACCCGCTTGGGCAGGTTCGGGCTCGTCGGCGAGCTCGGGTGTCGGCTCGGCCGCGTCGGTCGCCGGTTGTGGCGCGGTCGGTGCTTGCGCCTCCGGCGTTGTCGGCTCGCCGCTCCGCTGCGGTTCGGGGGGTGGCGTCCCGATGGGCTCCGGGGATGGCGCGCGAGTCTCGGCGACCGGCGCGGCCGGCGCAGCGGGACTTGCGACCTGCCGCCCAGCGTCTTCGGGGGCATCCCCTGCGCCCGACAGAGATGACTCTGGCGCATCGGTCGGCCGTAGCAAGGCGAGCGGATCGGGCTCGTTCTGCCACCAGAGGGCGACGAGGCCGGCAAGGACGACGACGACGGCCAGGCTCGCCAGCGCGAGCAGTCGCCCACCGGGGCGTGCGCCATCCGTGCCGGGCGGTGGTCGCGCCGGCGTGTACTGATCGGCCCGCGCCTCGGCCAGGTAGGCCTTGACCAAGGGGTCCGGGTCGAGTCTCAAGAGTCGTGCGTAGTTGCGTAGATAGCCGCTCACGAATACGGGGGCGGGCAGCGATTCGTAGGCCTCCCGCTCGAGCGCGTCGATCGTCGACGGCGTCAAGTGCAGTTCGGCGGCCACGTAATCGGTGCTCAGTCCGACGGCCTCACGCGCCTGGCGTAGGCGGCGGCCGGGGCCGCCGCGTATTTCGTGCTGGGCCGCGTCATCGCTCAACGCGGCGGAGGCATTCATTTCTTTCATAACGAGCGAAGCAGCGTCTCGCTGACATTGGGGAAGCTCTGGCGCAGGTATTGCTCGTAGGTTTTTGCCTGCTTGCGGTTGCCGAGGGCCTTCTCGACCCGGACGCCGAGCAATAAGGGTTGTGGCGTGACCTGCGGTTGCTCTAGCAGTCGCTTCAGGTAGCCCTGCGCCGCCTGGTATTCGCCGCGCTGGTAGTGCATCTCGGCGAGACGGTAAAGGGCCGGTGCGAAGTTGGCGTTGCGCGTTAGCGCACGCTGGAGGTAGCGTTCACCCTTGCCCTGGTCATTGGCGCCGAGGGCGCAGAGGCCGGCATTCGTCAGGGCCAGCGCCGGCGAGGCGAACAAGGGATTGTCGAGGGCCTGCTGAAACTGGGTGTCGGCCTCCGAATAGCGCCCCTGACTGCAGAGGAAGACGGCCCAGGCATTGCGGATGTCGCCGTTGTTCGGTTCGAGCTCGAGAGCCTGGTTGAAGTGCTTCTCGGCGGCGTCCGACTCCCCGAGCTGCTGGAGGACGATGGCCATCACGTAGTGGGCGCGGCCACTCTTGTCGTCGATGGCCAGGGCGCGCCGGGCACGGTCGAGTGCCGCATCCATCTTGCCGATTCGGTAATATTCGGAGGCCAGCGCGACATAGAGGTCGCTCGGGCTGTCGGCCTCCTGCGCGTCGAGCTTGCCGATCCCCTCGCCGGTTTTTTGCAGTCCGCTCGTGGCGCAGCCGCCGAGGAGGGCGCCAAGCGCTATGGCAATGACAAGCTTGATGGGGCCGACGGCGATCATGGCTGGGCGGGGTGGCTCGCGTCCCGGGGTGGAGGGTCCATGTGACGGGCGCGCGTCGCGACACGCCCCACTAGTTGGCCGCAGGCCGCGGCGATGGTTTCACCCCGTGTCTTGCGCGTCGTGGCCACTAGGCCAGAGCGCAGCAACCGCTGGCGGAAGGACTCGACTCGCTCGGCCGCGGGCGTGCGGAAGGCGCAATCGGCAAAGGGATTGTAGGGGATCAGGTTGACCTTCGAGGGGATGCCCTCGAGCAAACCGATCAATTGCTTGGCTTCGCGCGGTCCGTCGTTGACACCGTCGAGCATGACGTACTCCCAGGTGATTTGGCGACGGCGTTCGCCGCGGAGGTAGGCCTTGCAGGCCGGCAGGAGCTGTTCCAGCGGGTACTTGCGGTTGATCGGCACCAACTCGTCGCGCAGGGCGTTGGTCGGGGCGTGCAGCGAGACGGCGAGCGAGACATCGCTCGCGGCGGCGAGCCGATAGATGTTCGGGACGATACCCGAGGTGCTGACGGTGACCCGATATTTCGACAGCATGTAAGAGAGGTCGTCCTGCGTGATCTCCAATGCGGCCACGACGGCGTCGAAATTGGCCAGCGGCTCGCCCATGCCCATGAGGACGACGTTGGTCGGTGGTCTGCCGAGGTGCCGTGTGGCATGCCAGACCTGTCCGATGATCTCGCTGACCCGGAGATTGCGATTGAACCCCTGCCTGCCGGTCGCGCAGAAGGCACATTCGAGGGCGCAGCCGACCTGCGTCGAGACACACAGGGTCTGACGCCCGCTGTCGGGGATCAGGACGGTCTCGATATGCTGGTCGCCCCCGACCTCCAGCAACCACTTGATCGTTCCATCGGGCGCAGGGCTTTCGTCGACGATGCGCGGTGGGGTCACGCGGCCGGAGTCGAGGAGACGGTGGCGCAGCGCCTTGGGCAGATCCGTCATCGCCTCGGGCTCGGTGAGCCCATGCTTGTGAATCCACTTGAAGAGATTGCGGCCGTGAAAGGCCTTGTAGCCCAGTCGCTGGACCAACTCCTCGGCCGCGCCGCGCGTCAGGTCGAGCAGCTCGATCCGGTCGGCCGCATCGCTCGCGGCGCCCGCCTCATAGGCTGCGCTCACAAACGCCCTCCGGGAAGAAGAAGCCGATCTCGACTGCCGCCGTTTCGGGGGAATCCGAGCCATGGACGGCATTTGCCGTCAGCGAGTCGGCGAAGTCTGCCCGGATCGTCCCAGGGGCTGCCTTGGCCGGATCCGTGGCGCCCATGACCTCACGATTGCGGGCGATACCGTCCTCGCCCTCGAGCACCTGGACCATCACGGGTCCCGAGGTCATGAACTCGACGAGCTCGTTGTAGAAGGGGCGCTCCTGGTGGACGGCATAGAAGGCGCTCGCTTGCTCGCGACTGAGACGCATCATCCGTGCGGCGACGATGCGCAAACCGGCCTGCTCGAAGCGCGCCAGGATGGCGCCGATCGCGTCCTTGGCGACGGCATTGGGCTTGATGATAGAGAGGGTCCGTTCGACGGCCATGGTGACTCCATTGTTCGGTTGGTTGGCGTTGGTCGATGCTGGTGCGATCGAGGGCGCAGGCTGCGGCGCGCGACGGGATCCGCATCGTCGCGACCTTCGGGGTCGTAACCTTGGTGCGTCGGGCAATGCCGGCCACCCCTGGTTCGCTCTTGAGACGTGGAGGCGCAGCACGGCATGCGAGGCGAGCCGTCCAGCCCTCTGACGACCCTTGCGCTCGTAAACGCTTAAGTCTACTCAGAGCCCGGAGTTGGAGCAATCGTTACGCTGCAAGTTCGTCCCTCTGAGCTCGATGCCGGGATCCTCCCGCCGACGGTCGCAGCGAGCCGCCTCCGATTGCTTTCGGGACGACTGATATCCGATGACTGTCGGGGCGATCCATACCCCGGTGATCTCGTTCCCCTCGTTGGTGAGCGGCTTTGCAGGCGCGTCCTCAAGGCAGGATGCGGATCGGCGTGCCGTCGCGCACCAACTGCCAGATCTCGTCGAGCTCCTCGTTGGTGACCGCGATGCAGCCATCGGTCCAATCGCGCGTCATGTACTCGCGCCGCACCGCGTCGGAGACGATGTAATTGGGCAGGCCATGGATCATGATCATCCCGCCTGGATTCTGCCCCAAGAGGCGTGCGCGGTGGCGGTCTCGCTCGTTCGGGTAGGAGATGTGAATCGCCTTGTAGTAACGGCTGTTCGGATTGCGCCAATCGAGCACATAGTCGCCTTCTGGCGTGCGCTCATCCCCCTCGCGCTCTTTGTGCCCTAGCGGATTGTCCCCAAGGGCGATGCGGTATTTGCGCAGGACTCGGCCGTCGGCGACGAGCTTGAGGCGCCGGGCCGATTTCTCGACGAGGACCTGGTCGGCGAGTCGCGCCTCGGTCGGTGGCGGCGCCGCACAGCCACCGGCGAGCCAGATCAGCGCCATGAGGCTGACCATTGCGATCATGCGGGCGGCGCGGGGTCCGCTGGTCGAGACCTGCGAGTCGATTGGCACTAGGCGGCCGGTGGGGCGACTGTGATGCGGGGCCTCGATGGGCTTGGCGTTCGGCATCGGGTCTCTAGTGGGCGGCAAGTGTGGTGGCGAGATAACTAACAGTTTCAGGAGTTCTAGGCAAGATACTGAAAACAGAGAATGGTCATCTGCCTCGCGCGCGGCCGGGCATCCTGCCCTTGTCAGTCCGCGGGCAGGGCGCGCAGAAAGAAGGCCTTGAGGTAGGCGGTTTCCGGGATCGCGGGGTGGACGGGGTGATCGGGGCCCTGCTGGCCGGTTTCGAGCAGTTGCAGCCGCCGGCCACTGCGGCGAGCCGCCTGCTGGATGGTGCCGAGAAAGGCGTTGCGGTCCATGTGGTGGGAGCAGGAGCAGGTCACGAGCACCCCGTCGGGCGCGAGCAGATCGAGTGCCAGACCATTGAGCCGCCGGTAGGCTGGCGTGCCTTCGCGTAGGTCCTTGCGCCGCTTGACGAAGGCGGGCGGGTCGAGGATGACGAGGGCGAAGCGCTCGCGCGCGTCACGTAGCCCGCGCAGGACCTCGAAGGCGTCCCCGCGCAGGGGGCGGATTCGCTCGGACACCCCGTTGCGGGCGGCGTTTTCCGTCAGCCGCTCGAGGGCCGCCGCGGAGGCGTCCACGCAGGAGACCTGGCTGGCTCCCTGCAGGGCGCTGCTGATGCCCCAGGCGCCGATGTAGCTGCAGACATCGAGGACCCGGTCCCGGGTCGCGTAGCGCGCGAGGCGGGCGCGGTTGTCGGCCTGATCGTAGAACCAGCCGGTCTTCTGCCCGCTCAGCGGCGAGACGCGGTAGCGCGCGCCCCCTTCTGGCAGCTCGATGTCTCCGGGATGCTCGCCGACGGCGACCTCGATGCCCTGGGATAGGCCCTCGAGCTCGCGTGCCCGGAGGTCGTTGCGCAGCACGATCGTCTGTGCTCCGAGCAACTGCTCCAATGCGGCGAGCAGATCGCTGCGCTCCCGCTCCATGCCCGCCGTGGTCAGCTGCACCGCGAGCAGCTTGTCGTAGCGGTCGACGATCAGCCCGGGGAGTGCGTCGCCTTCGCTGAAGACCATGCGGTAGAAAGGCTCGGCGTAGAGCCTGTCGCGCAGCGTCAGGGCCGTGCGCAGACGCTGTTCCCAGAGCGCCGGGCCGGGCGGCCGTGCGCGATCGCGGCTGAGGATGCGTGCGCAGATCAGCGATCGGGGGTTGACGTGGGCATAGCCAAGCCATCGGTCGCGGTGGTCGACGACGGCGACTCGCTCGCCCGGTTCGAACGCCTTGAGCGGTGTGGCGTGTACGTCGACCTCGTTGCTGTAAACCCAGTCGTGGCCGGCCAACAGCCGGCGCTCCTGGTCCTTCAGCAGTCGCAAGGTGGGGACGATGCTCACGCGGATTCCTTGTGCCGGGGGCGCAGTTGCTCGGGGCGCAGGCGTGGTGTGAAGTAGTCGTCGGCGTCGTCGAGGTCGACCGAGCGCCCCTCGGCATCGACCAGGGGCTGCTCGAAGTCCTTCCAGCCCCGCAGACCGGTCTTGAGCGACGCGACCTTCTGGTAGCCCAGTACGATCAGCGAGTTGGCGGCCAGGATGCTGCGATGGCCGGAGCGGCAGACGAGGACCATCTCACGCTCGCGCGCACGCACCAACTCGGGGACGGTCTCCTCGTAATCCCACTCGCAGGCCGATTCGAGTATGCCGCGCGGGACATTGAGCGAACCGGCGATGTGCATCGCGTCGTACTCATAGGGCTCGCGAACGTCGACGATCAGCAGTTCGGGATTCACGGCCAGGCGCTCGGCCAGATCCCAAGGCATGACCTCCAGGACGTCGGCCAGGCAGTCCTGGATCAGCTGCAGGAAGTTTTTCATGCGTTCTCCTCGGCTTGCGCATCGCCTGCCTCGTGCCACTCTTCGCGGGGCTGGCCGCCGGCGCAGAGATCGTTCTCCACGGCGATGACGGCCGCCTCCACTCTCGAATGGACGTGCAGCTTGCGCAGAATCGCCTTGACGTGGAGCTTGACCGTCCCCTCGGCGATACCGAGGCTGCGGGCGATGACTTTGTTGCTGTGGCCCCCGGCCAGGTGGCAGAGAATCTCGAGCTCGCGGCGGGTCAACTCCGAAAAGGCACCGGTGCGCGTCTTCGCGTCGGTGACACCGCGCACCGCCCGGGCCAGCACACCGGCCAGGTCCTTGGCGACGACGGTCTGACCGTGAATGATGTCGCTCAGCGCGGCGATCAACTCGTCGGGCTCCATATCCTTGAGCAGATAGCCGTGCGCCCCTTCGCGCAGTGATTCGATGACATCGCGCTCGTCGGCGCTGGTCGTCAGCATCGCCACCGGCAGGTCGGGATGCGCCTCGCGCAGCTTGCGCAGGACCTTGAGGCCACTTTCTTCGGGCATGCGCAGATCGAGCAACACGACGTCCGGCCGGGCCGATGCCGCGAGCTCCCGGCCGGTGAGGCAATCGCCGACGGCGCCGACGACCTCGATGCCGCGGCGCTCCAACAGCTCTTGAAGGCCGATGCGAAAGAGGGCGTGGTCGTCGATCAGCAGGACGCGCATCAGGCGGCCGCCGCGACCGACGGGCGGCTGCGGCGCTGTCCGGTGAAGATGAGCTCCAGGCGCGTCCCCTCGCCGGGTTCACTCTCGATGCGCAGTTCGGCGCCGATACGGCGGGCGCGTTCTTCCATGATCGACAGACCGATGTGCTCGCCGGGCTGGGCCGCCAGCCGGGGTGCATGGAAGCCGACGCCATCATCCTCGACCAGGATCGTGTAGGCACTGCCACCTTCGCGGGTCAGAAGTACCCTTACCGTGTGTGCCTCGGCATGCTTGCGGATGTTGGCCAACGCCTCTTGGACGATGCGCAGGATCTGCAGCTCCTGCGCCGCCTCGAGCTCGAAGGGCCGGCAGTTGTCCTGAAAGAGGACGTGCAATCCCGTTTCCTGGCCGAACCGATCGATCAGCTTGGACAGCGCCGGTACCAGGCCGTGGCGATCGAGTGGGGCGCGGAAGCTCCCCAGGAGCTCGCGCAGCTCGGTATTGGCCTCGTCGAGGCCGTTGCGGATTCGCCGCAGGTCGCTGCGTGCCTCGGGGGGGACCGGGCTGCCGCTGAGGGAATCGTCGAGCAGGCGGCACTGAAAGCGCAGGCTGGCGAGCGTTTGGGCGAGCGAGTCGTGCAGCTCGTGGGCGAGGGCGTTGCGTTCTTCGACGATCGAGAGTCGGCGGGTCTCGTCATCGGCACGATACTTGGCGACGGCGACGCCGAGGTGGTGGCCGATCGTATCGAGCAGCTCCTTGATGTCCTCGCGGCCATTGACCCCTGGCTTGTCGATGCAGATCCTGTAGAGTCCGAGCAGCTCGTCGTGATACTCGAGCGGTACCTTCACTACTGCGATGTCCTGGCTGCTGTGCATGCGCCGGCCGTAGATCTGCGAGCAGAAGCGAGCCTCGTTGTCGCACACGATCGCCCCCGGTGAGAGCACGGCGCCACACAGGCAGAGATCGACCGGGGCCATCTCCTGTTCGCGCACGAGGGTATCATCGAGCCCGATCGCGCCGACCAAACGGTGGGAGCCGTCGGGCATGACGAGTTGCACGTCGGCGCTGCAGCCGTTCACCATGCGTTTGAGCACGCGCAGGAAGCGCAGCAATAGGTCCTCGAGGTCCTGGGCTTGATTGATGCCAGCGGCGACGTCGTAGAGGATCTTGAGCGATGCCGTCTTCTGAGCGAGGCGTTGCGTCTGCCGAGCGACACGGTTGTCCATTTCGTCGTAGAGCTCGGTCAGTTCCTCGTTGAGCGCGCCGATATCCTGGGCTAGCGCATCGAGCACACCCATGTTTTGGAGCGCGCGGCTGGAGCCCGGCTCGCCCTGACAGACACGCGCGACCGACTCTTGCAGATTGACCAGGGGCCTCAGCAGCTGAGCGTGCAGTCGCCACCCGATCAGGAGCATGGCCGTGAGGGCTGCGATCAGGAAGCCGAGACAGGCGAGCATCGGTGCGACCCGCGTCGGGGCCAGCCAATGCAAGGCCAGCGAGGCGACGCAGGACAATAGCGCCCCAACGAGCACCATCGCCGGTACGACGACGCCGGAGGCGCGCAACAGGTGCCACACCCTGGCCTGACTCTCAGCAGTGCCCTGTCGGTAGGGCGGAACCACCATTCGCATAGCGCAATTTTGGGCTCAACCTCGCGATGGCAAGACGATAGCAGAACCGCTGCGCGCGTGGCGTCAGAAAACGCAATGAGAGAGGGCCGCTGTGGCGTCTTTCCGTAGCCGGGATCTTGGCGCTGGACTGCCTGGCGGCCTCACCGGTTAGAGTGTCTTGAGACGCTTGATAGCCCAACCCCCTGTGCGAGGCGGCAAGGGGGCCGGCGGTGTCGCCTGGGTCTCCGGGCTCGCAGCGTTCGTTGAGCGGAGGTGTCGATGAGGCCTGCAGCGGATGATCCTCAGCATTGGCAAACCGGCTTCATGCTGATCCATGGCAATCGCCTGGAGGCCCTTTGTGCGCTGATGACGACCTGGCTGCGGCGCCATCCGTTGGAGCCTTTGGAGAACGAGGTCATCTTGGTCCAGAGCAACGGCATCGGCCAGTGGCTCAAGCTGGCGCTCGCAGCACAGCCTGAGGGTGATCCAGACGACGGCGGATCGCAGGGTGGCTTCGGCATCGCCGCGGCCGTCGATCTGACGCTGCCGGCGCGCTTCCTCTGGCAGGCCTACCGCGCGGTGCTCGGCACGCTGCCGGATACCTCTCCCTATGACAAGGCGCCACTCACCTGGCGCCTCTATCGACTGCTCGCCGACCTCGAGCGGCTCGCGGGCGGCGATGAACAGCGTGCCTGGCTCGCGCCGCTGCGGGGCTTTCTCCGTGTCGATGACGACCTGCGGCGCCGCTACCAACTGGCCGAGCGGCTCGCCGATCTGTACGACCAATATCAGGTCTATCGGGCCGACTGGCTGGACTGCTGGGCGCGCGGCGAGGATGTGCTGATCCGCCCGGACGGCCGCCGCGTGCCCTTGCCGGAGGGCCAGCGCTGGCAGCCGTTGCTATGGCGGCGGCTCGAGCAGGACCTGGCCCAGCGAGACTCGCCCGAGCGCAGCAGTGGCAGTGAGGCGAGCCGCGCCGAGATCCACCGGCGCTTCCTCGCCCAGGCGGCGACGCTGAGCTGGACGACCCGGCCTGCCGCGCTGCCGCGGCGCATCATCGTCTTCGGCATTTCTTCGCTGCCGCGCCAGGCGATCGAGGTCCTGCAGGCCCTGGCGCCGGTTGCGCAGGTGATGCTCTTCGTGCACAACCCGAGCCAGCACTACTGGGGCGATATCGTCGAAGGGCGCGAGCTGTTTCGGCGCGCCTATCGTCGCAGCGCCGAGCGTAAGGTGCCGGAGGCCGTCGACGAGGGCGCGCTGCACCTGCACGGACATCCGCTGCTGGCGGCCTGGGGCAAGCAGGGTCGGGACTACATCCGCCTTCTCGACGAACACGATGAGCGCGAGCAGTACGAAGGCGCCTTTCAGGCCGAGCGCCTGGCGATCGATCTGTTCGAGTCGCCCGGCCATGCGACCCTGCTGCAGCAGCTCCAGGACGACATCCTGGCGCTGCGCCCCGTCCAGGAGCGGGCCGCGCAGCGCACCCGAATCGACCCGGCGCGCGATCGCAGCCTCACCTTTCTCATCGCGCACAGTCCGCAGCGCGAGGTCGAGATCCTCCACGACCAGCTCCTCGAGGCCTTCGCCGAGGCGCGGCAGGCGAATCGGCCGCTGGCGCCCCGCGACATCCTCGTCATGGTGCCGGACATCGCCGCCTATGCACCGCATATCGAGGCCGTGTTCGGCCGTTTGCCCGCCGACGACCCGCGCTTCATTCCCTTCCATATCGCCGATCAAGGTCAGCGGCAGCGCAGCCCGGTGCTGATCGGCCTGGAGCGTCTGCTCAGGCTGCCGCAGTCCCGCTTTGCCGTCAGTGAGCTGCTCGACCTGCTCGACATACCGGCGCTGCGCGCGCGCTTCGGGCTCGACGAAGCCGATCTGCCGCGGCTGCGGCAATGGATCGAGGGTGCCGGGATCCGCTGGGGGCTCGATGCCCACCAGCGCGCCGGGCTCGACCTGCCCGAGGGGCTGGAGCAGAACACCTGGCGGTTCGGCCTGGAGCGCATGCTGCTCGGCTTCGCCGTGGGCGGCAACGGCCCCTGGCGGGGTGTGGAGCCCTTCGATGAGGTCGGCGGTTTGGAGGCGGCGCTGGTGGGCAATCTCGCGCGGTTCATCGAGACCCTCGCGCATACCTGGCAGGCGCTGCGGCAGCCGCGCACACCGGGCGACTGGGCCGGGCTGATCGCCGAGCTGCTCGATGCCCTCTTTCGCCCAGTCGGCGAGCAGGACGAGCTGGCCCTCGCCCAGGTGCGGCAGGCGCTAGAGCAATGGACGCTCGACTGTGCCCTCGGCGGCGTCGATGGCGAGGCCCTGCCGCTGGAGGTCGTCCGTGATGCGCTGCTGGCCGGGCTCGATGCGCCGACGCTGACCCAGCGGTTCCTGGCCGGTGCCCTGGGCTTCGCGACCCTGATGCCGATGCGCGCGATCCCGTTCCGCCAGATCTGGTTGCTCGGCATGAACGACGGTGACTACCCGCGCAGCCGCCGGCCCGCGGACTTCGACCTGATGGCCGGTGACTACCGCCCCGGCGATCGCTCGCGGCGCGAGGACGATCGCTACCTGTTCCTCGAGGCGCTCCTCTCCGCCCGCGAACGCCTGGTGATCAGCTGGGTCGGGCGCAGCATCCGCGACAACGCCGCGCGCCCGCCGTCGCTGCTGGTCGGGCAGCTGCGCGACCACCTGGCGGCCGGCTGGCAGCTCGATCCTGCCGCCGATGCCGGCACCGAGGCGCACGCCGAGCGACCGCCCGGTCGGCGCCTTGTCGCTGCCTTGACCACCGAGCATCCGCTCCAGCCCTTCAGCCGCCGCTACTTCGAGCCCGATCGCCCGGCACGGTTGTTCACCTACGCCGGCGAGTGGCAAGCCGTGCATCGGACGATCGACACGGCGCCGGACCAGGCGCCGCGGCTCGGCCCGCCGCACTTCGAGAGCCCGGTTGGCCTGGCCACACTGGGGCGCTTCCTGCGCCACCCCGTCGCCACCTTCTACAGCGAGCGCCTCGCCGTGCAGCTGAGCGACGCGGCCGAGGCGAGCGAGGACGAGGAGCCATTCGTCGTCGATGGGTTGCGCGGCTGGGCGCTCCGAGACGCGGTCCTTGCCGATATCGAGCGGCAATTGGTCGAGACGCCGGATCTGGCCACCGGCGCCAGTCTGCAGGGCGCGATCGAGCGCCGCGCGCGCGCCGGCGACCTGGCGTTGCCCCCCTTTGACGCGGCTTGGATCGGTCGCCTAGGGGAGGAGCTCGACGAGCCGCTGACGCGCTATCGCGCGCTCCTCGGTGATTACCGCCGGCAACTGGCGGTGCAGAGTGTTCGCATCGAGACCGAGCCATTGGTCGTCGAGGACACCCTGAGCGGGACGCGCGGGGACGATGACGGCCATCGTCTGCGCCTGCGGCTACTCGCCAGCCGACTGCACCAGGGCGAGCAGATCAAATGGCACCAGCTCGTGCGACACTGGCCGGGGCACCTCGCCGCCCAGCACCAAGGACCGACCAGCACCTGCCTCCTCGGCCCTGGCAGCGAGATCTGGCTCCGCCCGCTTGATCCAGACGCCGCTCAGGCGATCCTGCAAGAGCTGATCGCGGGCTTCATCCAGGGCATGGCCGAATTGCCCCCACTCGCCTGCCGCACCGGCTTCGCCGAGCTTCTCACCGCCGTCAATCCGAAGGCCAAACCCAAACCGCATGAGCTCTACGAAGGCGGTTAT
>JGI12109J20283_10013350_pt1 | contig 12481 bp, 10 predicted proteins | sample ElkSlonscriptome_12_FD_20283 | JGI IMG/M metagenome (IMG submission 20283) | reverse complement strand
GATGCTTTGGGGCGCAGGCGGTCGGTATCCCGATGCGCTGTGCGATCTGACTGTATTTTAGTGTTTCCGCCATTGTTCAATCAGGATTTGTGCCTCCTGCAAGCCAATGGCTGCTTAGGGCCGTTCAGTCTCGAGGTCCAAACCGAGTCCGGACTTCCTGATATCAAGTGAAGCCGCCCTTCTTCAATTCTCCAGTCGCTCGACCAATTCGACCCGTCGGTTCAACTGCCGGCCGGCATCGTTCTCATTGGAGGCGAGGGGTGCCAATGGACCGACACCACCTGACTGCAGTCGGATTGGATCAATGCCATAGTCCGATACAAGCGCCTCGACGATGGCTGCTGCCCTTTCATTTGAGAGGCGCATATTCATTTCGAATCCGCCAGTGTCGTCGGTATGGCCGACGATGTAGAAACGGCCCTCTCGTGCGTTCAAAACATCGGCGATGGTTGCAAGCGAACCGGTTGACGACGGGCGGATCACGGCACTGCCGGTATCGAATTGCACACCATAGAGGATGGCTTTGCCTGCCTCTTCGATTTCAGAGTTGAGGGCCTCGGCGGTGATCTCGACCGTACCCTCTTGCATGGAAGCAGTGGTCGCTTCCTCGGTCATGTAGATGTTTCTGTCACCGACCGTCAGCGTAAAGACTGTCTGCTGACCGTCTTGGGTTCGTGTCGCTGCAATGTAGTATTTGGGCGGGCTAACGGTGACCTGCTGCAATGCGAGATTGAAGCCACGTTCGCCCAGACGGTTTGCCTCCTGCACATCTCTCATGGCGAGATACGCGGGTGGATGCCCCATCGCTCCCGGCAGATCTGCGCTGACAAGAACGTCAAAGCCCGCCTCATCGAGCGCCCGCTCGAAGCTACGCTGGATCTCTATTCTGTTTCTGTCTTCAGGCCAGCGATAGAGGCTGGACACGAGTTGCCCTTCGATCTCGGAGGTTGTAATTGCGCCCTCTTCGAGACTGGTAATGTATCGCAAGACATCGAAATCAGCGACATATTGATCACCGACCGCCTCAGAACCCGCGAAGGGCTGAACCATTGTCGGTTCTTGGGCATCAACGCGCAATGGGACCGTCAGAAATAGCAACAGTGTCATGACACAAGTCTTGATTGACATTCGTTTCAATCCTTTCCGGTCCCTGCCTGGGCATTTTTCCAAGTCGATCCCTTTTATCACACAAGAGGATTGCGCACTACCTTGCCGCAGCATAGCCCCACTGAAATAGCGTTTCCTTTCATGCTCGAGGTCTTTCAATATCGCCCCTACATCGAAGTGGGTGCTCTATGTCCAATAGTCCGAGAAACTTGGCGCAGATGCAGGAATATGATTAAACTGACTTAAACACACCCGTTTGCGGAGTGGGTTCCGACTACAAGGGAGAGATCACGCTATGAAGAATGTACTCGTTCTTATGGTGCTCTTGCCGACACCAATTGCGGCGCAGGACATTTGCCCATGTGGTGATGTGGTCGATCCCTGTCTTGTGGGGGCGTGGGCCGACAACACCGGAAAGCAGGGTTTCTTGAATTCATCGATGGGCCTCTGGGACATCTTCGTCGCCATGAATGAAGGCGGTGCAGGCGATCTGAACGGCCAGTCTTTCGAGTGGACGAACTGGCAAAGCAATCACGAAAGCCAATCCGTGTTCGAACCGGGAGGAGCGTTCGGGACAGTCTTCTCCGAGCAACAGGTGACCGAGTTCTCCGCGAACATGCAAGGTATGGCCATGACCGGGACCATGGGTTGGGATGTCGCGGGAGAGGCAACAGGACTCTTTTGTGCTGCCGAAGGTAAATTCTGCATTTATGATGGGCGGACCACTTACACTCGGTCGAATTTCGATATGTCCATCACTTCTCCCATGTCGATGCCGATCGCATCACGCAATGATACGGCGCCGGTCGAAATTCCGGCCGGACAGATCTCCGCTTATACCTGTGAGGACGACACCCTTGTTTTCACCACCACAATCGAGACGCCGGATGGCAACTCGGAAATCGTTCAGGCTTTAACGCGAACTGATTGAGGCTAAGGTGCGCAGACGTCGGCCGAACGCAAAGACTTAACGTGGGAAAAGACTGTTCGACTGTTCAGTTTTCTGGGACCAATTCACAGATCGATTTGGTTGGAAAACAGCACAGTCGGTTGAATATGTGAAGTGTGCCGTTTCCGCCCATCTTGACCCAGCTCGCAACCTGAATTTCTTATATCCCCAATTTCTATTGGACTTTCGTGCGGACCAGAGCGGTAGCGAGGGATGACTTCTGACGCCGCCCAGACCTCTGGGCTCGCCTTGGAGGGGGGAAAGGCACCAGTCAGAGCAGCGCAAGATCCTCGCGACTCTCGGATCGTCCCCGCCCATACCTGCTACTGTGAAAATCGCGATCGAAGACTTTGGCCCATTGGGGGTCAGATTAGCTGGGTATCAAGTGTATCGGCAGAGCGAGCAACCACACAATCTGCGGAAAACACGGCACTATATGCACTGCACCTTGTACCACTTTGTTGAGGGAAGACGCTGGCTGGGGTGGTAGGATTCGAACCTACGGTACACGGTACCAAAAACCGCTGCCTTACCGCTTGGCTACACCCCAACAGCGAGACGCTAGTTACTGTGAAGGCAGGGCCGGTTCAAGCCCCGAATAGCAAAGAAATGCACCTATTCCTTCGGGCTATCTTCACGCAGAAGATTCTCGGTCGTTTCCAGATCACGTTCCGCTTCGACAATCCGGTCAAGTGCGGCATCGGCTGACGCGACGACCGTTTCGACCGCCTGGTTTTCGGTGTCGTCACGCGGAGACGTGTCGGGCCTGCGCTGGATTTCGATGGATTGCGTCGCATCCGGTATCACGACACCGGCATTCTGTATCGCTATTTTCACGTGCCGGATCGCTTCACCCTTGCCGCGAACGATGGAGGTCTCGGTCTGATCCACCCAACCGGTCACAACCATATCGAACCCGGCCGGCTGTATCGCGTCGATCCAAACCTGTGCTGCGGGTTCATCGAGGACGAAGGGAAGATCCTGCACGGTTTTCTCCATCAGCGCCCGTGTTTCGAACAGATCCGCCTCTCGCCCGATGGTGATCGTGAACATGAACCGTCTTTCGGGGTTTTGCGTGTAGTTGATCACCCGGCTTTTGAAGACAGTCGCGTTCGGTATTCGGATATGATTTCCGTCGAAAGATAACAGAATGGTGGCACGGCTGGTCAGGCGGATGACTTTACCGATGTCGCCGTTGATCTCGATTGTGTCATTGGGTCTGAACGGTTGCCGGAACGACAACATCACCGAGGCAATGAAATTCTCGACCGTGTCGCGCACCGCAAAGCCAAGCGCGAGACCGATGATCCCGGCGGCCCCGAGGATGGTTCCCAGCAACGCTGTCGCGCTGAGGATATCGAGCGCGATGACGATCCCCAGAACAAAAAATGCGATCCGGACAAGCTGCCGGTAGATTTCGGCAATGAATGTGTTGGGGGCCAGTCGATCCCATGGCTGGCGCTGCCGCGCGATCAGCAATCCCAGTAGGACGATCAGCGCGAACGCGGCAATCGCGATCAGCGCCAGGGGAAGGAACGCAATGAACTGGTCCAACCGGTCACGAAAACGCGTGATGGCAGGGTCCAGTCTGCGACCGATATCGGTTGTTTCGATGACCTGATTGCGCACGGCAACCACGCCTTGGACCCGAGATGCCAGCGGGCTGAGCGCGGCGGCCTCGGTCGTGGTTGTCGTTGTGCCGCGCAAGGTGACCACACCTTCACTGACTGCGACGGTGATGTCGGTGTAGCCACCCAGTTCGGTCAGGATTTCGCGGATGCGCGTCGCTATGGCGGCATCCTGCTCTGGCGATGTTGTCGTCGCAATCGTGCTGTCGACTTCTTGCGCGTGGGCAAGCGGGGCGCAGGTCAGAAAGACGAATAACAGCAGCACCGCGCGCATCGTCACACCCCTTTGTCCGACACGGGCCCGGTCTGCGCTTGTCCGAACTCACACACGCAAAGGGTCTGCCTTGGCAAGTCTGTCGAAAGCCATCAAGCTTTTGACAAGGTGGTCCATTTGATCGAGCGGGATCATGTTCGGCCCGTCCGACGGGGCGTTGTCGGGATCCTGATGCGTTTCGATGAAGACCGCCGCGATGCCGATAGACACCGCCGCCCGCGCCATGACCGGCGCGAATTCGCGCTGCCCGCCTGACGCGCCACCCTGCCCGCCGGGCTGTTGAACGGAATGGGTCGCATCCATCACCACCGGGTAGCCGGTCTTGGCCATCGTGGGCAAGGATCGCATGTCGGCGACAAGAGTGTTGTAGCCGAAGGACACCCCGCGCTCGGTCAGCAAAAGCCGCTTGTTGCCGGTACTCTCGATCTTTGCCACGACATTGGGCATGTCCCAGGGTGCCAGGAATTGGCCTTTCTTGACGTTGATGACCGCGCCGGTTTCGCCCGCTGCCAGCAGCAGATCCGTCTGCCGGCACAGGAATGCGGGAATTTGCAGGATGTCGCACACCTCGGCGACGGGCGCGCATTGCGCAGCGGTGTGCACGTCGGTCAGGACGGGGCAGCCGATTTCGTCCTTCACCGCCTGCATGACCCCGAGGCCCTCGTCCAGCCCAAGCCCGCGTTTGCCGGAAAGCGAAGTCCGGTTGGCCTTGTCGTAAGAGCCCTTGAAGACGAACTGTGCCCCGTGAGCCGCACAGATTTCCGCCATCCTGCCGGCGATCATCAGGGCGTGATCTTGATTTTCCAGCTGGCATGGCCCCGCGATCACCAACAGGGGCAGGTCGTTGCCGACCTTGAGGGCACCGATATCGATCGTTTTCATCATGAGCTGACCTGTTCGCGAAGGACCGAGGCGGTCAAGGATATCATCAGGTAGATGCCCGAAAAGATAAAGAATGCAAGAAGCGTGTTTTCGAACGCACGCGGATAAGTGGGTGCGTCCGGAATGACGGGCCGGACGCTTTGCGACAGGTACCTGACCTGCCGGTTGGCTTCGATGCGGGCGGTTTCCATCTGGGTCAAAGCCTGCTGGACCATGATGGTCTGGAAGTTGTAGTTTTCCTCGGCCGTGCGCAATTCCGTGTTCCTCTCGGCAAGCGAGGCCTGCGCGCCTTCTCCTCCGGTCAACTGGGACCGCAGATCGGCGATCAGGCTGTCGATGTTGCTGATCTGGTCGCGCAATGTCTGCACTTGCACCTCGCTCGGACGGTCGACGTTCAGCCGCGATTGCAGCACAAGGTCAAGCCTTTGCCTTTCCGTTTCGAGGCTGTTGATCTGCGCCATACGGGCCGACGTTTCGCTTTGCGGGTCGATCTGTTCGACGCGTTCCTGAATGGCGAGCCACTCGGCCAGGGCTTGCGCGCGGCGACGTTCGGCGTCTTCGTAGCTTTGCTGCGCGCCGCTCATCTGGTCGGCACGCAGTCGGCTGGTCAGTTGATCCACCTGCTCTTCGGCATAGCCGATCAGGGCTTGCGAGAATTCGAAGCTCTTGTTCGGGTCGGTGGCGATGACCTCCATCCTTATGATGCCTTCGGTCGGATCATAGCTGATCTTGACGTGATCCTCGTAGACCCCGAAGGCGTCCTCGTTCGTGGCATTTTCCGGCAGACGCTGGATGCCGTCGATTGCCGGGTCGCTGAAATGCGCCTTGAAACCGTGATCCTCGTTCAGGCGGGTCATCGCCTCGCGCGAGGCCAGGTAGGATTGCACTGCGATGCTGTCTTGCTGGGTCGCCATCGACGTTCCCTGAAAGAGCGTCGCAAGGCTGCCTCCGCCACCACCTTGCGGCTGCGCCTGCTGGATCACGATTTCCGAATTCGTCGCATACATCGGCGTCGCGATATTATAGAAATACCAGCCGACGGCGAATGTCGGCAGAAGGATGAACATCGAAAGCCGGGTCCACAGCAGTGCCAGCTTGCGCCGCCGCCTGCGCGCGATATCCCGCTGGATCTGAAGGATTTCCTGCGCATTGCGGCGTGCAGCGTCCGAAGCGGCCTGCCCGGGGATGTCAACTGCGCCCTGCCGGGTCGTATCTGGTAGCTGGATCCGACCCTTTCTTGTGCCGTTCTTCCCGGTGTCTGGCGTGACCAGATCGACGACGGAACTGCGTTGGAAGGGGTCGATGCCCGCCGCACGCAATTGACGCACGGCATCGTAGTCGGAGGACGCCTCGAACCCGTTCTTGAGTGCCACGCGCCGTGCCATCCGAAGCTGACGAGCGGTCAGTCCTTCCTTGCTGATCGCCTCGATCTGTTGGGCGTGGGTCAGCTGCTGCGACGTATCGGCCGCGCTTTCCGTGTCGGATGCGGCCCGGGTTTGCTGCGCCTCGTCCGCTTTCGCGCGGCGGCGCACCTGAAACCGCTTAATAGTCGGTTTGGTAGTCATAAAGGACCCGTGCCTCTTCCAGAGAGTCAAACATGTGAAGCTGCCCGTTCTTTAGCACGGCAGCCGTTGTGACAAAACGTTCAAGCGTCTGCGGGCTGTGCGACACGATTACAAGTGTCGATTTCTCCATGCGTTGCCGCAGGATTTCGCCCGCCTTGCGGTTGAATTCGGCATCCACCGCACCGGGCATTCCTTCATCCACAAGATACATGTCGAATTCCAGCGCCAACGTCAGCGCCATCGAAAACCGTGCCTTCATCCCTGACGAATAGACCCCGATCGGCTGATCGAAATATTCCTCGAGGTTGCAGAGCCAGCGGCAGAACGCCTCGATGTAGTCGGGATCAAGCCCGTAAAGACGTGCGAAATAGCGGCTGTTTTCCATCGCGGAGAGGCGCGGATTGGTGCCCCCGGTAAAACCTACGGGAAACGAAATCCGGCAGTTCCGGCGGATCGTGCCCTCGTCGGGTTTCTCCAGTCCGGCCATCATGTTGATCAGCGTCGTCTTGCCGGTGCCGTTGGGCGCGAGGATGCCGAGTGATTTGCCAAGCTCAACACGAAATGACGCGCGATCAAGGATGACCTTGCGCTGGGTGCCCGTCCAAAACGATTTGCTGACTTCAGAGAACTCCAGCATGTCGCCCCATTTCCTGATGCGTTTTCGTGACCCGAACAAAGCGGCCATCGACGCCGCAGCATTGTGATACTGCACCAATAGGGCAGGAATACAGCGACAATTCTGCGTCGAGAAGGCGGACAGCCCAACACTCGGTGGCGTTCCGGCAAGTAAGTCCTAGCTTTCGCTCATGGTAACAAAGACAGGCGAGACCCTTCAGGATCGTATCGGCAGTTGCAGGATTTGCGCGGATCGCTTTGCCGCGACCGCCACGCGCCATGAGCCGCGGCCTGTGGTTTGGTTCGAAACAGCCCCCCGCATCCTTGTCGCGGGGCAGGCGCCGGGTTTGCGCGTTCACCAAGCAGGCAAACCTTTCTTCGATCGTTCAGGCGACCGGTTGCGCGGTTGGTTGGGTGTCGACGCTGCCACGTTCTATGACCGCAGCAAATTCGCCATCGTTCCCATGGCTTTCTGCTTTCCCGGGTACGATGCGAAAGGGTCCGACCTGCCGCCGCCGCGCATCTGTCACGAAACCTGGCACGACGCTGTCATGACAGCACTGGGCGATGTGCCCCTTACAATCTTGATCGGCGGATATGCACATCGCTGGCACCTTGGCACCCGCAAGAGCGTCACCGCAACGGTCAGCGATTGGCGCGCATACGCACCGCGTATCTTTCCCTTGCCTCATCCGTCATGGCGCAATACCGCATGGCTGAACAACAACCCGTGGTTCGCGGCAGAGCTTCTGCCGCAATTGCATGAGACCGTTTCAAAGGTGCTGGAATGACAGATCTCGACCAAGCTCATGCCGCGATGGAGGCAGCCCCCGAAGACGATGCCGCACGCCTGCGCTTTTACGAACGCCTTGCCGACACCGAGCTGTTCATTCTTCTGGGCGCAGAGGCGGAACACGATCAGATCACGCCGGAACTTTTCGAAATCGAGGATCAGCGTTTCACGCTTGTTTTCGACCGTGAAGAGCGTCTGTCACAATTCGTCGGGCGCGTGGCACCCTATGCCGGCCTGCCCGGGCGGGCGCTTGTGCAGATGTTGCAAGGGCAGGGCATCGGGCTTGCGCTCAACCTCGAGGTGGCACCCTCGGCCATGCTGATCCCGGCCGAGGCTGTCGACTGGCTGGTCGAGACCTTGCAGAACGGCCCCGCCGAGACCGAGGCGCGGCTGACTGAAATTCGTGCTCCGTCCGGCCTGCCCGAGGCCGTCGTGACCGCGCTTGACCGCAAGCTGGCGATCGCCGCGGGTCTGGCGCAATCCGCATACCTCGCGGCAGCGACCTACGATGACGGGGCAAGCGGCCATGTGCTGGCCTTTGTCGATGCCGCCGAAGAGGCGCATGGTGCGCTTGCCTCGGCTGCAAGCGAGGCGCTGACGTTTTCGGGGATCGAAGCGGGCGTGATGGACGTCGTTTTTGTCAGAAACAGTGATCCGTTGGCCGCGCATCTGGCCAAGGTCGGGCTGCGTTTCGATCTGCCCGCGCCGCAGGAACCGCATGTGCCCGGAGCCCCCGGAATGGATCCCGACGCGCCACCGAAGCTGCGCTAGTATCCGCGCCCGCGATCGACCAGAAAGCGAAACGGCTCGCCCGCCTCGCCGCGCGCGATATTGTCGGCGATGACCTCGGCCGCGGTCTCGGGGCGCGTCGTCGAGGCGATATGTGGTGTGACCGTCACGCGGGGGTGGGCCCAGAAAGGATGGTCCGGCGCCAGCGGCTCGGAACGGAAAACATCAAGTGTGGCATGCGCGATCTGACCGCTGTCCAATGCGGCCAGAAGCGCATCGTCATCGATCAGTGGACCGCGCCCCGGGTTGATGACGAATGCACCCGGGGCGAGCAGGCCGAGCGTATCCGCGTTCAGAATGTCGCAGGTTTCCCGGGTCTGCGGTAAGAGCAGGATCACGATCTGTGCATCACGCAGCGCATCGCGCAGCCCGTCCGGACCCGAAAGGCAATTCATGTCCGGAATGTTTTTCGGCGACCGGCTCCAGCCCGTCACGGGAAACCCCAGATGACGCAATGCCTGTCCGCAGGCCGCGCCGAGAGCCCCGATACCCAGGATTGTCACCTTGCGGTCTTTGGCCAGCGGAGGAAAGCTCTGGTCTCGCCAGATGCCGTCTTGCCCGAGAATATGGCTGTCCATGCCAAGATGATGACGCAGGGTGTGCCCGACGACCCATTCCACCATACCGTCGGTCAGGCTTTCGTCCACAAGCCGGCAAAGCGGCTGGGTGAGGGTCGCATTGTCGACGATCGTTTCGACCCCCGCCCAGAGCCCCATGACCGCCTTGGTCTTCGTGAAGGGGCGAAAGTCGCTGACCGGGCCGCTGGGGGTGAAGATGATATAGTCGACGTCCTGTGGGGTGTGGTCGCGTGACAGGTCGGCCTTCAAGCCCCGTGCCGCGAAGGCGGCCCTGAGCGGTTCGCGGTATTCATCCCATGCCGAGGGCTTGGCGGAGAAGAGGACGTTCAGCATCAGCGCGGCCTGTGGATATGCGCGCTTTGCACAAGACCGAAGGCGACCATCAGCACCAGCATGGCCGAGCCACCGTAGCTGACAAGCGGAAGTGGCACGCCTACGACTGGCGCCAGTCCGGTAACCATCGCCATGTTGACCGCAAAGAACAGAAAGAAGGTCATCGCGATACCCAGCGTCAGAAGCGATGCAAAGCGGTCACGGTTGCCCAAAGCGGAAATGATGCAGAACAGGATGATCAACAGGTAGAGCATCAGCAGGGTAAAGGCCCCGACAAAGCCGAACTCTTCGGCAAGCGTCGTGAAAATGAAATCGGTGTGCTTCTCGGGCAGGAAGTTCAGCCGCGATTGCGTGCCCTGCATGAAGCCGCGGCCCGTCCAGCCCCCGGACCCCAGCGCGATCTTGGCTTGCGTAATGTGATAGCCTGCCCCCAACGGATCGTTGGAAGGATCGAGAAAAGTGTCGATGCGCCGGTACTGGTAGTCTTTCAGCAACTGCCATGTCGTGCCCCGGCTTTGGAATACCGCGACGATCGCGGCAATGCCCGCACTGATCACGGTCGCGAAGTAGGCCCAATGGACACCGGCAAGAAACAGGATCGTCGCCCCGCCGATCAAGAGCAGCAGCGCCGTCCCAAGATCGGGCTGGTTCAGCACCAGCATGGTCGGCAGGAGGATGAAGAATACCGGGACGGCCACCCAGAAGGGATGCGAGGTCTTCTTGTTGGGTAGCCAGTCATAATAGGCCGCAAGGAACATCACCAAAGTGACCTTGGTCAGTTCGGACGGTTGCAGGCGCATGAAGCCGATATCGATCCATCGTTGCGCACCCATTCGGACCTCACCGAAGAACTCGACCCCCAATAACAGAACGACCGATCCTGCATAGGCAAGGAACGCCATGTTGCGCCAGAACCAGATCGGAACCATCGCGACCGTCAGCATCAGCACAAAGCCGAACACGAAACGCTGGAACTGCGGTTCGACCCAAGGCCGTGTCGATCCACCGGCAACCGAATACAGCATCAGGAAACCGGTCGCAGCCACGGCAATCAACAGGACGATCAGTGGCCAGTTCAGATGCAGGACCTTGTGAAATCCGGTGGGAACCGACTTGGTGTTATACTCCAGATAACTCATGCGCGGCTCTGCGGGGTGGCGCCTGTGGGAATGCGTGTCCTGATCCGGCGTTGCTGTTCGGCGATCTGGTCGCGTAGGGGGGCGGGATAAACGTCAAGCGGCGGAGGTCCGCCGTATTGGGCCTGCAGCAGGATGTCTCGCGCGATCGGTGCGGCTGCACGCGACCCGCCACCGCCGTGTTCGACAACGACAGCCACCGCATAGCGGGGATTTTCCACGGGTGCGTAGCCCACGAACAATGCATGATCGCGGCGCTCCCATGGCAAATCCTCGTTCTTGATGATGCCTGCTGCACGTTCTTCGGGTGTGATGCGGCGCACCTGGCTCGTGCCGGTCTTGCCGACGATCTTGTGCGCATCGTCGAGAACCCGCGATCCATAGGCCGTCCCCCGGCGATGATTGCAGACGTCATACATCGACGCGCGGATCCGGCGCAGCGAGTTCTCGTTCAGACCCAGGCTCTCGCCCAGCCCGCTGGGCTGTTCGACGCCATCGATCAATCGGACCAGTCGCGGCGTGACGACACGGCCGGTCGCAAGCCGCGCAGTCATCACGGCCAGTTGCAGCGGTGAGGACAAGACGTAGCCCTGCCCGATCGAGGCGTTGACGGTGTCACCGATCCGCCATTCCTCGCCACGGACGCGCGCCTTCCATTCCTTGTTGGGCGCAAGCCCTTCGGCGACCGCCGACAACGGCAGATCGTGGCGTGTCCCCAGCCCCAGCTTGGTGGCCATCTCAGCCATCTTGTCGATACCGATGCGCTGGGCGATTTCGTAATAGTAGCAGTCGCAGCTTTGCTTGAGACTCTCGTGCAGGTTGACGTTGCCGTGCCCGCCGCGTTTCCAGCAGTGGAAGCGGATGTTGAAAACATCGGTATACCCCGGGCAGTAGACCGTCTCGTCGGGGGCCACCATGCCGGCTTCAAGGGCGGCCAGAAGCGTGACCATCTTGAAAGTGGATCCGGGTGGATATGTGCCCTGAACGGCTTTTGCGGCCAATGGCCGGTACTTGTTGGTGTTGAGGGCGTTCCAGTCGGGTACCGAGATCCCGCGCACGAAGAGATTGGGATCGAAAGAAGGGGCCGACGCGACGGCCCGCAAATCGCCGTTTTCGAGGTCGATCACAACTGCCGCCGCCGATTCACCGTCCATCCGGGCTTGCGCGTAGCTTTGTAGGCGACTGTCGATCGTCAGCTGGATATCCTTGCCCGGATCACCTTCTTGCCGGTCGAGTTCGCGCATGATCCGCCCCGCGGCATTCACCTCGATCCGTCGGGTTCCCGCACTGCCGCGCAATGTCTGTTCCAGCTTGTTCTCGGCACCGGTTTTGCCGATCTGGAACTTGGGGATCTGCAGCAGCGGGTCGGGGTCCTCGATGCGATTGAGATCATAGTCGCTGACCGGGCCCACGTAGCCCACCACATGCGCAAGGTCCGCACCCCATGGATACACGCGGCTCAGGCCAACCTCGGCCTGAATGCCGGGCAAAGCGGGTGTATTGAGGTTGATGGCAGCCACGTCGTCCCAACTCAGGCGGTCGGTGATGGTCACCGGCACGAAGGGCGACCGGCGCTGCATTTCTTGCATCGCGCGGGAAAGGTCGTCGGGATCGATCTCGACGATCTCGGTCAATCTGGCCAGAATTTCGCCGACGTCGCCTGCGTCCTCGCGCACCATGACTACCCGGTAATTCTGCTCGTTGGCGGCAACGGCGATGCCGTTTCTGTCGAAGACCAGACCGCGTTCGGGTGCAAGCAGCCGGATATTGACCCGGTTTTCCTCCGCCAGCAGCCGGAATTCATCGGCCTGCTCGATCTGCATCTGACGCAG
>JGI12109J20283_10513688_pt1 | contig 12493 bp, 9 predicted proteins | sample ElkSlonscriptome_12_FD_20283 | JGI IMG/M metagenome (IMG submission 20283) | reverse complement strand
GGGCTTCTAATTTTTCTACGCCGTACACAGGGCCGACAAAGTGCACTCGCTCCTGAATTCCAGCCGCCGAGACTCGTTGCTGCGTCTTGCCCAGCTCGCCACCATCAGGACCTGCGATCACAAGTCTCGAGGACGGGACACGATCCAACACATGCTCGAACGCATCAACGAGATAGTCGAGACCCTTCTTATATTGCAGCCGGCTCAAGAACAAGACCATAGGATCATCGCCCAGGGCTGGATGCCGCTGACGAAACGCACCTCTCGGCGGGAGATTGGCGAACTCAGACTCGAAGATGCCGTTTGGGATCACCCTGGTGCGCGCGGCTCCTAAGATTGGCCGAGCCAGATCTGCCTCGTCCTTATTCAACATGTGCACACAGGACGCATGCGGAACAAGCTTGCGATGCGTCGTTGACAGTGCGATCCGCTTCTTCCATCTTCGGATATCGAACACAACAGGATCCAGCATGCCGTGGGGCGCCAACACGTACGGCGTATCACTTCCTCGGGCTATCCCGGCCACAACGGGAAGCAGCATCTCCCACATCCCGTGAAGGTGCACGACGTCGATACGATCACTGATGAGCGGCGTCAACACGCTAGACGCATGAGAAGCTGAGAAGCGCTCATACTTGGACAACTCGCCGAGCCAAATAACCTCGACACGATCGTATCCAGGCGTTTGTTCGAGCAGGCCAAGGGCTCTGCGTTTGGATTCCCCGACACCGTATGCCGCGATCTGTACTGGACAACCGAGCGCAGCCTGGGCTGCAGCAAGCCTGGTCACCACAACCGGAGGCCCACCCGCGGCTGGATCTAATGTATCTATGACATGGAGAATGCAAGTACTACTCACGAACTATCTCACCGCACGAGCTTCCAACTGCGGGCGACGCTTCACCACCTCGGCAGGGTTGCCGGCATAGATGGTCCAAGCCTCCAAGTGCTTCATAGCACACGCTCGGGCGCCGAGAATCGCTCCGTTTCCGACCTCGACCGATGGCCCAACAAACGCCTCGGCAGCAATCCATGCATCATCTCCGACGGTGATTGGCAGCCGGAGCAGTGACATGCTGCTTGTGCGATAGTCATGTGAACCCGCGCACAAGTGTGCGCCTTGACTGATAGATACACGCCGACCGATGCAGACAGGACCAAGACAATATAGTATGGCTCGGTCTCCCACAGAAGACTCCGCCCCGATGGTGAGATGCCACGGAATCTCGATACGCACGGTTCGGCGTATTCTGGCATCCTTATGGATCTTCGCGCCAAATGCACGCAAGAGTCCCCGCCTCCACGAATACCAATTATGGAAGCTCCATCGGAACAGGGTCGCCTCGACACCCGCCCACAGCACACGACCCACCTTTTCTTTTGTAGAGTACGGGCTCTTCGACCTTGGCTGTTCTAGACCTTCGTGACTCATGCACGAAGACTCTCTGTTGGCTTGCTGGGCGGCACCACTCGCTTCATCTCGTGGTACTTTGCATCGGTCATGAATTCGTACCAGGCCATGTTCATGGACATTACGAATCCCGGATATCCATCGAGCATTCCGCGTCGGAGAACGTAGTCGAACACGAAACGGATTACGGGTCGTCCTGGCAACCTTCGTGCATACTTCTTGAGCCAGCGCCTGCGCTGAATTGTTGACCCGAGCAACCGTGCGTGGATCGCGCCCTCATCCTTGGCATCACGCGCGTGTGCTTCCCATGTCGTGTATCGATTATGCTTTTCTATCCACACGGACAGATTGGGATATGCATAGTGCTCCATGTCGTGCTTAAGATATCCTGCATCACCTGTGAGTAGGACCGGGTGCTCATGGACCTCGTTGTCTCCAGAACCTGTGTCTCCGAGACTACCAATCCTCTCGTAGCGTCCTACGCGATGCTTGAACAGCCGCAAGTTCCAACTTGGATACCAACCGCCGTACTTCAACCATCTGCCCAGAAACATAAAACGCCGATTGATCCAAAAGCCGTCGCCGCATCCAGATCGCTCCACCGAGGCCGGATCCGCAATGGCCGTCTGAATCTCGTGCGCCAGCTCTGGCGTGATGTGCTCATCGGCGTCAACAATAAGTATCCACTCGTGCCGCCAAGGCACGTGCTGGAGCGCCCAGTTCTTCTTCTTGGGCCAGCCAACGGCCCTGTCGTAATGGAACTGATACACCTCAGCGCCCAATGACTGGGCCATAGGCACAGTATCGTCCGTCGACTGGCTGTCGATGACAGTCACTTGACTGCACCATTGCAGACGCTCCAAACACTCGACAATATTCGACTGTTCATTCTTTGTCGGAACAAGCGCACACACGGGCACCGTACCAGGATCTGGGTATCCAGCCGGGGAGGATCTCGTACGCAAGGCGTCTGCGATATCATCTACGCGATCATGACGTGCAGAAGCCTTGGCATCCCCATCATGATCATACTGCTTTTGCGAGACCTCATTCATTCCAGCGTCCAGTACACCCATCACAACACGACCAGCCAGTTCTTCAAAGATCGTGCCGGGCCATCATGAAAGTAATTGGTTTCGATTCAGCATACCACGACACGTGTCCCACTGATACACATCGAGCAGTGATTCCAGCTTGTATCGGGTCGTCCGAAGACCGACGTAGCACTTAAATCTTCGATGGAGTGGCATACTCACCCGTGGAGAGTCTGGTGCGAAATCGCGAGGATGAAGATACACCACGGTTGGACGTCCCGACTTGGCCTCTTGCCTCATGCCATACTCAATCGTCGTGAGCGGAAGCAACCGGAGATAACCACCACCGCTGTAGCATAGATTCTTTTGAAGAGGCCCGACTCCAATTCGTGCGATGCTCATTGGAAGTTCTGGAAGTGTTCTTCCCGACGGAGTACGCACTTCGTGCACACCCCGGCGACAGATGTATCCGCCATGGCCACGATCTGACGGGAATAGCGACGCGTCGTACCGAAGGCCCGCATCGAGGATGGCATCAAACGCCCACTCGCTACCCGGAGTGATAGAAAAGGAGGGTGCACGAAAACCCAGAACTTCAGCCTCTGGTGCGGCGGCCTTGATCGCGTCGATCGACTCTTGAAGATCTTCAATCAACGCCTCGACATTCATCGTATACACCGGGCGATGCCAGTGAGAGTGTGTCGCAAGCTCGTGTCCAGAATCAAATATCCGTCTGACTAGATCCGGATGTCTCGCAGCGACCCATCCCAAAACAAAGAACGTCGCCTTCACATCGTACGTATCGCATATCTCAAGAATGAGGTCGGTGTACCGTTCAACAATCGAGGAAGTGTCGCTGAGGCTTGGCCATCGAGTCGGGTCGTCGACCGCCGGGACATCTACGATATGAAACCAGTCTTCTATGTCGAACGAAAGCGCATGCACGAGCGATGTCGCGGCACGTGCATCCTGCCCCGTGTTGGCTGCTTGCTGCGATGCAATCACGGCACTGTGCTCCACCACCTCGTGCGACACACGATCAATAGAGTCGATGGCCATGATGCCGAAGGCGTCGAACATCCTCGCGATTCGGCATCGAAAAGTGCGAGGCTTCGCTCTCGGGGTTGGGAATCAACTCGAGCGGACCAAACTCTACGGCATGAACCGCTTCGAGAATTGCCTCCGCGGCCAGATGCTTCCCGCGCGTCATGATGTCCTCGAGCGTGTCGTGGCGATGTATCGTGTATCGCTTTTGTGTTATGATTGGCCCATTGTCGAGCTTCGCATCGACATAGTGCACACTCACGCCGCCCTCGTCCTCTCCGTTGGATAGAGTCCAAAGGCTTGGCATCAGTCCACGATACTTCGGCAGCAGGGCTCCGTGGCAATTCACGATGCCGTGTGGCGTTTGCTCCCGCAATGCCTTTCGATATAGCTGCGTCCCGCTGATCGATACGATAAACTCCACGCCCGCGTCACGCAGTCTTTCTCGGAATTCTTCGCTGTTCACATCGGCGCTCTTGTGCACAGCCACGCCATACTTCTCAGCGATGGACGAGACGGTAGGGTGCAATCTTCGTAGGGGTGTCTTGGAAAGTAGTTTTCTCCACATGTAGCTCCGAAGCTTCCATTGGAAATACCTGAATCCATATAGCTTATATAGGTCTACAGCGGTCTGAAGCACGGTCCGGCGCCCCTGCTGCACGCTTTGGATGTTTATTCCGGCCGTAGATGCCGCGTGCTCGCGAAGAAACTTGTCAAGAACCGTTGGCAAGAAGAATGGATCGTCTTGGATGAAGACGTACTTTCTCAACGGTCGATTCGGGCGGGGCAACTCCCAGGCTGAGTGTGAAGAGGTTTCACCCCGGCTCGCCTGTGGCTGATCTTTCGCAACCTTCTCACTCATGCTCGCTCTTTCAGTGAACCGACGGGCTCGCGTGCGTTTCCGTCCATGAGCATCTCTTCCACGAGGTCACAAAAACGACCACACAATCGCGTCTTGCTGAATCGATCGGCGATCACGTCTCGAGCCAGATCGCCCTTCTCGGCCAGCACTCGCTCGTGCAGATCCACGATCTCGAGCAGCGTGTTCTTGGCCCCATCGACATCGTCGTGCTCGATGTGCCATCCGAGCTGGTGCTCTCGAAGCAGATCTGAAACATGGCACGGATTCGGGCCGAGCAGCAAGATCGGTCGACCAACCGCCATTGCTCCGTATACCTTGCATGGATGAACCACGCCAACCACGTCGTTGCCCACGCTCACCAGGTGTACGTCCGCTGCCGACAGTGAGTACCTCAACGTATCAAACGGCTGGTACGGCAGCGAGACGATGTTTCGTGGCTCGTGCGCCGCGATCGCAGCGTCGACCTCTCGCTTCCCGACCCCTCCACCAATAAACATGAACACGATGTCTTCGCGATCCTGCATCAGGAGCGCCGCCTGCAGGACGGTGGTGATCGGCGTCGAAAACCCGTGGTTTCCTGAGTACATGAAGACAAACTTGTCTTCAAGACCGTGTTCTTTCCGAAACGGATTCTTCTCGTGTGCGATCGGCTCCAACGCTTCCTCGTGCGGCCAAGGCGGCATGACCTCCAGCTTGTCTGAGACGTCCTGCTTCTTCAGCAGTCGTTCAGCCATGAAGCGGTCGAGTGCGACCACGCGGTTCGCTCGTTGAAGTATCGCTCGGTTGAACACGTCGTATAGGCGGACCGGAATCGAACCCGACCGCAGCTTCCCGAGTTCGACCATCTGATCCGGATTCAGGTCCATGACCCAGTACGTGATCGGTGCGCGGCGTACGAAAGCGATCACCAGGGCTGCCATAGCCGCCATCGGCGGAGACGTACTCACGACGATGCCGGACAATCGCCGGGTCGCAATGCCACGCACGATGCACTGGAGCATGAACAATCCCGCGCCGACTAGTCGCACGAAGATCGAAGCCTTACCAAAGCTTGACATTGGTAGACGCCGAATCTGGACGCCGTCACGAGTCTCTCGGGCTTGGTAACGCTGGGATGGATCGTCATACCCACGCGCCGACGTCAAAACTCGCACCTCGTGGCCACGCCGTGCGAGCTCGGCCGCGGCGTCGTGCATGTGCTGACCCACGCTGGCAGGGTCGGGTACGTAGACCTGACTCAGCACGAGAAGTACGGGTTTTGACTGGTCTTCGGGGCGGGACATGATCGGTCATATCATCGGCCAGCCGGCACATCGGATGCAACGGCCGCGTTTCTTGACCGCAATCGGCATTATGCCTTGCGGTCGACTCGGAAGCGAAAGGGCACTACTTGTTCTTCCGCAGTTCCTGCACGATGTATTGGAGCGTTCGCTTGTCGTCACCCTCGGGCAGATTCGGCATCAGTTCCTCGAACTGCTGCAGCGACCGGGCGATCGATTCCTGCCCGCCTGCCTTGATCTGCGTGAGCATCTGCCGCGTCCGCTCGCGATAGGCCTCGGGCAGGTCTTCGAGCGTGAGTTCATCAGCGGTGCCGCCCTCGGCCGCATCGCCCGTCTCGGACTCGTCGACATTCTCCTCGGCCTGATCGACCATGGCTTGCACTTCTTCAGGAAGGGCGAAGGCGGATTCCTCGACCTCGTTGACCCTGAGCGTCGTGATGGCCATCTCCATGGTGCCCCCGGGCATGGAGGGGTTCTGGATCTTCAAGAGGTGGAAGAACTCCACGCCTTCAACCTTTTTCCACTCGCCAAGGCTCATGGTGGTAGTCTGCTCGCCCATGGGGGTCTGCTCGATCTGCTTGAGGCCGAGGATGCGACCCGAGTTGGCGTCGAAGTACATGAAGCCCTCGCCCTCAGAGTCCTCGGGCTCGAAGCGGATGACGTTGGCCATACGACCGTCGAATTCCTCGCGACCGGCAACCTCGAGCACGGCCATGTCGTCGCGGATCTGCTGGGGATCGAGCATCATCATGTGGATCGAGGCCTGGCTATCGAGTTGCTCGGCCTGGGGCCCGGTGATAATCGTGTAATTGCCACCGGGCAGCTGCATCCAGGCCGTCTCCCCGTTCGTGCCCATGACGTTGCTGCCCATGGGGCTGTCGGTCTTGGCCCAGCGTCCACCATCGCGAGACCACTTGTTCTCCATGGTGATGGCGGCGCCCATCATCTCCATGCCCATGACGGTGTGGAGTGTCTTGATCTTGTCGACGGCCTTACGCCCGCCGATTGCTTCAACGGCCTTAGCCATGATCTCCTTGAGAGACGCGTTGGCCTCCTGGGACATCTTCGTTTCGGATTGGCCCATGGCCGGGGCGTTGCCCCCGCTGTTCTGGGCCAGGGTGGCCGAACCGGCAACGAGCATCGTGCACAAGACGGTGGACGTGGTCAGGCGACGAATCATGGCGTTCTCGCTTTCTTTTCCTGGGTTCAAACTCTGCAAAGGTCGCTCTAGCTATTCGAACTCAGCCGGCCGCGCCAGCCTTGTGCTTTTGCACATGCGCCCCCGTCGGGGCGGCCTCGCGTTGTGGAACGGCCCCGTTGTACTTCTTGGTGTGTTCTTCGAGGATCCAGTTGTAGGTCTTTTCCATACCATCTCGAAGGCGAATGGAGGGCGACCATCCAATCTCACGCTCGATCATATCGTTGTCGCTGTTGCGGCCGTTGACACCCTTGGGCGCGTTGAGGTTGTACTTGCGATCGAGCTTGATGCCGGCGATGTCTTCGACGATGTCCACCAGTTGATTGATGGTCACCAGTTCGTTGCTGCCCAGGTTCAACGGCTCGGTGCAGTCGCTGTTCATGATGCGCTGGCTGCCCTCGACACAGTCATCGATGAACATGAACGAACGGGTCTGCTTGCCGTCGCCCCAGATCTCGATGCTGTGGTCGCCGCTGAGCTTGGCCTCGATGATCTTGCGACACATGGCGGCGGGCGCCTTCTCGCGGCCACCCTCCCAGGTGCCCATAGGGCCATACACGTTGTGGTACCGCGCAATGCGCGTGTAGATTCCGAAATCTTCGCGGAAGTGGCGGCACATCCGTTCGCTAAAGAGCTTCTCCCAACCGTACCCGTCCTCGGGCATGGCCGGGTACGCGTCCTCTTCCTTCAGCGCGACTACGTCCTCGTCGACCTGCTTGTCCGCGTTGTACACGCACGCCGACGAACTGTAGAAGAACTTGCTAACGCCTGCATCCTTGGCCGCCATCAGCATGTGGGTGTTGATGAGCACGCTGAGCATGCACTCGGCCTTGTGGGTCTCGATGAAGCCCATGCCGCCCATGTCGGCGGCGAGCTGGTACACCTGGCTCGCGCCGTCGCACGCTTGACGGCACGCGTCGATGCCGTTGAGGTCGGCGACCAAATTGTCGGCGTCTTCGTGCACCTGGTACCACTGGTCCAGAGGCTTGCGATCGACCGAACGAACGCGGAAGCCCTGACGCATCAGGTCCGCGGCCAGGTGGCCACCAATGAATCCCCCACCACCCGCAACGACTACCAGCTCACCGGCCATGTCCGCTCCTCGAAGTAACCCAGCTCGGAACGCCCGATGGTCTTCCGTTGACCACTCCAACATCGCGCACGGAGCCGGAAATGCGACTCGTTGATCCTATGACGACCATCGAGCCAACTCTCGGCGGCCGATCGAGAAGCAACGACACAAGACCAGAGCTCGCGCCCATCGGGACGCCCTGCGTGCTCAGGTAGACTCGAGCGACCAGTCATCGCCCTCGAGATACCCCAGACTCCGCATGGTGTCGCCGGCGTGCTGCTCGAGCCAGGCGAAATCGGCCTTGGAGTAGGCTGTACGCCAGTCCCGCATGGAGACATGCCTTGTACGTCCTATAACATTTGTGCTCTGTGGTATACCGGTGACTCTTGCAATCCAAAGCCGCTGCCGATGCCGGAGCTTCGGCGGCAAGATCGGCTGCACCCCGAGCGGATCCTGCCCTAGGACGGCCGAAAGGTGCTCGAGCGTTGCGTCCGGGTCCGCCACGATGTCCTCGAATTTCACCACGTGACAGCCCGTCCCGGATTCCGTCCAACTGCGAACGTGATCGGCCCAGACCCGCGGGAGCGGCTTGCCATCGATCTCCTTATAGATGTACTCGGAGAACGCTGTTCGCGCCGCCGGGTCGGTCACGGCCTCGAACGAGTGCAGACTCGCCAGCACGGCACGAACATCTCGAACGCAATAGATCGCGACCCCGTGGTCCAGCGCTGCTCGGCAACGTGCCTGCGCATCGGCGCTGCAACCCGAAAAGTCGGGCGAGGCATGTGTTTTCAGCAGCGGCATCGGCGTCGATGCCACGACCCTATCAAAGGACTCCACACCGGTGTGATGCTGGTGGTCGTATCGGAGACGATCGAGCACGAAATAGAGATATCGGTGTGGGTTGACGCCGAACCGGAACGGAGGGCAGCACGCCGGAAACTGTCGCCGGAGCAGGTCGAGCATCAGGTGCGTGCCCGAGCGACGATGCGACGCCACGATCACAGGCCGAACACCGCGTGGTAGCACCGTCTGGGCCTCATCAGGATGGGCGGTGTTCCTGTCCGCAGTCATACGTCACACTACGGGCGTAAATGGAAACACGAGCGGCGTCACGATGACCGTCGTGATGCCCACCAACACGTTCATGGGAAGCCCGATGCGGAGGAAGTCGGTGAAGCGATACCCGCCAGGACCATAGACCATCAGGTTGGTCTGATAACCAAGCGGTGTCGCGAAGCTCGCCGACCCGGCCACCATGATGGCGATGGCGAAGGGCATCATGCTCACGTTGAGGTCATTGGTGACACCGATGGCGATGGGAAAGACCAAGGCCACTGCGGCGACGTTGGTGATGGCCTCGGTCGCCAGGTTGGTCACGATATAGAGGGCAATCAGCACGAGCAGCGGGTTCTGGCCCGCGATGCTGAGGATGCCGCTCGAGATCGAGGACGCAGCCCCGGACAGTTCGAGCGCTTTGCCGATTCCCAGAGCGGCTCCGATGACGATCAGGATTGACCAGTCGATGCTCCGCCTGGCCTCGGTGACCGTGCAGCAGCGAGTGAGCACCATGACGATGCCTGCGACTAAGGCCGCGGCGAACATTTCCACGACGCCGAACGCCGCGACGACCACCATGGCAACGAGCAGCCCGACGGCCAGGGGAGCGCGTGCGTGCCGCCTCGGGGCCGAGTCCTCAAGCGCACTGACCAGCAAGAAATCCCGAGAGTTGCGGTGCCGCTCAACGAATCCTGGGTCGGATTCGAGCAGGAGCGTGTCGCCGGGCTTGAGCTCGATGTCGCCGAGCTTGCCGTTGAGGCGTTCTCCCTCTCGCGCCACGGCGATGACGACTGCGTTGTAGGTGTTGCGAAAGCGACCCTCGCGGATGGATCGACCTGCGGCTGGGCTGGTGCGAGAGACGACGGCCTCAAACAGGCGGCGACGATATCGTGCCGAATCGAGCTTGAAGACCTGATCGGTCGCCGGAGTCAGGCCGCGAAGGGCCTGGAGTTCCTTGATCGCCTCGACGACGCCGGCAAACACGAGCCGATCGCCCGCGCGGAGAATCGTCTCTGGGCCTACGGCCGCCATGACGCCGCCTTCGCGTTCGACCTCGACGAGAAAGCATCCCGGCAGGCTGCGCAGGCCGGCGTCTTCAATGGTCTTGCCGGCTAGGCCGCTGCCGTCGGGCACGATCATCTCAAGCGTGTACTCTCGTGGGTCGGCCATCACGCTGGCGGACGAGCCGCGGTCGGGCAGCAGCTTCGGCCCCAGCGCCAGCAAGAAGCCCAGCCCGACCAACACGCACGGCACGCCCACCCAGGTGATGTCAAAGAGTCGCAGTTCCAGATCCGTGTCGTTCTCAACCATGCCGGCGACAACAAGATTGGTGCTCGTCCCGATGAGCGAGCACGTGCCGCCGAGGATGGCTGCGTAGCTGAGGGGGATGAGCAGCTTCGATGGTGCCATCTTTGTCCGCTTACACCAGTCGGTGACGGCGGGAATCATGAGCGCCACGACCGGCGTGTTGTTGAGGAACCCGCTCATGCCGGCGACAGGGACGGCCACGCGGACCATGCCGCTGCGTAGCGAACGCGGTCGACCGAGCAGCCTGGTCGAGATCCAGTCGATGCCGCCGGTCTCCTTGAGCCCGGTTACGACCACGAACAGCGCCGCCACGGTCGCCAGGCCAATGTTGGCAAACCCGCCGATCGCATCCTGGGGCGAAAGAACGCCGAGCGTCCAGCCCGATCGACCCGGGACGGGCACGACCATGAGAAACGCAAGTGCGGCAACGAGGATGGCGTCGGCGGCGATGCGCGTCAGCGTGAGCGCAAGCAGCACACCAAGCAAAACCGCCAGCACGATAGCTGCCTCGATGCCCACGCAGTCTGCACTCCCAAAAACACGGCCCCGACCCGATCGCTCCGGGCTTTCATCGGCTATCGATCATGGCGAGCATAGAGGCTCTACGGCCTTTTGGGCGGCGCGATGATCGCTTACGTGCAGTTGTCAATGGCCGTGAGGAGCACGAGAAAGTCAAAGATGAGGAACAGCCCGTCGCCGTCGAGATCGGCCCGGGGGTCTCGGGCCTCCCAATCTGCCTGGAATGCGATCAGGTCGAACACGCTGACCTCACCGTCGCCGTCGTAATCGGCAATGGTGCAGGGTCCGGTCGCCAATCGGGCGAGTTGGTCGAGCCATGCCCGAGCAATGATGCGGCTGCCGAAGCTGGAGAAGTGTGCCTCGTCGGTGCGCATTCCGCTGGCGGCCTGTGCGAAGTATGAACCAATGCGTGGGTCTCCCACGGCGAAGATGGCCGCCACGCCGACGTCGGCTGCGTTCTCGCGTACGTATCCATGCCATTGCTCGTGGTCGGAACGGGCATGCACGGCATCGGACGCCCAGATGACCTCGAGTTGATCGCCAACGCCGGCGCGGAGGGTATCCAGATAGTCCGCCATGGATGACGGGGCCGAGCCCTGCTGCGCGAGGCCCTGGATCCAAACATCGGGCTGGGCCTGCGCCGTCCACGCCTCAAGCGAGCCAGGAAAGCTTTCTGCCAGTTGCACGGCGTAGCCCTTGCCGCTCTGGCCGGCGGTACCGAAGACGAATCCGTCCACGTCCGGGCGCCAGGCGCTTACGCCGTACACCATGATCCCCAAGCGGTCGTAGCCAGCGGCGTGCAGCACCAAGCCGCGCCACGTCCGGTCGTCGCCCACGGGGACGGGCTCGAAGCGATGCTCCACGTCGTGAAAGCGCCAAGGACCGATGCGCAGCTCGTCGCCCGTCTGAGGCTCGGCCCCGAACGGGTGCGAAAGCCCGACGATGATGCGATCGCCCTCGACGCGAATGGATCGCACGGTCGAGACCGCGCCGAGTGCCGCACCGCGCGAGATGACGATGGCATCGTCTGGCCGAACGTCGAGCGTACTCGGCAACGACCACTCCGTGTCCGTCAGGAATTGGTCATCATCCTCGATGGTGTGCGTCGTACGCGTGGTATCAAGCGGCACGGTGATGGCGTCGCCAAGGATCTGGCCCGGCCCGTCCTGCAGATGCCCTCGCTCGGGCTCCCAGACGAGATCGCTCGAGCCGGGAAAGGCGAGCAAAGTTGATCGAACCATGAGTGGTGCCTCGGCCACGAGCAGGCTTCCGGGAACCGGTCCACAGCGCAGGCGATACACACCCGAGGGCGAGACATTGATGGCTGCACCGGGTCCTCGGCTCACGGCCGGAAGAGTGCCTGAGCCAAAGCGCGTCCAATCACCCCACGCATCAGTGCGCGTGTGCAGCGGTCTCGCGAGCAGGGTCTTGGGAACTGTGTGCGACGTGTCGAGTCCGAACCAACCGCCGCGGCTATCCAGCAGCGTCGCAGGCCGCATCATGACGCCTGCGGTTTGGTGAAGCAACTCTTGTACGAAGCCGTGCGCGAAGCCCTCGGGCCATGGCTGCGGCGGCGACGAGCCGCGAACCCCCCGGCTGTTGGCGCTCACCATGACCCGCACGAGACCCTGCGGGCCCTCGGCGAGCATGCTTGCCTTGTCGCCGAGCGGCCCGATAGGCCTACTCGGCGCATCGAATGGCGGCGG
>JGI12109J20283_10703022_pt1 | contig 12504 bp, 11 predicted proteins | sample ElkSlonscriptome_12_FD_20283 | JGI IMG/M metagenome (IMG submission 20283) | reverse complement strand
GGCATTCCGAGCTCGGCTTCAAGATATTCAGCCAGAGGATCAAGATTATCGATCAGAGCCTCAGCTTCCAGTGCCGGGACGAGTCCAAGAACCAGCTCTTTCGGCCAGCCACGCTCATCGACTTGCTCGCCTGGGCAGCAGGAAACAAGGCCCAACAGGACCGCAACACTCAAGAGTAGCGATTTCAATGTGGGAAATCCGGGTCAGAAAGACCGAATGCTACCGTAAACCGAGCGCTCGTGTGTAGCCCAAGAGCGCTGTCTAAAAAATTTGCAATCCTAACGCGCAATGATTATCAGGCATTCAAGTCAAAGTCGGTGCATGCGTTCTGCGCTTCACCCCTATCAAGCGCTGAGAGCGGGAGACGCTCATGGACGAGTCAGTGGAACGAGCTCGTTAATAATGCGATGCTCTATCCAGCTGTCCAACCGCCAGTTTTCGATAAATCCGCAGTGTCCGCCGCGCTCGTGCACTTCAATCGTAAGCGCATCAGTTTTAGGTAGGTCGTGGAAATCTTTGACTGGAATGATCGGATCGTCTGCAGCGGTGATGATGCGCGTCGGCACTTGAAGGTCAGCCAGATAGTTACCCGCTACGGAATAGCCTTCCAAATAGGATTCGAGATCTGGAAATTCGGTCAAGTTAGACACCAACCAATCGGTTTGCTCGCGCAAGCTTTTTAGCGCAAACCACTCTTCGAGCTGATAGCGCTCGGGATAGAGCGTCTGTTTTAGCTGCAGCGATTTGCGCCACTTACGAACGAAATAAAGATGGTAGATTGCAAGTCCGTCCTCCAGGGAATTGAGCACGTGTCGGGGGCGAATCACGGGTGAAACCGCAATCACTCGATCAAGTTCGAAGCCGTGCTCAGGTGCTGAACGTGCCACTCTCAGCGAAAAGTTTCCTCCCAGAGAAAAGCCGACCAGAAAAACCGGCTGATCGACATGTTCAGCGCGAATCTGACCGACCGCATCCACGACTTCAAGCAAGCGACAGGAGTGAAACAACTCCTCATTCAAGTGATGCGACTCGCCGTGGTCTCGAAAATTCAGGCGAAAGGTGTCAAAACCGGCCTGATCGAGCGCTGTCGCAGCGGCCAGCAGGTAGTTTGATTCGCTGCTGCCCTCCCAGCCGTGCAGAAGAATGACCAGGGCGTCGCGACGATTTTGCAGTGCGTGAGTGTGGAATCCTAGCAGCCGAGTCCCATCGGCAGCTTCAATCAATCTACGTCTGCTACGAACCAGGTAGTCCGAGGCCAGCCGCTGGACCCGTCGCTTACGAATCGGGCCGGATGTCAACAGCGACTGCACATGGCGATTGCCGAGCAAGCCACGTGGCTGGTAGGGGCGAAGCTCGATGATCCCGGATTCAAGCGTCATAGGCCACTCTTACAATTTCGTTGCACTCGCGGGCAAACTGGCTGCGCTGCCCCGGTTGGCCTTGAATCGCAGAGCCAACCGTGACTCGTGCCTCCGATGGTGCCTGGCGCAGCAAGCGAAACAAATTGCCAAAAAAATTCTGACCCGGCCCAAAAACCACTTCATGATGAATATCGCCATTCCGATCATACCGAATTGAAACCGGAATGGCAGCAACCTCGGCGCGGACCGCCGGCGCAAACAGCCGAGCATGGAATCGGCTCACCCCCTGCTCGGGTCGAATGCCACCCTCCGGAAAAACACCGACGAACTCCCCGCGCTTGAGCAGTGCCGTCATGCGCCGGGCGATGCGCTTTCTCGATGCCTCACTGCCGCGCTGGATAAACAAGGTACCCGCCAGATGGGCCAGCCACCCGATCAGCGGCCAGTCCCGAATTTCGGCTTTTGCCACCAGCCACATAGGGCAGACTGCGTGAAGAACGACAATGTCCAGCCAGGTGATGTGATTGGCCACCACCAAGCCGGCCTGTTTAGGCAGATGCCCTTGCACAACAAGACACACGCCAAAAATTCTCAACATCCCGCGCGACCAAAGCCGATGGGTCCATTGATGCAATCGCATAGATCCTACCGGCAGCTGCCGCACGCCTGGCAAAAAAGACAGCAGCACCAGCGGGATACCGATAAACACATGCAACAGGAGCAGCGGGATGCGCCACAGCAAACGCAGGTAATGAAAGTTCACTCAAGCCACTCCCGACGGCCTGGCACATCGCCAGCAGGCACTAAACTGGCCTTCGATTCGTTCCCGGCAATTTTCGCAAACCCAAGCCTTGCCCTGATCTCGCCGGTCAGCGGTCTGCAAAATGTATTTCGCGCGCTCCAAGTCTTGATCTAGAACCCAGACTGAGGGGCGAGCGCCCTCTGCGAAGTAGATTTCCACTGCGGCAGCCCACAGGTCCATGCTTTGTGTGCGGGTCGCCAAGCCCTCCGCCTCCAGCAAACCGCGAACGAAGCCGAGTTCAACCGGGTTATCGGCCGTGTGCACTCGAGTCCAGCCTTTCATTTATCGATGAATTTCCTGCGACAACCTGGAACGTCAAAAGATCGGAAGTAGCGACAAGCCTCACACTCTGCAAATTTTCTAAAGGTTAGCATGCTCTTCATAGAAGACGCTCATGGGCCTGAGGATATTGAGCCAGTATTCAACAGAAAAATGGGGCAGTTGCTCTAACTGGCAAACTGAATTGTTCGACCCCACCTCTTAAGCCGCATCCAAACAATCGCTCCGGGCAACGAAATGACCGACTCCTCTGAATCCAACGCCTCACGAACAATCACTTTAGAGCCCAGCGGTCGCAAATTCAGAGCGCGCTTGGATGAAACAATTCTCAGTGCGGCGTTGCGTAGCGGCATCGTTTTGCCCTACTCATGCAAAAACGGCACCTGTGCCTCATGTAAGTGCCAGCTCGTGGACGGCACCGTGGACTATCCGTACAATTCACCTGAAGCGCTTGATTTTAAGGAAATCGCCCAAGGCTACAGTCTGAGCTGCCAGGCGGTGGCAGCGTCGGATCTGGTCGTTAAAGCCCGCGAAATTGAACAAGTAGCTGACATTCAGGTTCGCCTTTGGCCGGCCAGAGTCGAGTCGCTGGAGCGCTTTACCCCAGAAATCATGCGGCTGCGCCTGAAACTACCGCGAGCCGCGCGCATGCAGTTTCTGGCCGGTCAGTATATTGATGTGCTGATGCCGGGCGGCAAACGAAGGGCATTTTCGATTGCTTCAGCTCCTTCGCAGGCCGATTACATTGAACTGCATATCAAACAGGTTGACGGCGGCGGCTTTACCGGCCACGTATTTTCCGACATGCAGCTGAAAGAAATTCTTCGCATTGAAGGCCCGTTGGGCACCTTCTTTGTGCGCAAAAACTCAAGCCGGCCCATGATCATGATGGGTGGCGGGACCGGTTTTGCGCCGCTTAAATCGATGATCGAAGAGCTGATCGAATGCGACGATCAGCGTCCGCTACAGCTGTTTTGGGGCGTAGCCAAGGCTTCAGATCTCTACGCTGCTGAGCTGATTGACGATTGGATGCGACAACGATCAGATTTCGAATTCACTCCAGTCCTCAGTCATCCAGATCAAGGCTGGTCAGGCGAACGTGGTTTTGTCCATGATGCTGTTCTGCGCACTTTTCCCGATCTGTCACCGTTTGATGTCTACATGTCGGGCCCTCCAGCCATGGTCCATGCGGCCAGAAGCGCGTTTCTCGAAGCCGGCGTGACCGAGCAACAGCTGTTCTACGACTCCTTTGATTTTGCGCCGGATGTGCCGACGGGAAAATCTTGAAGGATTGAAAATCAGCTCGGCGTAGAGCTATCGATATTTCTGCGAAATGGGTTGCGTCTGAAAGATTGTCACGGCAATGGCGGTCTATTTGATACAAGTTAGAAGGTCAATAATCCAAATCCGCTGAGGTCAATGATGAAACGACGCGAACTTATTTCCAGCTTTGGACTGGCTCTGCCGTTAGTCTGGCTGGGTGGATGCAATCGCTCGGTCGATGCCAGCGACACGGAACCGGTAGCGTTTGAACGACTGATGCTCAGTGATGAGCAATGGGCCGAGATTCTATCGCCCGCTGCGTTCCGGGTTTTGCGCGACGAAGGCACCGAACGCGCTGGCAGTAGTCCGCTGGACAAAGTTTATGAGCCTGGGACCTATGTCTGTGCCGGCTGCAATCTGGCGCTCTTTTCCAGTGCGCATAAATACGACTCGGGCACGGGCTGGCCCAGTTTCTGGCAGCCGCTGCATGAGTCACACGTCGGCACCAAGCGGGATTTCAAGCTGATCTGGCCTCGAACCGAATATCACTGTGCACGCTGCGGCGGCCACCAGGGACATATTTTCAGTGACGGACCTCAGCCGACCGGGCAGCGCTGGTGCAATAACGGGGTGGCACTGCGTTTTGTACCGGAGGGTCAGGCCCTGCCACCGCTCCGTACCGCCGCATGAAGTCCGATCAGATGAGGTCCAATCGGATGATTGATCTAACCATCCCGGCGCACTACTTCCAATAACTGAGGCACACCATGAAAAATCGATCCGCAGCCCGCGTTAGGGCGCAAAGAAGACCCAACTGGCAAACAAAATTACTCGTGGCAGCCGGTATTGCTGTCTTGGCCGTTGGGTTTTTATCCAGCCCGCCAACGCGTTCGGCCGCGGACGATCAAGCGCTTGCCAGAGCAACCTTTGCCGGCGGCTGCTTCTGGTGCATGGAGCCACCGTATGACAAAGTAGACGGTGTTGTTGAAACCATTTCCGGCTTTAGTGGTGGGCACGTGGCTGACCCGAGCTATCGTCAAGTCGTTGCCGGCGGCACCGGCCATATCGAGGTTGTTCAGGTCGTTTATGACCCATCAAAGGTCAGCTACGAGCGCTTGCTTGATATCTACTGGCGCAACGTTGATCCGTTTCAGGCTGACGGCCAGTTCTGCGACCGCGGCGAGACCTATCGAACTGCGATTTTCGCCCATAATTCAGCTCAAGCAAATGCCGCCCGTCAATCTCGACAGGATGTCATCGCATTAGCACTGGAAGACCGACCAATCGATACCCGCATCATCAACTTTGATGCGTTCTACCCAGCCGAAGACTATCACCAGGATTATTATGAAAAGAATCCTGTGCGCTACAACTACTACCGCTGGCGCTGCGGCCGTGATGACAGACTTGAGGAACTCTGGGGCGATCAGGCTGGCGGCTGAGCAGGTCTGAACCAATCCCTACCGAACGCGTCTGAAAGCGCAATGCCTGAAGCCCGCCCAGCGGCGGGTTCATTGATATCACATTGCCGTTAGCTGGATACCTGCCAAAGGAGTCGCAAGCATGTCGTCTGAAAACGTGTCGTCCGAGCGGTTTGCTCGCCTGTTGATCACGGCCTTATTGGTCGGGCTGAGTGTTGTCGTACCTTCGGCCAGCGCCGAGCCACGCCATATCACTACGGTAGAGGGCATTTCCGAATATCAATTGGACAACGGATTGACCGTGCTTTTGATGCCCGACAGCAGCCGACCAACCGCGACTATTAACGTTACCTACAAAGTCGGATCCAAGCACGAAGGGGTTGGTCAAACGGGCATGGCCCACTTGCTTGAGCACATGCTGTTCTATGGCACAGAAAATCATCAAGACATCAAAGCCGAAATTTCCGAACGCGGCGGCTTTGCCAACGGCACAACCTGGTATGACCGCACCAACTATTTTCAAACACTGCCTTCCGGGGTCGAAAATCTGGAGTGGGCGATTCGAATGGAAGCCGATCGCATGGTCAATTCCATTATCGCCAAGGAAGACCTAGCATCAGAAATGACCGTGGTGCGAAATGAATTCGAAATTGGGGAGAACAATCCGTTTCGAGTTTTGCTGCAGCGGGTTATGGCAACCGCCTACCTGTGGCACGGCTACGGACGCTCTACCATTGGTGCCCGCGCTGACATCGAAAATGTACCTATTGAGCGGCTGCAGGGGTTTTACCGGCGCTACTATCAGCCCGATAATGCAATCGTGATTCTGAGCGGTAATTTCGAAACCGAACAAGCCCTGCAGCTGATTGATGACGAATTTAGCGCGATCCCGCGACCCGAACGGGTTGGCGATATGCAGCTATGGGCAAGCTACACCCGCGACCCGGTCCAGGACGGGGAGCGTCAGATCAACGTCCGCAGAAATGGCGAAAACCAATCGCTGATGGTCGCGTGGCATGTCCCGTCGGCCCGGCATGAGGACTTTGCAGCGATCAGCGTGCTGGCGCACATTTTGGGAGATATGCCGTCGGGTCGATTACACAGCGCTCTGGTCGATACTGAGTTAGCAACTCAAGTGGCCAGCTTCAGCCTTGCCTTGGGCGAACCCTCGCTGCTGCTGGCCTACAGCCAATCCCCCCAGGACGTGGATCTGGGCGCAGTCGAACAGGCGAAAATGGATGCCTTGGCCGGTTTAGTCGACGATCCACCTGATGATGAGGAAGTTCAACGCGCCGTCAATGCCTTGACGAATTCAATCGAACAGACGCTGAACAACTCGGACCGGGTCGGTATCCAGCTGTCGGAATGGGCCGCCGCCGGTGACTGGCGGTTGATGTTCCTGCATCGCGACCGGATCGAAGCTGTGACCACGGATGATGTGATTCGAGTCGCTCAGACCTATCTCACACGTGATAATCGTACGCTCGGACGCTTTATTCCTGACGATGAGCCGCAGCGGGCAGCAATTCCAGATGCGCCCGATCTTGATGAATTACTGGCGGGCTACACGGGTCGTGAAGATCGGGCCCTAGGTGAGGCCTTTGATCCAACACCGGAAAATATTGCCGAGCGACTGATTGAATTCCAGCTCGGCAACGGTGCCAAAGTTGCATTGCTGCCCAAACGAACGCGTGGCGAGAAAATCGAAGGCAATGTGGTTCTTCGTTTCGGGTCGCTAGAGAGCCTGAGCGGGCTCGGCTCCGTTCCCTCGGTGACGCGCTCAATGCTAATGCGTGGCTCCGAGGATGCAAACCGCCAGGAGATTGCAGACCGCATCAATGCCTTGCAGTCTTCGCTTTCAATTGGTGGACGTTACGACGGCCTGCTTTCAGCCCAGATATCAACCCAGCGCGATCAGATCAACGAACTCCTGGAATTACTAGAAGCTATTCTCAAGCGCCCGAGCTTTGAGCAAAATGAGCTTGATGAATTGATGCGCCAGAGCCAGGCCGGCATCGACCAGAGCCGAGACGATCCGTTTTCAGTGGTCAATAGAAAGCTTGGTCGTCACCTGCAGAACGTGCCATCGAGTCATCCAGAGTATATGACCACGTTTGACGAGGCGCTAGCGCGACTGGAAAAAATCGAGCGTAGCCACCTGATCGACTTTCACGCCAGTCACTACGGCATGGGACCGCAAAGCACCATGACTTTCGTAGGCGATTTTGATCCGGACGCGCTACGGCAACAACTGGAAGAACGCTTTGGTGATTGGCAGTCTCCGATTGAATTTACCCGCGTGGCCAGCCAGCCTCAGGAACCCAGACCAACGCTCCTGGAGGCCCAGCTCGACGATAAAGCCAATGCGGTCATGCTGGCGAACTTTCCATTCGAAATGCGAGATGATCATCCAGACGCCGCAGCGCTGACACTCGCAGGCCATCTGATCGGTGGCGGCTTCTTGAGCTCGCGACTGTCAAAGCGAATCCGTGATGAAGAGGGCTTGAGCTACAGCGTCTCAGGCGGCTTTGGAATCGGCCCGATCGACCACGACGCCGCGTTCTTCGGCTTTGCCATGTTCGCACCTGAAAATCGCGAGCGGCTGCTCGCCGTGTTCAATGAAGAAGTCGAAAAGCTTGTCGACGAGGGTTTTGACGCTGAAGAGGTCGAGGCCGGTCGAACCGGTTTTCTGCAGCAGCTCGCCTTATCCAGGGCCAGCGATACCGGCTTGGTCGGTTTGCTCTCCAGCGGCCTCTATCTTGATCGCAGCATCCATTACCAGACCGAATTCGAGAACAAGATCAAGGCGCTTGATGTCGATGAAATCAACGCAGCGGTTCGTCGTCACCTGGATCCAGAAGGGCTTAGCATTGGCGTCGCCGGAGATTTCGACGGAACTGAAACCGAGGACAATTGAGGTTTTCGATTAAATCATTTTGGTGGCTAAACCGCTGCCCTAATCTGAATTAGGGCAGCACCTGCAAAATATCTGTACCCTCAACGTCATGATTGATCAACGCCCGCTCTGGAAACGCCCGTTGGGTATGACGCTTTTGGTTCTCATTGCGGGTGGGAGTGGTGCCTGGCTTGCGCTTGATCGTCCGCTGCCTCAAAGCTGGCTTGACGATTCCGGTCGGCCCAAACTAGAGCTACCTGAAATTTTCAAAGCTGACCAGTCCAATCGGCTTTTCTGCGCGGAATCGATCGACACGGGTGGTTGCAGCTGCATCAGCTCAAACGGTGAACGTCCGCAAATATCGGATGAGGAATGTCGCCGCCGCGCCCGCGATTCGGACACGACGGAAACTCCAGACGCCGTTAACTAAGGCGATTGACCGAGGAGTAGATCGCGCGATTTAAAATCAGACCAGGACCTGTCGCTGGCGCAGATAATCAATCAACTCATCGACGCTTTCTTCAATCGACAGCTTCTCGGTATCAAGGATCAGCTCGGCGCTTTCCGGTGCCTCATAAGGCGAATCAATTCCGGTAAAGTGCTTGATCGTGCCCGCTCTGGCCTTCGCATACAGCCCTTTCGGATCGCGTCCTTCGCATGTTTCCAAACTGGCCTGTACATAAACCTCTATAAATTCACCCGGCTCCATCAGCTCCCGAACCATGTCACGGTCAGCCCTGAACGGCGAGATAAAGGCACTCAGTACAACCAGACCGGCATCGGCCATCAATCGCGCGACTTCACCAATTCTGCGAATATTTTCAATTCGATCCTTATCGGTAAAGCTCAAGTCCCGGTTCAGGCCATGACGAACGTTGTCACCGTCAAGCAGATAGGAGTGGTGTCCGCGCTGGAACAAGGCTTGTTCGAGTGCGTTAGCCACAGAAGATTTACCGGCGCCGGACAGGCCGGTAAACCAAAGGACGGCCGGGCGCTGTGATTTCTGGCCCGCGCGCTGAACTTTGGCAATTCGGTGCTCGTGCCAGACGACATTTGAAGATTTATCGGTCAAGGTATCCGTGACCGGGCGTACGACCATGCCGCCACCGACGGTCAAGTTGCTGATACGGTCGATTACAGCAAATGAGCCGGTCTGGCGATGCTCATGATAGGCGTCAAAAGGCGTCGGCTTGCTCAAGTGCCAGCGCACCAATCCGATATCGTTCAAACCCAGTTCATCAACATGATGATGCTCAAGCGAATTGACGTCGATTTGATGATGAATCAACTCAGGCGTGGCCGCTATGGTCGTGGTTGCGAACCGCAGATCGTACTGACGGCCAGCTTTAAGTGGCGTATCGGCCATCCAGACCAGACGGGCATCAAGGCCCTCAGCAATTCTTGGTCGCGCGTCCGGGCGCACCAACATGTCGCCTCGGCTGATGTCAATTTCGTCTTCCAGCGTAAAGGTCACCGCCTGGCCGGCGTGAGCCAGCTCCAGATCACCGCCATAACAGACAATTCGTTCGATCTGGCTTTGACGGCCGGATGGCATCGCCATTATCTGATCGCCGACCGAGATCTGTCCGCTGGAGACGGTCCCGGAAAATCCTCGAAAACTCGCGCTGTGTCGGTTGACGTATTGAACGGGAAAACGAAAATCGGCGCTAGCGGACTCGTCATGGACCGGTACCGATTCCAGCAGCTCAATCAAGGTCGGACCGTCGTACCAGGAAAGTCGATCCGAACGTTCAAGCACGTTGTCGCCGTTCAGGGCCACCACCGGCAGGCAGTGGACTTGGCCTAAACCGAGCTTATTGGCAAACGAACGATAGTCGGCAACGATTGAATCAAATCGATCCTGACTATGATCAATCAAATCCATCTTGTTGACCGCCACAATGACGTTTTCAATGCCGAGCAAGGAAACAATAAACGAGTGGCGGCGAGTTTGAGTCTGCAAGCCACTGCGCGCGTCGACCAGAATAACGGCAGCGTCAGCGGTTGAAGCACCAGTAGCCATGTTTCTGGTGTACTGCTCGTGGCCGGGCGTGTCAGCAATAATAAATTTGCGCTTGGGCGTCGAGAAATAGCGGTAAGCCACATCAATGGTGATGCCCTGCTCGCGCTCTGATTGCAGACCGTCAACCAACAGCGCGAGATCAGCCTCATCGCCTTGGGTGCCCCACTTCTTCGAGTCACGGTGGACCGCTGAGAGCTGGTCTTCGTAGACCTGCTTCGACTCCAGCAATAGACGCCCAATCAGAGTCGACTTGCCGTCATCCACAGAACCACAGGTAATAAATCGCAGCAGGTCCTTATCAGCATGAGCTTTCAATAAAGATTCAATGTCCATGCTCAGAAATACCCCTGTCGTTTTTTCTCTTCCATCGATGCGCCCGGGTCACGATCAATTGATCGGCCCTGTCGCTCCGAATTTTTCACCTTCAGCGTCTCTTCAATCACGTCCAGCAAGCTGGTGGCCGTGGACTCGACCGCGCCAGTCAGGGGCCAGCAGCCCAGCGTTCTGAAGCGAACCACTCTTGGTTCAATCTTGGCGTTGAGGTCTGGCGGCAGGCGCGATTCATCGTCAACCACAATCAGCATGCCGTCGCGCTCCATGACCGGACGCTCGGCGGCAAAATACAGCGGCACCATCGGAATATCTTCAGCGTGGATGTACTGCCAAATATCAAGCTCGGTCCAGTTCGACAGTGGAAACACGCGAATCGACTCGCCTTTATGAACGCGCCCGTTGTAGAGATTCCACAGCTCGGGGCGTTGATTTTTAGGATCCCATCCGTGGTTGCGATCACGAAAGGAAAACACCCGCTCCTTGGCGCGCGATCGCTCTTCATCGCGTCGCGCTCCGCCAAAGGCTGCATCAAACCCATGCGCGCTCAACGCTTGCTTCAGCGCCTGCGTCTTCATGATGTCGATATGGACTTTTGAACCGTGGGTAAACGGACCCACGCCCTGCTCAATACCTTCTTGATTGCGGTGGACGATGAGTTCCATGCCCATGTCCTTGGCAATCTGATCTCGAAACTCGTACATGCCACCGAATTTCCAGGTCGTATCAACGTGCAGCAAGGGAAACGGAGGCGGACTCGGATAGAAGGCCTTTCGCGCCAAATGCAGCATGACGCCAGAATCTTTGCCGATCGAGTACATCATGACCGGGTGTTCAGCGGTCGCTGCAACCTCGCGAATGATATGGATTGCTTCAGCTTCAAGCATTTCCAGATGGCTCAGATGCTGGCTGGATTGTTCAGAATCAACGGCATTCATGGCGAATTTTGGAGTCGAGTTAGTGAGGGCAAAACCAGCCGGATTCTATCAAACAATTCTTGCGATCAGGCCACTTTTCGAAACCAGGCTGAATTCGGCGTTGAGCAAACGATAAAGTGCGGGTTGAGCAAGGTCTCGCGAGCGTTGTAGGTCAGCGGTTGTCCGGTTTCAGCGTGCAATACCTGCCCTCCTGCCTCGTCAACCACCGCGTGCGCGGCACAGGTATCCCATTCACAGGTAGGACCGAGCCGTGGATACAGATCAGCGGACCCGTCGGCCACTAGACACAGCTTCAGAGAACTGCCCATGGCAACCAACTCAGCATCGCCTAATTGCTCGACGAATTCGACCACTTCAGGCGTACTGTGCGAGCGACTGCCCACGACTTGCCAAGGCCGATCCGCAATCTTTTCACGAACCTGAATCGGAATCGGGTCACGATCGCCATCCTGGCGCCACGCGCCTTGACCGTTGGCAGCAAAAAACCACCGGTCCAGCGCGGGTGCAAAAACCACGCCCAGAATCGGTCGATGCCCTTCGACCAAAGCGACATTGACGGTGAACTCATCGTTGCGTTTTAAAAATTCACGCGTTCCGTCGAGGGGATCCACGACCCAACAACGATCCCACTGCTGACGGGTTGACCAGGGTGCCTGGGTCGACTCCTCTGACAGAATTGGAATTGACGGCGTCAGTGACTGCAAGGCATTGACCAGAATATCGTTCGCAGCCTTATCTGCAGCAGTCAGGGGACTAGCGTCTTGTTTGAGCTCAGTCGCGAACTGAGCCGGGTTGGCATAGATTTCCAGAATGGCTGATCCAGCTTCAGCAACAGCTTGGCGAACTTGCTCTAACAGGCCTTCTGCCAGTAATTCATTGACACTTGTCATCTCATCAACTTCTTGATTAAGTAACCGGTCAGTGTACCTGTTTTCTTTGATAACGTTTCTTGATTGCGCAGCCTCTTCAACAATAGTCGAGCATTAAATCTGGCCGGCAGGCAACGAGCCGCGCTCGATCATGGGACCTCTGACCGTTTTCCAGCTAGATCAGCTACCTGCACAATAGCTAGGGAGCCTCTGAATAACGATGTTCGGGCGCGACGGGACTTTGCGGGAGGCTCCGGCGCGGCTTGGGTGAGCGCCGTTTGGTCATTCCAAACAAGCGAGCCCAAACGAGGCGGAGGCCCCG
>JGI12109J20283_11595217_pt1 | contig 12510 bp, 8 predicted proteins | sample ElkSlonscriptome_12_FD_20283 | JGI IMG/M metagenome (IMG submission 20283) | reverse complement strand
TTTGTCCATTGATCTCGGCGAAGGCCACCGGCCAGGGATTGTAGGCTCTGACCTGCCTTGCCAATTCATGCGCCGGGCGATGCCAGTCCAGGCGGGCGTCTTCGCGCTGAATCAGCGGGGCATGAGTAGCCTGAGAGCCGTCCTGTGGTTGCGGCATGGGCAAGCGGTCTTCAGTGAGTTGGATCAGGGCGTCTATCAGTAAATCCGCCGCCATTGATGAAAGCCGGTCATGGAGTCGACCGGCGCTTTCATGCGGATCAATAACCGTTGTTGATTGGAGCAGTATCGGGCCAGTATCCAGGCCACGATCCATTTGCATCAAGGTCATGCCAGATTCAACATCGCCGGCAAGAATCGCCTGGTTGATCGGACTGGCACCGCGCCAGCGCGGCAGTAATGAGGCGTGCAAATTCCAGCAACCGAATCTGGGCAAGTCCAACACCGGCTGCGGCAGCAGCAAACCATAAGCGGCCGTAACAATCAGATCAGGTTTCAAAGCGACCAGCGGCGCCCGTGCTGGTTCAGACTTAAGCGAGGCGGGCTGCAAGACGTCAACGCCTGCCGCCATCGCGCAAGCTTTTACTGGACCGAATTGAACCTTTCTCCCGCGCCCGGCCGGGCGATCGGGCTGACACAGGACGGCCAGCGGCGGATGGTCGGAATTGAGCAACGCTTGTAGCGCCGGTACTGCAAATTCCGGCGTACCGGCGAACACCGTGCGCAAGGAATTCACGCCTCGGCTTTTTGCTCGGATTGTTCTTGCCGCAGCTGTTTCCTCAGTCGTTTTTCGAGCATTCGACGCTTCAGTGGTGACAGGTAGTCGACAAATACCTTACCGTCCAGATGATCAATTTCGTGCTGTATGCATACCGCCAGCAAGCCATCGGCGTCCAGTTCAAAGGGTTCACCGTCTGCGTCCAGGGCGCGCACCTTGACGTTCTCGGCGCGCTTGACCTCTGCATAAACGCCCGGGACCGACAAGCAGCCCTCTTCGCATTTCTGGCTGCCCTGACGCTCGATGATCTCAGGATTGATGAAAACTTTCGGGTCGCTACGGTCCTCACTTAAATCCATTACAACCACGCGAACGCCTTGATTGACTTGGGTTGCGGCCAAACCAATTCCTTTCGATTCGTACATGGTTTCGAGCATATCGGCGGCCAGCTGGCGTTCGGTTTCAGTAACCGCATCCACCGGTTTAGCGACGCGTCGAAGACGAGGATCGGGAAATTCCAATATTGTTAATCGTGACATAAGATGAATAAAATCGCTTAAGCGTGCGTTTTACAATGATAAAGTTTATGATAGCCTCACGTTATTCAAGCCAAGTTGGCATCGTTGGAGGAACTGCTCCGTGAAACGCATATTGACCGTCGTGGCCATTTTCGGCCTTGTGTGGGGAAGTGTACAGGCTCAGGACATTGAGCTGCGAGAAGATCATCCGCGTGAGTACGTGGTCCAGGAAGGCGACACGCTGTGGGACATCGCCAATAAATTCCTGTCCCGCCCCTGGCAGTGGCCGGCAATATGGCAGGCCAATTCGCAAATTCCCAATCCTCACCTGATTTATCCAGGCGATGTAATCTCGCTTGAATTTTTTGGCGGTCAGGCGCGCTTGACCATGGATCGTGATGACTCGATCCGTCGGCTCGGGCCAGAGGTGAGACGCGAAGACGTCTCAGGGCCCATTTCCAGCATGCCGTATGAGGCGATCGAGCCGTTCCTGCGCAATCCAAGGATAGTAAACCCGGAAGACCTCGAAGATCTGCCCTACGTGATCGCCAATTACGACGAGCGTGCTTATGCAGGCACCGGCGATAGGACCTATGTGCGCGGCATGGAAGATGCGCGCGTCGGGCAAGAAGTTGTTATTGCCCAGGTCACCTACGAATTTGAAGACCGTAGTAACGACGATGGCGAGATTCGCCTGCGTCGAAACAGCATTCCCGTTGGCCATGCTCAGGTTCCCAGTTTCGAGCGCTCGTCAAGCACGCTGTGGAAGAAGACCTTCGGCCAGATGCGTCGGTTTAACTTTCCGATCATCGGTTATGAGGTTTGGGAAGCCGCCCGCGCCCGCGTCATTCAGGTCGGCGATCCGACCATTTTGGAAATTACGTCTGGTCGACGTGAGGTCGGAGCGGGCGATGTCATTCTGCCGATTGATTACCACGTCTACGATGCAACGTTCTTCCCACGTGCCATGGATGAAGTGCCCGACCATGGCCGCGTGCTGACCGTGAGCGAATCCACCTACGGGGTCGGCCACTACCAGATTGTCGCTATTTCACTCGGCACCGACGATGGCGTCCAGGCCGGTCATACCTTCTCGGTATTCAACCCGGGCAACACCATCCGCGATGAGCTTAAATACCCGCTGATGAGTCGCGCCGCGTTCCGCGAGTCAGACCGTCGCTTTGTTGAACTTCCGGATGAGTATGCGGGGCACTTGATGGTGTTTCGACCGTTTGAGCGCATTAGCTACGCGATCGTTCTTGAAGGCGGACGCGAAATTGTCGAAGATGACCGGCTATACCACCCAGATCGTTCGCTGTAGATCATCGATTTAGACCATCGACTTAGATTGCCTCAGCCCTAAGTGCGACAGGACCAGCGAACCCGCGCTTGGCTGGCACTGATCCTGGCTCCGGGGCTTGGCCCGCAGCGGCTGAAAGCTCTGCAGGATCGACTCGATTCGCTGGCCGAATGGCCCGAATTAAGCACTGAGGAACTTCGCGACTGCGGCCTGAACAAAGCCCACCTTGAGGCTATTCAAAATCCCGATGCCGATGCTCTTAAACGAGTCCAGGAGTGGCTGTCGACCGCCGGACACTTGCTTGTAACACGCGACGATGATTTCTACCCGCCGTTGCTAAGGCAAATCAGCGACCCGCCCCTGGCGTTGTTTGTCGCAGGTCAGCCTGAATTATTAGTGCATCCCCAGCTGGCCATTGTCGGCAGCCGTAACGCGACTCCGGGTGGCCTGAATCACGCCCGCGATTTCGCCGGCACGATCGCCCGATCAGGATTCACCATTACCAGCGGGCTAGCTGCAGGCATTGATTCTGCCGCCCACGAAGGTTGTCTTGATACTCAAGGTCAAACGATTGCGGTCACAGGCACCGGACCCGATCAAATCTACCCGGCGCGCAACAAGGCATTGGCTCAACGAATTATCGACCACGGCGCGATGGTGACGCCATTTCCGCCTGGAACGCCACCACGACCAGGCAACTTTCCGGCCCGCAATCGGATCATCAGCGGTATGAGCCTGGGCACGCTGGTGGTCGAAGCCGGCCTGCGCAGTGGGTCGCTGATTACCGCGCGCCTGGCCAGTGAACAGGGCCGCGACGTCTTTGCAATCCCCGGATCGGTCCACAATCCACAGGCTCGCGGCTGCCACCGGCTGATTCGAGACGGTGCTCGCCTGGTCGAAACTGCTGATGAAATAATAGAAGAACTCGCCCCGTTGGCGGGTCAACTAGCCGGTCAAATCCAATCACTAATCTCCCTTGTTCCCCAGAGTAACGAGGAGAAAAATAGCCAGGGCAAGGTTGACAATTCGGACACATCCCCCCAGATCAATGACGATCCGGAGTACGCAAAACTTCTCGCGGCGATTGGATTTGATCCAACCCCGGTCGATACAATAATTCAGCGCTCGGAGTTGACGACCGCGGCTGTATCCTCCATGCTCCTGATCTTGGAGCTCGACGGTCGCGTAGCGGCCCACCCCGGTGCCCGCTACAGTCGCATCGGAGATTGACACTCGCCACGAAGGACAGGAGTGAATGAAAGAGAACGTGCTCGATCTACTCATGTATTTATTCGAGAACTATATTTACGATGAACCGGAGAGTACACCGGACCGTGAATCACTGACCATCAGTCTCGAAGAAGCCGGTTTTACCAATGCTGAGATTGAACGTGCCTTTAATTGGCTGGATGGCCTGGCTGAGCAGCGTCAGCTGCCGGAACTTGGACATCAGAGCGATTTTCCAATTCGGGTTTTCAGCATGGAAGAATGCCAGCGCCTTGACGTTGATGCGCGCGGATTTCTCCTCTATCTTGAAAACGCCGGGGTGCTGGATGCAGTTCGACGCGAGCAGGTGCTCGACCGCTTAGCGGCACTTGAACATGACGATCTCGATATCGAAGACGTGAAATGGGTCGTGCTTATGGTGCTGTTTAACCAGCCCGGGCAGGAGGCAAACTATGCCTGGATGGAAGATCTGATGTTTGACGATGAGGGTGAAATCAGGCACTAATCATGGCCAAGAATCTACTTATTGTCGAGTCGCCAGCCAAAGCGACCACGATCAACAAATACCTGGGCAAGGATTTCGAAGTTCTCGCCTCCTATGGCCACGTGCGCGATTTGGTGCCGAAGGAAGGCGCCGTCGATCCCGAGCATGACTTCGCCATGCGCTACCGCATCATCGACCGCAACAAAAAACACGTTGACAAAATTGTGGCAGCGGCGCGCAAGTCCGATGCAATTTATCTGGCCACTGACCTCGACCGCGAAGGTGAGGCTATTTCCTGGCACATTGCCGAGATATTGAAAGAAAAAGGTATCAAGACCAAGGTACCCGTCAAGCGGGTCGTCTTCTCCGAAATTACCAAAGGCGCAATCCAGCGAGCGATGGATGAACCGCGCGATCTGGCAGTATCACTGGTCGATGCCCAGCAGGCACGTCGAGCGCTGGACTACCTGGTTGGATTCAACTTATCGCCGCTGCTGTGGAAAAAAGTACGTCGCGGCCTGTCGGCCGGTCGCGTGCAATCGCCCGCTCTGTGCATGATTGTCGTTCGCGAGCAGGAAATCGAAAAATTCGAGCCGCGTGAATACTGGACCATCGAGGCCGATCTTGGCCAGGATGATTCGCAAAAGTTTTCCGCTAACATGGTCAAACTGGATGGCACGAAAGTTCAACAGTTTGATATCACCAACGAGGCACGGGCAGACGAGGTTCGCAAGAACATCGAACGTGATGCCGACGGTCTGTTCAAGGTCGCGCGCATCACCAAGCGCCAGCGTCGTCGTCGAGCACAGCCCCCGTTCATCACCTCAACCCTGCAGCAGGAAGCCGCGCGTCGTCTGCGCTACACCACTCAGCGCACCATGCGAATCGCTCAGCAGCTGTATGAAGGTGTTGATATCGGCAGTGACAATCAGGGCTTGATCACCTACATGCGAACCGATTCGGTGGCCTTGTCGGCAGACGCCATTAGCGAGATCAGAACCGTGATCGCCAGCGAATATGGCAAGGGTGTCGTGCCGGAAAAACCTAATTTTTACCAGTCAAAATCGAAAAATGCGCAGGAAGCGCATGAATCGATACGACCGACTTCGGCCAAACTGACGCCGATTAAACTCAAGAGCCATCTTTCGGAGGATCAATACCGGCTCTATCAATTAATCTGGAATCGAGCCGTGGCTAGCCAGATGATCCCGGCCGTTTATGACACGGTCAGCGCAGAATTTGACGTCGGCACGGCCACGTTCCGATCCTCGGGGTCGACCCTGATCGAGCCCGGTTTCCTGAAGGTCTACCAGGACGCCCAGACCGAAAAAGACAACCGGTTGCCCGAATTGAACGAAGGCGATGAAATCAAGCTGGATCAGGTCCGGGGTGAGCAGCACTTCACTGAGCCACCGCCACGCTATTCAGAAGCCAGTCTGGTCAAAGCCTTGGAAGAGCACGGCATTGGTCGGCCGTCGACTTACGCCTCGATCATCCAAACGCTGAAAGATCGCGAGTATGTGGATCTCGAGTCGCGCCGCTTCACGCCGACAGCCACCGGCCGCGTGGTTGCGCTGTTCTTGCTCAATCATTTTGAACGCTACGTGGACTACGATTTCACCGCAAAGCTCGAAGACCAGCTTGATGCCATCTCGCGCGGCGAGCAGGACTGGGTGCCACTGCTGCGCGATTTCTGGCAGCCGTTCATCGATCGAGTCCAGGAAAAAGAAGAAACGGTCAGCCGCCAGGAAGCGCAGCAGGCTCGCGAGCTTGGCACGGATCCAAAATCCGGCAAACCCGTGATTGTTCGCCTGGGGCGCTACGGGCCGTTTGCTCAGATCGGGCAGGCTGAGGACGAAGACAAACCCGCTTTTGCTGGCCTGCGTCCGGGCCAGAAGATGGAAACCATCACGCTGGACGAGGCGCTGGAGCTGTTCAAATTACCGCGCGATCTTGGCGAAACGGCCGAAGGCGAGCCGGTTCAGGCCAACATCGGCCGCTTTGGCCCCTACATTCGCTACGGGGCACGCAATTTCGTGTCGCTAAAAGATGTTGACCCACACGATGTCACGCTGGAGCAAGCCTTGGAGCTGGTCGCTGACCACAAGCAGATGCTCAAGGACCGGATCATCAAAACCTTCGAGGCCGAAGGTATTGAGATTCTGAAAGGTCGTTACGGGCCGTTTGTCACCGACGGCAAACGTAATGCAAGCGTGCCGAAAGACGTTGAGCCTGAGTCATTGGACCTGGCTCAGTGCCAGAAAATGCTGGATGAAGCCCCGCCCAAAGGTCGGCGCGGAAAATTCGGTAAAAAGAAAGGCAGCGGCAAAAAAGCTGGCAAGAAAAAAACCAGCAAGAAGAAAACCAGCAAGAAAAAGACCGGAAAAAAGAAAAGCGCCAAGAAGAAGGCTGCGAAAAAGAAGGCCTCAGCAAGCACTGACTAATCGATTGGAAAAGAATCAACTGAAAAAAAGGGCAACACTGCTTGCCCCTTCCCCCGGTTCTAGGAAACGCTGACAGTGAGCACACCCCGCATTGAGGCCGTCAAGGATTATCTGACCAACCTTCAAGATCATTTATGCGACGCTTTCGAGCGTTGTGATGGTCTCAAGCGATTTCGGGAAGAAAACTGGGATCGCCCGGAGGGCGGCGGGGGCCGCACGCGCGTTCTGGAAAACGGGGCAGTATTCGAAAAAGGCGGCGTCAATTTCTCCCACGTCCACGGTGATTCCCTGCCACCTGCAGCCAGCGCCAGACGGCCTGAACTGGCCGGGCGCAGTTTCCAGGCGCTAGGGGTGTCGGTGGTGATGCACCCGATCAATCCGTATTGCCCGACCAGCCATGCCAACGTGCGCTTTTTCGTCGCACAAAAAGACGGCGAGCCTGACGTGTGGTGGTTTGGCGGCGGCTTTGATCTGACGCCTGTTTATCCCTTTGAGGAAGACTGCCGTGAATGGCACCAGCGCGCTTTTGATCTCTGTCGGCCTTTCGGCAAGGAGGTTTATGCAGAGCACAAACGCTGGTGTGATGAGTATTTCTTTCTCAAACATCGAAATGAAACCCGTGGAATCGGTGGCTTGTTTTTCGACGATCTGAATGACTGGGGCTTTGACGATTCTTTTGCCTATCTTCGTGCGGTTGGAGACGGCTATCTGGCCGCCTATCCACCGATTGTAGAACGACGAAAAACCACTGGTTATGGCGATACCCATGTCGATTTCCAGCGCTACCGTCGCGGCCGTTATGTCGAATTCAACCTGGTCTTTGATCGCGGCACCCTGTTCGGCCTGCAGTCTGGCGGTCGCACCGAGTCGATCCTGATGTCCTTGCCGGCAGTGGCCCACTGGCGCTACGACTGGCAGCCTGAGCCAGGAAGCGAAGAAGCCAAGCTGGCGGACTATTTGCGGCCCAGAGACTGGCTTTCGTATAAGCCGGAATGAATTGCCTAATTATGGGTTAGCGTCGTGCGGTAGTGGTTGAGCTTAACTGGTCTTGCTCTTTTGTTTTCGGTTTTGCCTTAGGTTTTGACTTTCCTTAGCCCCTGAGCGTCATCGACCGCACGTGCGAGCGAAAGCCTTTGACTTTAACCTCAGGTCTGAGACATCGCGCTATTCAGGAACGCTCTAAGTTTTGAATAATCAAAGCCAGCAAGGCACGAAGCCGAGCAAAATGGCGTCCACCTGGCGAGGGTGGATTGGGATCTGAGGTCATCACAACCGTCAAACCAGAGTTCGGGACAACGAACAGTGCCTGTCCGCCATAGCCGCGACCGTAGTAAACCTGCTGATCGGCGATCCGCGTTATAAACCAGCCAAAGCCGTAATCATCACCCGACCAGGGTGAGGTGCCGTAGGCCGTCCAGGACGCTTCGACCCATTTCTGCGAGAGCTTTCGCTCGCCGTCCAACATGCCGCCCTGACGATACAGCTCGCCTATTCGGGCCAGGTCACGCGGACTGATGTGCATGTCGTTGCCGCCAAAGCCAACCCCTTGTGGGTCATTGGGCCAGTAGCCCAGAGACACGCCGAGCTCGCCCAACCAACGACCGGCGGTGGCTCGACTTGAATGGCCAGAAGCCTCCATCAACGCGGCTGATAGCAAATGGCTGGGGCCGGTGGAATAGATCATGCGCCCACCCGGGCGGTCAACCATCGGTCTAGTCAAGACATGATTGACCCAATTAATGCTCTGCACCCAGCGTCCGTAGTTTCGTCCTGATGTACTCTGCAATCCGGCCCGCAGAGACAGCGCGTGGGCCACGGTAATATCGTCGCTGCCTGGCGTCGCATTTCGCGGAAATCTTGTGCCGAGAATCTCGACCAACGGTTGGTCGACCTGATCAATCAAACCTCGATCTATCGCCAGACCAATCAGCAACGCCAGAATGGTTTTCGAAACGGACTTCAGATTGGCTGGCTGATCAAGGCCATCGCCACCCTGGACGTGCTCCAGAACGCTCTCACCGTCCTCTAAAACGAGAACGGCGTGCAGGCGATCAGTCGCTTTGGCCTGATTGAGGATCGATGCCGAATCGAAGCTCTGCTGCGCCAGCGCAGGACCAGTGATCAGCAAACCGAAAAGTGTCAATACTGAAAAGACTTTGGAAACTTTCATTGCCGAAGATTCACAACGTCAGACACCAGACCGGCGACAGATATGGCAACCAAAATATTTTGCTGAATGATGTGTGGTCGATCGGGGCATCTGAACAGATAGTTTTGTCGCTAATCGACGGCCAGTTCGACTCGATTTCGACCGTTGCCCTTGGCGCGATACAAGGCACCATCTGCAGCGGCGATCAGATCACGTGGCGAACAGTCTTTGCTTGGCTGCATTGAAGCGCCACCTGCAGACAACGTCAGCGCTGGTATCGGCCGCTGATCGCCGCCATGACCTGATACTTCATTGCCCAACTGGCTTATCGTTTCGCGCATTTTCTCAGCCATTTGACCCACTGCTTCCAGATCAGCGCCAGGTAAAAGAACGACAAATTCCTCGCCGCCATAACGTGCGACCAAATCACCTGATCGATAAACCGATGCGGTCAATGCTTGTGCGACTACTTTGAGTGCATCATCACCGACCTGATGGCCGTAGTTGTCATTAAGTCGTTTGAAACGGTCAAGATCGATCATTATCAGTCCGAGCTTGCGCTGCTCGGCCCGTGCCGCTGCCCAGGCACGATTGAGACGCTCTTCAAAGTAGCCTCGATTAGCGACCCCGGTCAGCCCATCGATTCTTGAGCCACGCTCAACCTCATCCAGCGCTTTTTCAAGCTGAAATGTGCGTTCCCGAACTTCCTCGGCCAGGCGCTGCTCACGTCGACGCGAGCTGGTCACCCAATACCTCAGCATTGCGGCAACAAAACTAATAGCGATCAAAATACACAGGCTAATAAACCAGGCCTTTTCATGGAATTTAGCGAGCTGAACAATTTGAAGTTGCGCGGGCTGCGGACTCCAAACACCGTCGTTATTACGCGCAAGCACCTGAAACTCGTACTGACCGTTAGGTAAGCCGGTGTAGTAGGCGGTTCGACGCGAACCCACATCTTGCCAATCTCGATCAAAGCCGAGCAGGCGATAGCGAAAGTGAACTTCGCCAGGCGATACCAGGCTCAAGCCGGTGTACTTGATTTCCACATTTGCGGCATCAGGCGGGAGTTCAATCGTGCGATCGGTCGCAAGCGAAACGCCATCAGCCACCAGGCTTTCAATACGCACCGGCGGTGGGCGATCATTAAGCGAGAGCTGATTTGGATCGACGTGAACCAACCCGTTGGTCGAGGTAAACCACAGCTTTCCCGCAGGATCTTGCCAGGAGGTTGGCTGAAACCCGCCCGCAAATTGCACTGATCGCAGTCCATCAGATTCGGTTAGAACCATGGGTTCAATTTTTGTACGTCGACCCTCGGCAACGTCCAGCAGTTCACTGATCGGCGCTCGAACCAGGCCCGCACCGGTCGCCAACCACAAAAAACCGTCAGCGTCCTCTTCGATCGCATTGACTGACATAAACGGCAGGCCCTGCTCAGCGCCGAAGCCCACGAATTCAAACCCGACATCCTGGTCGTTCAACAATAATCCAAGGCCGCCGTCACGAAAACCCATCCAGATCCGTCCCGCGCCGTCTTGATGAAAAACATGCACGATCGAGCCGGACAAATCGGCATTGAAATCCGGCGTGCTGATTCCATCATCAGACATCCACGCTAAACCGCTACCGTTGCTGCCCATCCACAGCCGGCCTTCACGATCCTTAAAAAGAGTTCGAATGGCGGCAGCGGGCAGGCCTTGATCAACTCCAAAATTAGTAAACCGACCATTATCCAAGCGACTGATACCAGAGAATGTTGCAACCCAAAGCTGCTGTTCCGCAAGCATTTCAAAAGCGAAAATGTGGTTGTTCGTTAACCCCTCGGACTGTCCAAGAACTGAAATCGAGCCATCCCGCAGTCGATTCACGCCGGCACCGAAACTCCCAATCCACAACTCACCATTCGGAGCAAACATCAAGGCCGAAATATTATCACTGGCCAATCCGTCATCTGCCTGCGTCAGTTGTTGAATAGTATCGCCAGCCAGGCGAAAAAGCCCGTGACCTTCTGTGCCCACCCAAACGTCTGAATTGGAGGGGTTGCCGGTGACGACAAAAGTGGAATCGGCTAGTCCCTCAGCCTGTCCATAGACGGTTACTTTACCGTCCCTGAGGCGCTGCAAACCCTTATTGGTCGCTAACCATAAACTCCCTTCAGCATCTTCGATAATGTCGGAAATAATGGCTCGCTCAAGCCCTTCAAAGTTCAGGTGCGCCACCGATCCATCACGGTAACGAATCAGGCCATTGTTGTAGGCTCCCAGCCAGAGGTTGTTATTGCCGTCTTCGAAGATCGCTTGAATCGCCAATCCGGCCATGCCAACAGGTAACTCAAGGTCTTCAAACCGACCGTTTTTAAATTCCTGAAAGCCGCCTTCGTAGCTACCGATCAAGAGTCGACCGGCGCGATCTTGATAGACCGTATGTACTTGGTTCGACTTCAAACCATCATCGGTCCCATAGTGCTCGAATTGTCCACCATCAAAACGCGACAGTCCACCACCGAAAGTAGCCAACCAGATCGCGCCACTTCGATCCTGGAAAATGGAAAAAACGCGGTTGATCGCCGCCCCGTTTCCCTCGGTCCATGCCTGTATTGACCCATCAACCTCGCGCCGAGCAAGACCACTTGCGGTTGCGATCCACAGCGCGCCGTCTTCATCCACTCGCAAGTCATACACGATGGTGTGCGGCAAGCCCTGCTCCACGCCAATGGCTTCGACTTTTCCGGAATCAAAACGATAGACGCCGCCGCCATAACTGCCCAACCACATCTGATCATTCTGATCAATGACAACGCTGCGAATGTCTTGACTGGTCAGTCCAGGCGTATTCGATGCATCGAAAATCGTGAATCGTGTGCCATCGAAGCGAGCCAGCCCATTCTGCGTCCCGACCCACAGATAACCATCGGAATCCTGAATCACGCTCCAAATCGCGCCGGCCGGCAAGCCGTCAGCACGCGTATAGTGGTCATACATATATTGCGTCGGCAGTCGATCAGGGTTCAATGCCAGGACGGAATGACTCAGGCTGGCAAGCAGGCATGCCGCCATCACTGCACGAACGCTGCGGAGTGAGTTTGCCGTCAAGATGACACTACCGCCTGCGACGCTGGTAGTCGCTGCGCCCCCAGTACAAAATCAGAATCAATCCAAAAATCATGCCGCCGAGATGTGCGAAATGGGCGACGCCTGCCATCGTACCCGTCATTCCGAAGATCAACGTCAGAATTCCATAGCCGATTACAAACCATTTGGCTTTGATTGGCATCGGTGGAATCAGCAGCATCAGGCGCTGGTTGGGGAACATCATGCCAAACGCTAAAAGCAGGCCAAACACCGCGCCGGAAGCGCCGATGGTGGGGTAGATAGCGCCGGTCAGCGAAGTCACTAAAAGTTGCACCAGCCCGGCACCAATCATGCAAACAAAGTAGAAGATCAAAAAGCGCTGGGTACCCCAGGCGCGTTCAATTGGCAAACCGAACATGTAGAGCGCAAACATGTTGAAAAACAAATGCCCCATGCCACCGTGCAAAAATCCGTAAGTCACTAACTGCCATGGCGCAAAATTTGGGCCCAGCGGCCATAGGGCAAATTTAAAAACCAGGTCACCAGTTTGGATCAAGTAAGCGACGACGGTAATGCCTAGCAATATCAGTGCGCTGGGC
>JGI12109J20283_10100355_pt1 | contig 12510 bp, 8 predicted proteins | sample ElkSlonscriptome_12_FD_20283 | JGI IMG/M metagenome (IMG submission 20283) | reverse complement strand
AGCAATATGGCGTGGAAGACAAAATCGAGTTCCACCGGGTGGATTTCTTAAACCTGCCCAGCGTGGTAGAAGGCCCATTCGACGCCGTTGTGACCAAAGGCAATGCCCTGCCCCATCTGCTGACCGACGATGAAATTGAGTCCGCACTGTTGACGTTTAACGAATTACTGCGTCCGGGCGGCACCCTGGTCATCGGTATGCGTGATTTTGGCCCCTTCATGGAGGATCGTCCACGCTTTATTCCAGGGTTTATCAACGAGGACGAAAACGAGGCGGAGTTCATCACGTTTGATGTATGGGAATGGGAAGATGGGCCGCCCGTCATCGCCACCCAGAAGTTATATATCGTCGAGGGCAAGGGCGATGACTACAGCGCAATCAAGCGACAAGTCACCTACCGCCCGCTTTCCACCGATGAAGTCAAGGTCGTCTTGCTGGAACTCGGCTACGAAGAACCCGAAGACAAGGCAGACCGAAGTGAGCGTGTCCTGGTTGCCCGTAAGCCATTAGGTGCAGGAGAATTAGCATGATCACCCGGCAACACAATGGAGAAACGCGGACCAGGCCCTTAGTAGGCTAAGAGACCGCCACTACGATCAGACAACAGATAAAGCATGATATATCCGAGAACAACCTGAGAGAAAACAAGAGAGAACCCAATGATACCAACCCCAAAAGACATGCCAAAAACCTTCGACTTCGCCGAAGCCGAAGAACGCCTCTACCAGTGGTGGGAGGAAAACGGCTGGTTCAAGCCGGAAGCCGCCGCCGATGACGCCGAGCCATTCGTCATCAGCATGCCGCCGCCTAACGTCACGGGCGAACTGCACATGGGCCATGCCCTCTATACCATCGAAGACCTGATGATCCGTTATGAGCGGATGCGGGGTAAGGCCGCGCTGTGGGTGCCCGGCACAGACCACGCCGGTATCGCCACCCAATTGCAGATCGAAAAGCAACTCCGTGACCATGGCAAAACCAAGCACGACATCGGGCGCGAAGAATTTCTATCCCGCACCTGGGCGTGGAAAGAAGAAAAAGGCGGTACCATCACCCGGCAGCTACGCCGCCTGGGGATGAGCTGTGACTGGGACCGCGAACGCTTCACCCTGGATGACGGCCTCTCCAAAGCCGTGCAAGAGGTGTTTATCCGCCTGTGGGAACAAGGGCTAATTTACCGGGGTCCGCGCCTGGTAAACTGGTCACCCGGCCTGCAAACCGCCGTCAGTGACCTGGAAGTCGAGCGCGAGGAAGAAGAGGGTAAGCTCTATTACTTCAATTACCCCGTTGAAGGTGGTGAGTCTATCCCGGTGGCGACCACCCGCCCGGAAACCATCCTGGGGGATACCGCCGTTGCCGTCCACCCGGAAGATGACCGCTACCAGCACATGATCGGCAAAAAAGCCCTGGTCCCCATGCTGGACCGGCCAATTCCAATCATCGCTGACGAATATGTGGACCGCGAATTCGGCACCGGCGCACTGAAGATCACCCCCGGCCACGACTTCAACGACTACGAAATCGGTGAACGTCACGGCCTGGATATGATCAATATCATGAACCGGGATGCCAGCATCAACGAAGATGGCGGCCCCTACGCCGGGTTGGATCGCTACGAATGCCGCAAAAAGCTGTGGGCAGATATGGAAGCGGCAGGGATGACCGTCAAGGTGGAGCCTCACAAGCTGGTCGTGCCCCGCTCTCAACGTGGCGGTGAGGTGATTGAACCGCTCTTAAGTGATCAGTGGTTCGTCAAGATGGATGACATCGCAGCCAAGGCCCTTAAAGCAGTGAAAGATGGCCGTATTCAAATCGTGCCGGAACGCTTCACCAAGGTCTACTACCACTGGCTAGAGAACATCCAGGATTGGTGTGTGAGTCGCCAGCTCTGGTGGGGGCACCGCATCCCGGCCTGGTACCGTGAAAAAGACGGTGATCCCTATGGCGAGATTTACGTGGGGCGCACACCACCCGAAGGCGACGGTTGGACACCAGAAGAAGATGTGTTGGATACCTGGTTCAGTAGTGGCCTATGGCCGTTCAGCACACTAGGCTGGCCGGAAGAAACCGCCGATATGGACCGGTTCTACCCGACGCAGGTCATGGAAACCGGTCACGACATCCTGTTCTTCTGGGTCGCTCGTATGATCATGATGGGCCTGTGGTTCACCGATAAAGAACCCTTCCACACGGTATATCTGCACGGGCTGGTCCGTGATGCACAGGGGCGCAAATTCAGCAAGACGTTAGGCAACGCCATTGACCCCTTGACGCTGGTTGATAAATACGGCGCGGACCCGTTACGCTTCGCCCTGGTGACCAGCGGCACACCCGGTAATGACATCAACCTGGACGAGGAATGGGTGGAAAATAGCCGGAACTTCGTCAATAAAATCTGGCAGATGACACGCTTCACCACCAGTAACCTGGATGCCGACCTGGAACCCGGCCTGCCGGAACCAAACGAGCTTGACCTGCCTTCACGGTGGTTGCTCAGCCGCTTGAATCGGCTAGTCGCCAATGTGCAAAACCTGTTTGATAACTATCAATATGGTGAAGGTGGACGCCAAATTCGGTCTTTCCTGTGGGATGAATTCGCGCCGTGGTACCTGGAAATCAGCAAGTACCCGCTTTACGAAGGGGATGACGCCACCCGTAAACAGGCGCAGCGCGTCCTGGTCCATGCCCTGGATACCTCACTGCGGTTGCTGCATCCGTTTATGCCTTATGCGACTGAAGAAATGTGGAGTTACCTGCCCACCAGCGGTAAGGCCCTCATCATTGCGGCATGGCCGCAGGCCGATGACCGCTACATCAGCGATGAAGCCGAAGCACAGATGACTGTGCTGATGGATATGGTGCGCAGCATTCGCGATATTCGCAGCCAGTATCAATCCAGCGGCTTACAACCGGGTGATAAGATCAAGGCTCTGGTGATGCCGGGTAACCACCGCAAGAATATTGCCCAATACGCGCACATCTTCAGCCGCCTTTGTAATACGCCGGAGATCGAACTGCTGGCTGATGACGCCCCTGCACCAGAGCAATCCGCAACGACGGTGGTCAATGACGTGAGCGTCTTTATCCCATTAGCGGAAATGATCAACTTTGCGGCTGAGTGTGAACGCCTACAAAAAGAGCAGGACAATATCGAAGGGCAAATCAAACGCAGCCAGGGCATGTTAGCCAATGAGCAATTCGTCAACCGCGCTAACCCTGATGTTGTTCAGCGCGAACGGGATAAACTCGCTGACCTACAAGCGGCAGCCGAACAAAACACCAAACGCATCGCTGAACTTTGCGGGTCGTAGAACGCTTTTAGCTTAACCGACCTGAATGGCCCCTATCATCAGTGTGACAGGGGCCAATGCTGCATACTGCTGATAACTGATCGCGAGATGTTACTCCGCGCCACCTTCGGCAGCTTTCACCTTCAGGAAGATCGTGCGCCCTGCCTCCTGGGCGGCCTTGCGCACCTCAACGTTATCGTCATTGGCATACACATCTTTGAGTGGTTCCAGCGCATCCACATCGGCTAAGATTTCCAATTCACGTATTGCCTTCAGCCGAACATCGGTACTTTTATCTTTCAGCCGAGCAATATGATATTGCACCAGTCGTTTCATATTTGACATAGGGCATAACCTAAGCACCATTATCCATCAATAGTACCTTCATTATAACAAAAAACACGGCTTGAACCCTCAAGTTTTCACCCGGTTTTCAAACAGCTATCACAATCCCGTTACATTACAAATGAACACTGATGATATAAACAATGGCCGCTAACAACCAGGCTAGCCCGTGCTATAATCGCAATCAGCATGTTGCAGATACGGAGGCCCATTTTGCTCGAACACGCGGTTATCATTGCCATAGCCCACCCCCAACACAATAGCCAACTGACTTACAACCGCGTCCATTCTATGCTACCGGCATTAGGTAAACCGCTAGTCGTTCGCATTATGGACCGCCTCAAGCGGACTGGAATCACGCGCTACACTGTCATCGTTGGGGTTAATGAGGGCCTGGTCGCCTCCTACCTTAACGACCACTGGTTGCCCGATGTTAAAATCGAACTCAAGTACAAATCAGATAGTGAAAGCCTGGTCGCGATCTTCAAAGAAATTGCCGACGCCACCGATGAACCCTTTCTTGTCAGCGGGTATAACACCTTTACGCACTCCCGCTTTCCAGAAAGCATGATCAATCATTTTGAAGATCATGAGAACCGCTTGCTCATCGGCGGTGCGCCTAAGATGCTCTCTACCAACCCGCACCGTGCTTATGCCCGCATGGAAGGCCAGCGTATTCTGGAAATCAACGACTTCCCCACGCGTGACCAGCCCACGATGGGTTTAGCAACGATTGGGATTTTTGGGCACGATATGGTCAGCTATCTGAAAGGACTGACTGACGATAACATTCGTGACCAACGTACACATTTTATGGATCTGGCGCGTGGGTTCATTCAGCAAGGTGGTGAAAGCATCATCGCAGAGACCGCCTGGCTATTACAGATCGAGGCGGACCGCGATCTACTCACGCTGAACAAATATCTGCTGGAAGAAGCACTGGATGCCAATATCCTCAGTGAGCTACCCTACACCGTGCAGATCATCCCACCTGTTCGTATCGACCCGCAGGTTAGCGTGGGCCAGGGTGCGCAGATCGGCCCGCATGTATATTTAGAGCGTGGGTGCAGCGTCGGGCGCGATGTCAAACTGAAGAACGCCATCATCCTGCAAAAAGCAACCGTTCCAGCGGATAAAACCGTCGTCGATACCATCATTAGTACACGCGGACCCATTAGCAGCTAAACACACCACCCTCGTACACGTACCCTACAATCCGTATAATACGGGGACGTATTCAGGTACCAGGCAAGGAACTCAGTTGGTCGAGTCGTACAAAATTTGCCCAATTTGTCAGACTGCAAATGCATCACAAGCATCAGTCTGTATGAACTGTGGCACTACCCTTGCTGATGTCTTAACGGCACAATCAGCAACGACGGATAACAAACCCACGTATGACTTCCGCTATGGCGAGACTGACCTCATGGAAAGCAGCCTTACCGGGATTGCGCGGGTCTATATGCTGGTCGCGACGGTAATCCTGCTACTGCTAATGGGAGGCGGCTTGACGTTGGCATTCGCCCCGTCCATCGTTGATGATATGTCACAGATGCCATTACCGTTTATCGGTGCCGATGAAGACACCGCGACGCCATCACCACGGCCAACATTTGGGTTTGCAACGGTTACCCCGGCACCACCGACCAACACACCGACGATTACGCCAACCGCCACCCCGACACCCTTACCCACAGAAACCCCGGCACCGTGTCTGCGCACGGTAGAATCCGGTAATTCGCTATTTGAATTAGCCGTAAGTTGTGGGCATGAAAATTTCGCTGTGATCAACGTCATTGTCGAGCTTAATGATCTGGCAGATGCCAATGCTATCCGTCCTGGGCAGGAGTTGATCATCCCCTGGCCGACGGAACAAGCCACCGAACCCCCACCCCCGGCAGAAAATGACGGCAGTACCGGGGCCAATGACACCACTGCCGGCAGTGATGTCGTCGTCAGTGACAATAGCAATAACACAGACGAACAAGATCCACTTTCTGACGATTTTGACCCGTTCTTTGTGCCTACACCCACCCTACGCCCCGGTATCCAATTTCATGCCGTCATCTCCGGGGATACCATGATCTCCATAGCGCAGATTTACAATGCCAATGCCGAGATTTTATCTCAGCTCAACCCGGAAATTCCGTTTGGGGGCTGTGACTTCGGGCAACGCTATGGCGGGCCGGAATGTGTGGTCAATTTGAGTCCGGGCCAGCAGATGCGTGTGCCCGCCCCCACACCCACGCCGACCTTATCACCGACGCCCTCCGGCAGTGAAACCGCCACACCCACCGCGACGGCCACGTTCAACGCACCCAGTCCACAATCACCAACGGATCGGTCATTGTTCCGTGCGAATGAGTTGGTCACACTGCGTTGGGTGCCCTCCGGCACACTTGGACCCAACGAAACCTACCGGATTACCGTAGAAAATATAACGGATGGTGTCGTCTACGTCACAGATACAACCGAAACAGCCTATCTGCTGCCGCAGGAATGGCAGGCAGTGGGTGAAGACCGCGCCGAATACCGTTGGATCATCAGCGTCATTGACCGGGATAACCCGTCTAATCCATCCTATACAACCGAGCCACTGACTTTCATCTGGGAAGCCCGTGCGGAAGATGAATAGAGACAGAATCATGAACCGACTTTTCCTGACAGCCATCGCACTGAGTAGTGTGATCATGTTAAGTGCATGCAACTTCGCCAATGACGAGAACACCACACCAACAGCCGAAGACCTGATCGAAGAACCCATCAATCCGCTACCCGAACAAACTGAGGCGGTAGAAACAACGTCACCAACACCAACGCTGACGGCCACCCTCAGCCCAACCCTAACACCTACCGAACCCGCACCCGCCCCGGTACAGGTGACGACCAACACCCCATCGCCGTCACCAATACCTACTGCATCACCGTTACCCTCACCCACACCGGGGCCAATCGAGCATACCATGCAAACCGATGAAACCCTGCTGTTTATCATTCAGCTTTACGGGTATAGCTTGCAGGATGATTACCAGAATGTGGTTAATCAAATTGTACGCCTCAATGACAATGTGCCCAATGCCGATATTCTCCCCGGAGCCGGGAGCGTCATTCTGATCCCACGCCCCACCGCGCAATCATTACCGGGTAACATCCCAACCAATGCACCCGATGATATTGCCAGCGCGAGCACAGGCGTACCGCCCAACGCAACGGTCAATGAGGAGGGCGTGATTATCGTACCACCGGATAACCCTAACCTGGCATTACCTCCACGCCAGCCCAATCTCGGCTTGCAACCGGGGTCATATGTTGGCTGTCATGAGGTACGTGAAGGTGAACGAGTTGTCGGTATTCTGGAGCAATACGCAGGACTAACACTGGATATTTTCGCCCGCCTCAACGCCAACTTACGCTGGGGTGGCTGCAACTTTGAGCAACCCGGCGGCGGCCCCAATTGCAGTCCGGTAATTGTTGTAGGTACCTGTGTGAGCGTGCTACTACCCACCCCCACACCAACACTTTCGCCGACGCCATCTGGCAATGAAACGGCCACCCCCACACCAACCTATGCCCCACCACGGATTGTATCCCCGGTGGATGGCAGCATCCTATCGGCGGGTGTGGTGACCTTGCAGTGGGTGAGTGTCGGCGCGTTAGAAGACGACGAAGCCTACTTAATCCAGTTAACAGATGCAACCAGCGGGGAAAGTGTGGCCTTTACCACGCGCAGCACACAATACCGGCTGCCTGCAAGCCTCATCCCTACGGATGGGCAAACCCATGACATCATCTGGAGCGTATCCGTGGCGGTGCCGAATGCCAACGGCCAATTCGTGCCGATTGGTGCGCAACGCAGCTATAACTTTCAGTGGCAAAGCCGCTAATTAATGCCCGAACTGCCGTGCAAGCTGTTCGCCGCTCATGTGGAGCAGCGTCGGCTTGCCGGTTGGGTCGGTACGGGGTTGTGGGCACCGCTCCAACTGGCGAATTAAGGCTTGCATATCCTCAGTTTTGAGGATCTGCCCGGCTTTGATGGCCGCATGTGCGCTGATGCGGCTCAACACCCGGTCTTGAAATTGTTCGTCATCCTGGCGCAGGTCAGCGGCGAGATCATCCACCAATTGACCGAGCAAGGCTTTCGCGTCAATCTGTGCTGCTTCTGCTGGTAGTGCCCGTACCACAAACGTTGATGGTCCGAACGACTCTAACACAATACCGCAGGCGTTCAGCATAGCAAGACGTGGCTCCAGCAAGCGTGTTTCATCAGCGGTCAGATCAATTGTGGCGGCATCAATCTCCTGCACATCAACCTCATTCGCTTCTGCCAATGCATCGTAGATCACCCGGCAATGTGCAGCATGTTGATCAATCAAATATAACCCTGCCGGACCCTCCGCCACGATATACGTTGCCCCCACTTGCCCCACAACGCGCAGCATGGGCAGTGTACGGGGCTTCAATGGTGCCCCCATCCCCTCCGGGATAGCGGTTGCCGGGTCGTCGGCATCGGGTGGTTGGATACGCGCATCAGTTGCCATCTCCGGGAAGCGACCAGGGTCATCTATGGGCAGTGTCAAATCCATCTGACCACCAAGTTCACCCCACGTCGGCCCGGTGGTGTCAGGCACATCACGCGGCAGACCGCGCTGTTCCCGTACCCGCGCCTGTGAGATTAGAACCTCACGGACAGCCCGCTGCACCGCAGAAAACACGGCCTTTCCATTGCGGAAGCGCACCTCGGCCTTGGTAGGATGCACGTTGACATCCACTTCCTGCGGTGGGATGTCAATCATGAGTGTGGCAACCGGGTAACGTCCACCTTGCAGCAAGCCATGATAGGCTTGAATGACAGCATAGGTCAGGTTGCTATCCTGGATGTACCGCCCGTTGATAAATAATGCGATATGGGTCCGGTCAGCCCGGCTGAGATCCGGCAGTGAGGCAAACCCATGCACCTTTACGGTTGGCCGGTCATCGCGCCCGGCGTCTACACTGTCGATCTCAATCATATGCTTGAAGTTATCCAGGCCGACCACCCGCACCATCACATCGGCCAGTTGCCCACTACCACTGGACCGGAATAACTCGCGGCCATCTTGCTCCAGGGTAAACCGAATACCCGGATAGGCCAGTGCATAGCGTGTAATCAGCAGGGTGATGTGCTTTTTCTCTGTAGATTGTTTCTTGAGAAATTTAAGGCGGGCTGGTGTGTTGAAAAACAGATTTTCCACACTGATGACCGTTCCTACCGGCGCACCAACAGAGCTTTCTTCCAGCAAACGCCCGCCTTCCACACGTAATTGGATGCCAAAGGACTCACCACGGGCGCGTGTCGTCACGGTGACACGGCTTACCGCGCCAATGCTCGATAATGCTTCACCACGAAAGCCCAATGTGCCAATAGTAATCAGGTCATCAATGGTGCGCAGTTTACTTGTGGCGTGGCGGGTAAAAGCCAGGCCAACCTCCTCCTGAGCGATCCCATGCCCATCATCACTGATGCGGATTAATCGCCGCCCACCATCGCTAATCGCCACATGGATGCTGCTTGCCCCGGCATCTATCGCATTTTCAATCAACTCTTTAACCACCGATACCGGACGTTCAACCACTTCCCCGGCGGCAATTTTGGCAATCGTCTGTTCTGAAAGCACCTGAATGGGCATACACGCATTTTCCGTAGATTGAATCAAAAAGACACGGCGAGGCCGTGCCCTGTAGGATAGCACAAACGTTTTAAATCAGGTAGCGGATGCCCCCGGAATAAGGCTATTTTCCCCACCCAACGGGATGCTAAAGGAGAAGGTGGTACCATCGCCCTCGGTACTTGCTACCCAGGCGCGTCCCCCGTGCCGCTGTGCCACACTCCGCACGATAAACAGGCCCAACCCACTGCCTTTGACCTTCTTATGCTCACGGCGGTGAATGCGTACATGTCGCTCAAACAGCATCTTCTGATTTTCTTTACTGATGCCAAGGCCGGTATCAGCCACACTGATCACCAATTCATCATCCACCCGTTTGACACCCACTTCGATGCGCTGGCCGTTGGGCGTGTATTTAATGGCATTATCGACCAGATTGGTAATAGCACGCTCAATCATGTTGGCATCCGCATTGACGATAGGAATATCACCATCAACGTTGGATGTCAGCGTTAGCTCTTGCTTTTCCGCCGGGACGAGGTGGGTTTCCATAATGCGGAGAATAATCTCAGTAATATCACAGGGCACGCGCTCCATCTCATAGAAGCCCGTTTCCGGGTCGAAGCGACCTGCATCCTGAAAGTTCTCTACAATAGAGGTCATCTGGGTAATGCCGGAGAAAATTTTCTCCACAAAATAAGCTTGCTTCTCGTTCAAATCACCCACCATATCTAACATACTGGCAAAACCATGCATGGCCGTCAATGGTGAGCGCAAATCATGCGAGACAATGCGCATAAACTCGCTCTGGTTGCGGCTGAGCTTACGCTGGCGCGTAATTGAGCGAATGCTGGTGCTGACTACCGTCAGGCCGTCCATCAACGTGATAAACGCAATCTGCTGCTGTTGTGTCAGGTCTACGGGATTGTCAAACGTCATCCACATCAGGCCGACTGGCTTTTTGGCACTACGGATCACAGCGACAATCAAACCTGGGTATTTGACCGTCATTGCAGATGGCAGCACAGGGTCCACATGGATGCCTTCTTTGAGATGAAAGACAAGCTCATGCAATATCTCAGCATCCGGCAGCGCATCCGCACTCATTTGATGAACGGCCACATATGCAGGATCTTCAAACAGCACCAGCGCAACACCCTGACCATTTGCCAGTGATAAAGCCGCCTCCAAAATCGGGGGTACACAATCATGAGGTTGTGGTGTTGTGGCTATGACATGCATGACCCGTCGTAATACTGCCTGCTCATCGTAATTATGTCGCTCATCAATTTGCGTCATTACAGCGTTCACTCCGGCAATCGGTTTCAGGGTGAACAGTTTATTCACACTTCACCCCACTAATTGCATTATAGTATAAGCTGTAATTTTAGGGCAAGCAGAGTGTTAAGAAACCAAAACCAGGTATGAATCTCCTTGCTTGCCACACCCCTGGTTTCATGCTAGACTGAACCAATCGTTAATGTAACAATCATAAAACAAAATGCCGGAAAAAATCCTCATCGTTGATGATGATGTTGATAGCTTAAAATTGATGGGTTTGATGCTCCAGCGGAATGGCTATGAAGTCATTGCCGCCAGTGCTGGTCAACAAGGGTTGACCCGTGCCCTGGGTGATTCCCCCGACCTGATCATCCTCGATGTCATGATGCCGGATATGAACGGGTATGAGGTCTGTCGCCGTTTACGCGCCAATCCACAAACCTCCCATATTCCGATTATCATGTTCACAGCTAAAACGATGATTGATGATAAAGTCGCTGGCTTCGAAGCAGGGGCCGACGACTACCTCACCAAGCCAACGCACCCCACCGAACTCACCTCACGGGTGCAAGCCATCTTAAAACGCAACGGCAAACACGAAGCCCCGGTTGAGAATGGGTCCAACGGCCTGAACATCGGCGTGGTCGGCGTAAAAGGTGGCGTTGGCACGACAACAGTCGCCATGAACCTCGCAGCCGCCTGGATGCAGCAAGGCGGTTCACCCATCATCACAGATCTAAGGCCAGGGGCCGGGCATCTCGGCTTGTACCTGGGCTTGCGCAGTGCCGGTGGCCTGGAGGCTGTGCTGAGCCATCAACCGGGTACCATTAACGCCAGCCTGGTTGATCATAATCTGACGGTGCATAAATCCGGCTTACGTGCGCTACTCGCCACCGCTGACCCTAACGACGGCTTAGCCCACTATGACATCAACGCGGCAACGACCCTGGCGCGTGTCTTACGTGAACTCGGTAACCCAGCCGTATTTGACCTGGGTGCGGGCCTCACACCGCAAATCAACCACCTACACCGCGAGATGGATCGTATTATCCTGTTGGTTGAACCCAATATGATCATGCTGCCCTATGCGCGTGCGCTATTGAAAGAATTTGAAGGCACCGACCCGCAGCGTGTTATCGTTGTCGTCGTCAACCGGAACCAGCACAATTTGCAACCCCCCTGGCACGAGGTCGAACGCGCCCTTGAACAAGATATACGTGGCATTATTGCGTCCGCACCGCAAGTCATCTACGAAGCGACTGAGGCTGGCCTCCCCGTCGTTGAATACAAACCCAGTGCGATTATCGCCAATCAACTCAACAAACTTGCGGAACTGATCATCGAACAAACCTAAAATCTATCTGATTGTTTATTATCTCAAGCGACGTTTTTATTATGGCGCAAGACAACCTCGAACAAAAAATTGAACAAGCCGCCAACTTAATTAGCCAATCCACCTATGTAGTGGCCTTTACCGGGGCGGGCATCAGTACGGATTCGGGCATACCGGATTTCCGCAGTCCCGATAGCGGCATCTGGAACGATGTAGACCAGTTACGTATCGCCAGCATCTACGGGTTTAAGCAAGATCCAAGCGGGTTTTATAACTGGGTCCGCCCATTAACCGAGACCATCCTGAACGCCGAACCGAACCCCGCCCATGACGCCCTCGTCACCCTGGAACAAGCAGGCCGCTTAAAAGCGATCATCACACAAAATATTGACATGCTGCATACCCGCGCTGGTAATTCGCCTGTGTATGAACTGCACGGCCACATGCGTACTGGCACCTGCATTCACTGCTTTCAAAAATACGATGGCAAAGTGATCATTGAGCAATTCCTGGAAGGCGGGAACATCCCGAAATGTGATCACTGTCGTAAAGGGATCATCAAGCCGGATGTTATATTATACGGTGAACAACTGCCCATTCGTGTGTTCCAGGCCGC
>JGI12109J20283_10220965_pt1 | contig 12516 bp, 11 predicted proteins | sample ElkSlonscriptome_12_FD_20283 | JGI IMG/M metagenome (IMG submission 20283) | reverse complement strand
CCACGCGCTACGCGCTTTCTGGCGAGGTACTTTTGGCAGCGCGCCAAACGGAACTAAAAGCGCTGGACAATCTGCAATTTCTGCTGCAGCTTGCGGTAAGCCATATCGGCATTCAGTACTCGGGCCGTCCCCGGACTGCTCCCGGCTGCCCGGTACAGGGGCTCCCGGAATCGTCGGCGAAGCCGGGGCCGGCCCGATCCACTATCCAATTCGAAACAACCAGCCCCATCAACTGCCGAGCCGCTCGAACCGCCGGTAATGCCAAAGATACTGCGCCGGAGCCAAGCGAATTTCAGCTTCCAGCGCACGATTCATGGCCGCGGCGGCCATGACCGGGTCCGGATCGTCGGCACCGGGCACGGTCACGAATCGAACCTTCCAGCCGACGCCGGATCGGGCGCGAAAGCAATGCCCCATGACTACGGCGCAGCCGGTCGCCTGGATCAGGCGATGCGGCAGCGTCATGGTTGCAACTTCTTGCCCGAAGAAAGGCGCCAGAACGTAGTCGCCGCCTTTGGGCAGTTGATCGAACAGCAGGCCGACCGCTCCGCCCCCTCGCAGCGCTCGCAGCACGAGGCGCATGGCCGCGCCGCCCGTCGGCACCATGCGCGCACCGAAGCGGCTGCGGCGGTCAGTCAACAGACGATCGAGCCGCTCGGCGCCGGGCGGCTTGTAGAGAAAATCGAAGGGCATGCGGAGACTGCCGAAGAGAATCGCCAGCTCCCAATTGCCGAGGTGACCGCCGAGCATCAACACACCGCGACCGGAGGCGTGCGCGTTGTGAAGATACGACTCGCCCTCGACGGATTCGATCCGCGCTTGGATCCACGACGCGTCGCGCCGCCATAACGGACCGCACTCGGTGACCGTCTGTACCAACTGGCGGCGATTGGATCGCGCCAAGGCGGCGCGGGCGGGTGCATCAAGCTCCGGAAAGGCGACTTGGACGTTACTCTGCGCGATCGCCTGCTTGCGCCGACCGAGTCGCCGTACCGCCGGCTCGACGGCGTGCGCGAGAAAGCGATGAGCGCGCAGAGGCAGCCAGGCCAGGAAGCCCAGCAGCAGGCGCCCGAGAAATAGTTTCATGCTTGCGGATGCTACCATCCAGCGCCTCGACCGACGCTTTCGACGCCCATGATCGCCCTGCTCCAGCGCTCCCGGAATGCCAGCGTATCGATTTCCGGACAGACCGTCGCCAGCATCCGCTCGGGGCTCGTCGTACTGGTCGGATTCCGGCGCGGAGACGAACCCGAGCGGATCGATCGTTTCGTCGAACGGATCCTGAACTACCGCGTGTTTGCAGACGAAAACGGACGGATGAACCGGAGCCTTCGCGACGTCGACGGCGAGCTGCTCGCGGTGCCGCAGTTCACGCTGGCCGCCGACACGAACTCGGGCAATCGGCCCAGCTTTACGCCGGCGGCGCTTCCGGACGACGGTCGGCGGCTGTTCGAGGCGTTCGAAGCGCGGATGTCACGGCAATGGCCGTCGTCCGGATTCGGCGTCTTCGGCGCCGACATGCAGGTGGCGCTTGTCAACGACGGGCCGGTGACGTTCTGGCTGGAGGTTTAACCGGCCTCGCGAATCATCTGGCGTCCGGCCGTGGGGCGAACGAATCTGCAGTTTGCCTCCCCGAGACGGCTCAACCGGAGACCGCATGATGCGTCGCGCATTCAGTGGCCCTTCGGGCCGGCACTGGCCAATGCCCATCCCGACCCTTTCGAGGGGCGGGATGGGCCGGGATCAGCCGCCGACCGCTGCGCTCCGCGTTTTTCAGGACGTCCGTACCTCAATCCTGGCGGAAAAGCTCAGTCCGGCCACGCGGTGGGATGGCATAAACCGAGAATGAGGACGAACCGTCTTCAAGAAAGGTCGAAACCAGTTTGTCCGCCGCTCCCTGCGTGTTCGGATAGCGAACGATATCGAAAGCCATGCCGTCCTCGAATCCGATCACGCTGCATTCCTGGTCGTTGCACATGCGGATTGCGCAACGAATCTCGCCGCAGTGCATCACCCGGGGTCGGCCCGGCGTGGGTCCGGACATTTGCCAATACGGCTCGATGCCGTTCTTCCCGATGGCCGAACCGTTATTCAGACCGTCCGGAGGTGGGGTTGTACCGCCCCCGCCCGGCGTCGGGTACGTACCGATATGAGTGCAGGTACCATCGGCGCAGTACCAGACCTCACACCAGGTATCGTCGCAGGTGGTCACGGTACAGCCATCATCGTCGCATTGGGTCGAAGTTTCAGCCCAAGCGCCAGTTGCCCAAATCGAACAGAAAGCCACAATCCCTACCGATCGCAGAAAAGAAGTCATCGGTTCCTCCGGTAGCCAACACGTTTACCGCCAATTCAGATTAAAAAAAAAACAACTCGCGTCAAGTCGAGCCGGCCTAACAAGCAGTGAGCGGTTAGCACGGGCAAGACCGCAGGCCGCATCCAGGGAAACGCCTGACATTGCCGCAGCCGTTCCGGGTTGCGCAGCGCTTACCCGGGCCGGGCTACGAAACTGATGTTCTTGGCATTCGAAAGCGATCTCGCCGCTCGGAAATTGCCGACTCAATGGACAGGCTACAGGCCCAACTGATAGAAAGACCGACGATGGAAAGACACCCGTCGATCGATCGTCCTGAACGCAACAACACTCCGAAACCGGATCCAATCGTCAATTCGGATTCGGATGCAACCTCGAATGCTGCCGCATGTAGAACGTCACCGGCCCGGCCTGCGACAGGACGTCGCCCTGGTTGTTTCTCATCTCTACAGTCAGCTGATGCTCGCCGCGGTAGACCTCTTCGAGCTCCACGGTCTGGGCCCGCGTCCGTGCGCGCTCCTCGCCGTCGAGCAGGTAGACCAGCTCGGCGCCGCTCGGGAGGCGACCATCGAGACTAACGCTGGCCGTCATCACATAGCCGGTATTCCAGATGGTTTCTTCGGCACCCGGCGAGAGGATCTGCATCGCCGGACCGGCGGCTCGCTGTTCGGTCTCGCCGTCGGACAGCGTCGCGCCGGTATCGCCGAGATCGACCGGATCGACCACGGTCAGCTCCGGCAGCCGCACCGGCTCGGCGTCCTCGCTCGGCTTCTGGTCGGTATAGACGACGTTGCCGTCCTCGTCGACGGTCTTGTAGATGTCCTGGGCATAAGCGCCCGTCGCCGCGACGGATGCAGCCAGCCAGATTCCCCCAATGATGATCCAGATCGATCCTTTCATTGCCCATGCTCCGCTCGGGTTCATATCATTTGGAGCCTCATCTCTTTCGAAGGTTCCGCGGGCCCCGCAGTGCGGGACCCGCAAACCTGTACCGATCAGGACGAGTAGTACATGTCGAACTCGACAGGATGCGTCGACATCCGGAAACGAGTGACCTCCTTCATCTTCAGCTCGATGTAGCCGTCGATCAGGTCGTCGGAGAACACGTCACCGGCCTTGAGGAAATCGCGATCGGTGTCGAGTGCGGTGAGCGCCTGGTCCAGCGCATGGCAGACGCGCGGGATATCCCGCTCTTCTTCCGGCGGCAGATCGTAGAGATCCTTGTCCATCGGAGAGCCGGGGTCGACCTTGTTCATGATGCCGTCGAGGCCGGCCATCATCATCGCGGCGAAGGTCAGATAGGGGTTGCCGGCGGCGTCGCCGAAACGGACCTCGATCCGGCGCGCCTTGGCGCTGGCCACCCACGGCACCCGGCACGAGGCCGAGCGGTTGCGCGCCGAATAGGCCAGCAACACCGGCGCTTCGAAGCCCGGAACCAGTCGCTTGTAGCTGTTGGTGGTCGCATTCGAGAACGCGTTGATCGCCCGGGCGTGCTTGAAAATGCCGCCGATGTAGTGGAGCGCCGTGTCGGACAGCCCGCCGTAGCCTTCACCGGAGAACAGGTTGTTGCCTTCCTTGGCCAGCGACTGGTGAACGTGCATGCCGGACCCATTGTCGCCGACCAGCGGCTTGGGCATGAAGGTCGCGGTCCGGCCGTGCAGGTGCGACACGTTATGGACGATGTACTTGAGGATCAGCAGCTCGTCGGCCTTGCGCGTCATCGAGTTGAAGCGCGTGCCGATCTCGCACTGGCCCGCGGTACCGACCTCGTGGTGATGGACCTCTACCGGAATACCGCAGGCTTCAAGCGTCGCGCACATGAGCGAACGAAGGTCAGCGAGGCTATCGACCGGCGGCACGGGAAAATAACCGCCCTTGACGCGCGGGCGATGGCCGGTATTGCCGTCGCTGTACTCCTTGTGCGTATTCCACGCCGCTTCCTCGGAATCGATCTGATAGGAGCACCCGGAAATGTCGTTCTTCCACCGCACGTCGTCGAACACGAAGAACTCGGGTTCCGGTCCGAAGAAAGCGGCGTCGGCGATGCCGGTCGAGGCCAGGTAGGCTTCGGCGCGCTTGGCCAGCGAACGCGGACAGCGGCTGTAGGCCTGCAGCGTGTCCGGCTCCAGCACGTCGCAGCGCAGGTTCAGCGTGGCATGCTCCGAGAACGGATCGACGAATGCGGCTTCCGTATCCGGCATCAGCACCATGTCCGATTCGTTGATGCCTTTCCAGCCGACGATCGACGAACCGTCGAACATCTTGCCTTCAGCAAGCATGTCTTCGTCGACCGCCGAGACGGGCAGCGTGACGTGCTGCTCCTTGCCCAGCGTGTCGGAAAATCGGAGATCGACGAACTCGATGTCGTCGTCCTTGATCTGTTTGAGGATGTCTTTTGCACTCATCGCGGCGGGTTTCCTGGGTTGAATGGCGAAATCATGGTAGCGGATTCGGCATCGCCAATTGCGAACAATTGCGGGTCGCTACGATCAGAGGCGGATTCTTCGCGGGCTCGGATGCGGTGCGCGAGAGGCGGTTCGAGCAGGCCGAAAATCAGACGCCCGACGAAGGCAGGAACCACCACAGCAGCAGCACGCCGAGCAGCAGCCGATAAATCACGAACGGCAGCATCCCGAAGCGTCGCAGCCACGCAAGAAAGGCGGCGATCGAGAGCCAGGCAACCGCGCCGGCGATCGTCGCGGCGAGCGCGAACTGCCCGAGTTCGAACGACCCCCCGTCGGCCAGCCCGGAGACGAAGCCCCAGCCGCCGGCGGCAGCGATGATCGGAATCGAAAGCAGAAACGAAAAACGCGCCGCCTCCTCGCGCGTCAGGCCGAGCGCCAGCGCCGCGGTGATCGTCACGCCCGATCTCGAAGTGCCCGGGATCAGCGCAAGCACCTGCGCGAGACCGATCAGTAACGCCGAGGGGATGCCCAGCGACTCCGCATCGGCCTTTCGACGCCCGTAGACGTCGGCCAGCCACAGGGCCAGCCCGAACAGGATCGTGGTCGCCGCGATCAGGAGCGGGCTGCGCAGCCAGATTTCAATCCAGTCCGCCGCCAGGGCGCCCACCACCAGTGCCGGGAGCGTCGCCACGGCGAGCGCCTTGAGCAGGCGTCGCTGGCCCGGATCTCCACCCTGCCGGAGACCTTCGGACAGCAGATGGATCAGGTCGCGGCGAAAGTAAACGAGCACTGCCGTGAGCGTGCCCGCATGCACCGCCGCGTCGAAAGCCAGGCCCTGATCGGACCATGAGAGGAAACGGCTCGCCAGGACGAGGTGCGCCGAACTGGATACCGGGAGGAATTCACTGACCCCCTGGACCAGCGCCAGCACCACGACTTGCAGCAGCGTCACCGGGGCATCCGCGCAGCCGGTGCGTCGAAAGGCCGCTTACCGGCGAGCGCGATGCTCCCGATCATTTCACGTCCGGGTTGAGCGTATACGTCCCTGTGATGCTCGCCTCGGCGAGAATGTGACCATCCATTGCCGCCAGTGCAGCCGGACCGTCGAAGTCGTCTGGCAGGTCGATTTTCTCCACGTCCAGCGCGTAGACGGTGAAGCGGTAGTGGTGAAGCCGCTCGTCGTTCCAGGGCGGGCACGGGCCGTCGTAGCCGTAGTAGCGACCCGCCAGCTCTCCCGCACCCTCGAGAAACTGGGTGTAGTTATTCGACCCCTGGCGCGCTCCGTCCGGCCCCGGCGGATTGCGCTTGCCGCCGGGCGTCACGCCTTCACCGCACTGCCCGGTCGCCAGCTCGTGAACGTCGGCCGGGACGTCGACCATGACCCAGTGGAAAAAATCCACGCGCGGCATATCCCGTGCCAGCGTTTGCCCCTCGGTGTTGACGTCGTCGGCGACCGACGGCACGTCGGGGTCGACACACAGCACCGCGAACGATCGCGTGCCGTCGGGTACATCCTGCCACAGAAGGTGTGGACTGACGTTGTCGGACAGCGCCATATGCTGCTCCGGATCGGGCTTGCCGAACGCGAAACGCGCCGGAACCGGTTCGCCGTGGACGAGATCCTTTGATTCTAGCTGCATGAGCTGAGCCTCCTCGATGACGTTTGGATGAGTGACGTTGTGACGCGAACGCTTCGTTATCCTAGCAGGCCGAATCGAACGGAAACGACGAATCATGCGCCTTGCCCTTACGTTCCTCGCTGGCTTGCTATTTCTGGCCGTCGATGCCTCGGCGCTGCCGGGGCTGCCGAATGCCGCCGATCAGACCGACGCGCCGAGCCCGGCCGATCTGCTCGGTTTCGAACTCGGCGACCGCCATCCTCAACCGCACGAACTGAACGCCTTCTATCGAAGGCTCGCGGCTGATTCGCCGCGCGTGCAGGTCGAGTCCATCGGCCGCAGCCACGGCGGTCGCGAACAGCTGCTGCTGTATTTCGCAAGCCCTGATCGAGTTGACCAGATCGACGAAATTCGGGCCGCAAGAGTGTCCGACAGCCGGAAAGGATCGGGATCGCCGGTGGTCTGGCTCGGCTACTCGGTTCACGGCAACGAAGCATCCGGCGCATCTGCCGCGGCGGTCGTCGCCTGGTATCTGGCCTACAGTGAAGACGGACGCGTCGCGCGCTGGCTCGACGAGCTGGTGATCGTCATGGAGCCGGTGATCAACCCGGACGGATTGGCGCGCTTCGCGCACTGGGTCAACATGCATCGCGGGCGCAACCCGTCGGCCGATCCGAGAGACCGAGAGCACAACGAAGGCTGGCCCAACGGCCGGACTGGTTATTACTGGTTCGATCTGAACCGCGACTGGATGCCGCTAACCCATCCGGTTTCTCAGAACCGGATCCGTCATTACCGGCAGTGGCGCCCGCACGTGCTGACCGACGCCCACGAGATGGGAAGTCGCTCGACTTACTTCTTTCAGCCGGGCATTCCGGAGCGCAATAACCCGGCGACGCCGGAGGCCGTGTTCGACCTGACCCAGCGAATCGCGCAATACCATGCCGACTTGCTCGACGCCGCCGAACAGCCTTACTACAGCCGCGAAAGCTTCGACGACTATTATCTCGGCAAAGGCTCCACTTATCCGGACCTGACCGGCGGCGTCGGCATCCTGTTCGAGCAGGGCTCGGCGCGCGGCCACCGGATGGACACCCCGTACGGCGAGAGAAGCTTCGCCGACGCCATCGCCAACCAGGTGCTGACGTCGTTCTCCACGCTGGAAGCGAGCGTCGACCTCGGCCCGGACTTGATCGCCCAGCAGGCCCGGTTCTTCCAGACCGCGCGCGAGACGGCCGGTCGCGGCGGCTGGATTCTGGCCGACGACGGCGATCCGCTGCGCGCCCGACGACTGTTGAAAACGCTGCTCGGGCACGGGATCGAAATTCAGCAGGTCGACGAGCCGGTCACCGTTGACGGCGTTGAGTACCCACCCGGCAGTGCCTGGGCCATTCCAGCCAACCAGGATCAGTTCCGTTTCATACGGGCGATCTTCTCCACGCCGACCGAGCTGCCGATGGAAACGTTCTACGACGTTTCTGCCTGGCCGCTCCAACACGCGTTCGATCTACCGCTGAGACGAACCGATCGGATGCCTTCGCTGGGCAACGCCTTGACCGTCGATGCGCTGCCCGACGCGTTCGAAGGGCAGCCATCGATTTCCAGCGACGCGGTCGCATGGGTTGTCTCCTGGGATCAGCACCATGCGCCGGCGCTGCTCGCCGACCTGCTGAACCACGGCTACCGGGTCCAGGCAGCCGAACGTCCGCTGGCGTTTGCGGTTGGCGGAACCGAGCGCGAGTTCGGCCGCGGCACGCTGATCGTTCACGCGGGCATCCAGCCCGATCATCTACCGCCGGTTGCTGAAGCACTGACAACGGCCGCAGCGCGCTACCGGGTCTCCGTGCATTCCCTCGATACCGGCCTGGCAAGCGCCGGGATCGACCTGGGAAGCCCATCGGCACCGGTGCTCAAGGCGCCGCGCCCGGTGCTGCTGACCGGTGATCGCGTCAATCCCTACGGTGCCGGCTACGTCTGGCGCTGGTTCGACGAGGTCCTCGACCATTCGGTCACCCGCATCGACGCCGGAGATCTGCCCGCCGAACTGAGTGATTACACGCATGTGATTATTCCGCCGGGCAGCTACGGCCGGCTTGGAGACCGCTTTGCCGGTCGGCTGGCCTCGTTCGTCCGCAACGGCGGCCAGATCATCGCGCTGGGTCGCAGCGCCGAGTGGGTCGAATCGCTGGATCTCGACTGGTCGTTCATCGAATCGGGCGATGCTGACGAAAGCGTAGATTCCGGTGAAAACGAGGCCGAATCGGCGCCCTACGCCGACTATCGCCTCGACGCGGCGCGCCGCAACATCGGCGGCAGCGTGCTCGGCGTCTCGCTCGACATCACGCATCCGCTCGCCTACGGCTATTCGAAGAATCGACTTTCCACGTTTCGGCGCGGCGGCCACGTGCTGCAGCGCAGCGATAACCGCTATACAACTCCGGCGAGCTACCTCGAATCCCCGCTGGTCGCAGGTTACCTTTCGGAATGGTCGACCGAACGACTGGCTGCCACACCCGCAGTTGCCGCCGACCGCTTCGGTCGCGGTCTCGTCACGAGAATCGCCGACGACCCGGTGTTTCGCGGCTACTGGGCGGGCGGAGAGCGACTGCTGGCCAACGCGCTGTTCTTCGGGCAGCTTGTCGAACGGACTCGACTGCCCGATTGACAGGGTGAGGGATGGTCGACTCCCCGGCGCCCGGGCGCTGGGGGCGCTCGTGCGCGACCCGCCCGGTCCGTCGCTGGTCTTCCCAGGGAATCTATGAATTACCTTGCTCGGACGCGACGGGCAGAGTGATTCAAGGTTCCCTGGGCCTGTCGAGGAATGAATCGAGCTGCCGCAGGCGTGGACCCGTGGCGTGATGATGCCGGTAGACGACCGGGCGGGCGCTCAGCCGGCGTTGCGCAACAGATCCTTGTGTTCGCGGCCGGCGGTTTCAAGCAGCGCGTCGGCGTCCAGCAGCTGGACCTGCTTGCCGCGCACGGTGAGCATTTCCTGCTTTTGCATCCAGCTCAGGGTGCGCGAGACCGTCTCGATGGTCAGGCTGAGGTAGTTCGCGATATCGCGCCGGTCCATCGACAAGCGGAATCGCATGCCGTCCTCGCCCCGGCGCTTCAGCCGGCGCGACATATTGAGCAGAAACATCGAGACCCGGGCGCGCGCATCCATTCGGCCGATGACGACCAGCAGCTCGCGAGTTTCGGCCATGTCCAGAGACAGCAGCTTGAGCATCAAGTTGTTGAGGCTGGCGCTATCGACCAGGATCTTCTGGAAATCGCGATAGGGAATTTCGCAGTAGTGGCTCTCTTCCAGCGCCACGGCAAACTCAGGGTGCTTCTCGCGCGCGATCGCATCGAGACCAATGAGCTCGCCCGGCAGGTGGAAGCCGGTAACGATCTCATCTCCCTCGCTGGAGAGCTGGTAGGTCTTGACGGTTCCGGACTGAACGACGCAGATGCTCTTGAACGGCTGCCCGCCGTGGAACAAGTGCTCTTCCCGCTGCAGCCCTCTCTGGCGGCGAATGATCGCATCCAGCTCATCGCGCCTGGATTCGGCGACTTCCTGAGCAAAGCACAGATCGAACAAACCGCACTGCCGACAGCTGGTCTTCGGGGCGGATCCATCCTTGATGGGAATGGCCTTGCTCACAACTGAACGCTCCAAAGTACCTCTAGAACTGGAGCGCAGAATAGCAGACCGCCGCCTCCATTTGGAAACGACGCGACCACAATGATGAAGGCACGGAACGGTCGTTCCGACTGCGATTCGAGCCTGCGACGGGCTCCCGCCGCCGGATCAGACGATGCGGGAGAACTTCCGGGTAGAAGATTGGTCGTCGCGATCGAGATAGGCATCGAAGGCCATAGCGATCGCGCGCAGGAACAGCAGTCCCTCGGCGGTCGCCTTGAAACCTCGATCGGTCCATTCCATCAGGCCGTCGTCGACCAGCGGTTCCAGACGCTTCAGCTCGTCCTCGAAATACGTACGGAATGAAAACTCGTAGTCGCTTTCGAACGGCGGGAAATCCAGCTCGCCGCGGCACATGATGGTGCTGATGACTTCGGCTCGAAGGTGATCGTCGGTTGTCCGATTCACGCCCCGCGCGATCGGGAGCGCTCCCTCACGCACCGCAATCTGCCAGTCCAGCAACTTGCGTTGATTCTGAGCGAAGCTGTCGCCGACCTCGGAAATGGCGCTCGGACCGAACGCCAGCAGATCCAGTCCGCCGTTGGTCGAATAGCCCTGGAAGTTGCGTACCATGGTGCCGTTGCGCCTTGCCTGGGCGAGATCATCGTCGGGTAGCGCGAAATGATCCATGCCGATGAATTCGTAGCCGGCGTCGAGCAGCCGGGTCAGCGTGTTGCGGAAAATCGCGAGCTTGACCGACGGCGCCGGCAACTCCTCGGTCTTGATCCGCTGCTGGGGCTTGAACAGGTGCGGCAGGTGCGCGTAATTGAACAGCGAAAGGCGGCCCGGCTTCATCTCGATGACCCGTTCCACCGTCTGCGCAAATGCCTCGGTGGTCTGCTTCGGCAGACCGTAAATCAGATCGACGCTGATCGAATCGAAATTCAGCGCGTGTGCCGCACCGATAATCGACGCGACCGTGGTTTCGTCGTGAATCCGGTTGACCGCCTTCTGGACAACCGGGTCGAGATCCTGGATACCAACGGAAATCCGGTTGAAACCGATTTCACGCAGCCGGCGCACGTCGCCCGGCTCGACCGAACGGGGGTCGACCTCGAGGCCGATCTCGGTATCGTCGGCGAAACGGAATCGCGTGCGAAGCAACCGCATGAGCTGGTCGATCTGTTCGCTGGTCAGGAACGTCGGCGTGCCGCCGCCGAGGTGGACCTGGCGCACGATCCGGTCGGAATCCACGCGCGGTGCAACCAGATCGAGCTCGCGCTCCAGGTCGCCCAGAAACTCCTGGCCGGCCGTCGTCGAGCGCGTGATGACCTTGTTGCAGCCGCAGTAGAAACAGGGGCTGGAGCAGAACGGCACGTGCACATAAAGCGAAAGGTCCGCCGGAATCGGCAGCCGATTGCTGTCCTGGAGCGCCGTCTTCCAGTTTTCAGGACCGAACTCGTCGGTGAACTGGACCGCCGTCGGGTACGAGGTATAGCGTGGCCCGGCACCTCCGTAACGCGTGATCAGGTTGGCGTCGAACTTGGGTCGGACTACGGTGTTCATGCCTTTGGCCGATTTGAGTGGCAGGTTGAACAGAAATATACGGCGATGAATCGGGAACCGTTTTGACTCGCATCAATTTTGTCAAGCGCGACCGATGCCCCGTTCGCATCGTGGCCGGCTGCAAGTGAACCGACTCAGGGTGCGACGCAATCGACCAGAAAGCGCACGCCGGGATGACCCAGTCGATGCGCCAGCCAAGGACCCACGGCGACCAGGACGCCGGTCAGCGCCATCATCGCCGCCGCACCGCCACGCAGCCAGGGCGCCCGGATCCGGCTCCGAAGACGGGCGACGCTCAACCCGCCGCCAAGCAACAGCGGAAGCGTGCCGACGCCGAAACCGAGCACCAGCGCGACCGTGGCCAGCGGATCGGCGAGCAGCACGGCAGCCCCAAGCACGCCGTACAGCAGCCCGCAGGGCAGCAGACCCCAGAGCAGGCCGAGTCCGATCGCCTTTTCCCAGCGATCGGCCGGCAGCAGATGCTGGAATAGCGGCATGATTCGCTTGGTGAGCGGCGCGGCCAGGTCGCCGAACACGTCCCGCACGCGCCCCGGCAGTGCGATATAGACCGCGATCAGGATCAGCATCAGACCCAACGCGACGCGCATCACGGGACCCGCCGTCGACGGCAGTATCTCCATCGGCAGCATTCCGAGAACCGTCAGCGCGAGCCCGAGCAGCAGGTAGCTGGTCAGCCGGCCGGCGTGGAATCCGGCAGCCAGACGATCCCGACCTCGAGGAACCTGACCGTGCAACACCGCCATGATGCCGCCGCACATCGCAACGCAATGGGTCGATCCGAATAGTCCGGCAAGAAAGCCGGTTACCAGGGCGGCACCGGGAGTCATCGAGACCGGAAAACGGAGGCGACGGCGGAGAAGTAGCGTGTCATTTGGGAGAGGCGGTTTTCAGTTTTCAGTTTTCAGTTTTCAGTTTTCAGTTTTCAGTTTTCAGTTTTCAGTTTTCAGTTTTCGGGTTTCGGGTTTC
>JGI12109J20283_10277464_pt1 | contig 12519 bp, 6 predicted proteins | sample ElkSlonscriptome_12_FD_20283 | JGI IMG/M metagenome (IMG submission 20283) | reverse complement strand
CTTGGGAGATTCGCTGTACCCGGTGCGCCGGGCCGAGGGCTGCCTGCTCGAGCTGGCTGACGGGCGGGTCCTGATCGACGGGATGGCCTCCTGGTGGTGCGTGATCCACGGCTACAATCACCCGGTCCTGAATGAGGCGCTGCAGGCGCAGCTCGGGCAGATGGCCCATGTGATGTTCGGTGGCCTGACCCACCGCCCTGCCATCGAGCTCGTCGAGCGGCTCGTGGCGATCACACCCGAGCCGTTGCAGCACGTCTTCCTGTGCGATTCGGGCTCGGTGTCGGTCGAGGTCGCGATCAAGATGGCGATCCAGTACTGGCATGCGCGCGGCCGGGCGCAGAAGCAACGGTTGCTGACGATCCGCAGCGGCTACCATGGCGACACCCTTGCCGCCATGTCGGTCTGCGACCCGGTGACCGGCATGCACACCCTGTTCCGCGGCGTCCTGCCACAGCAGCTGTTCGCACCGGCCCCGGCCTGCCGTTTCGGTGATGCCTGCGCGGATGCCGACATCGCCGAGTTCGCCCGGCTGCTCGAGGACCACGCAGATGAGCTTGCGGCGGTGATCCTCGAGCCGATTGTGCAGGGTGCCGGCGGCATGCGCTTCTACTCGGCGGCCTATTTGCAACGGGTCCGCGAGCTTTGCGATCGCCATGGAGTCCTGCTGATCGCCGATGAGATCGCGACCGGCTTCGGTCGTACCGGCGCCCTATTTGCCTGCGAGCATGCCGGCATCAGTCCGGACATCCTGACGCTGGGCAAGGCGCTGACCGGCGGCTACATGACGATGGCGGCGGCGCTCGCGACCCGGGAAGTGGCCACGCGGATCGCCTCGGCTGACCCCGGGGTCTTCATGCACGGGCCGACCTTTATGGGCAATCCCCTGGCCTGTGCGGTGGCCAACGCCAGCATCGATCTGCTCCTCGGGCAGGACTGGGTGGGCCAGGTCCGGCGCATCGAGCGTGGTCTGGCGAGCGGCCTCGCGCCCTGCCGAGGTCGCCCCGGGGTCGCCGATGTGCGGGTGCTCGGGGGGATCGGGGTGGTCGAGCTGGTGCAGCCGCTCGCGCTGGCTGCGCTCCAGCCCCGCTTCGTCGAGCACGGGGTGTGGGTGCGGCCCTTCGGACGCCTGGTCTATCTGATGCCGCCCTACATCGTCGGCGACGAGCAGCTCGCGAGCCTCTGTCGGGCGGTCGTTGCTGTGATCGAGGAGCAGCTGGCGCGCGGGTATCAATCGTCCCGAAAGTAATCGGAGACGGGTCGCGGTGACCGTCGGCGGGAGGGATCCCGCCGACGAGCTGACACGGACGTCCCTGCAGCGTGTCGCAGCGAGTCGTCTCCGATGACTTTTGCAACCCTCAATAGCCGGCCCCGATGCACGCCTCGTGTCGCGGGCGTTCAGGGTGTCGTCAGCAGCAGGGCGTCGAGGCGTTCGCGGTGGCGTTCGATGCGCGTGCTCGCCCCCTTGAGCTCCTGTTGCAGCTCGGCGATCGCTTGCTCCAACCGGTCGCGTTCGGCCTCGCCGCTGGCGAGGCGCCGGCTGAGGCGGTCGCGTTCGCCGATCAGCGCGTCGTGCTCGCGCTGCAGCCGCTTGAGCTGGCGCACGGCCTCTCGGCGCATGCGGCGTCCGGGGTCTTTGCTGCGCCAGAGGGCCCGCGCGGTGGCGGCGCTCTGATGGCTGTCGGCGATGCGTTCTTGCTGCGCCTGGATCGCTGCGCCGAGTTCCGCGAGGCGCCGGTTCTGCTGGCCGAGCTCGGCTTGGGACTCGGCTAGCTGGGCGGCCTGCTGGGCGCGCTCCGTGCGCCGTGCGGACAAAGCCTCGCGCTGTTGGGCCTGCGCCTCGCGTTCCTCGCCGATGAGCCTGCGGAGCTCCTCGATCAGGTGCGCCCGGGTTTCTTGTTCGTCGCGACGCTGCGCTTCATTGGCCGATCGCTCGAGCTCGAGCTCGCGCCGGCGCGCCTCGAGTCGGAGGCGTTGGTCGATGTTCTCGTGCTGGCGCTCGAGCAGCTCGAGCTCGTAGTCCTGATCGGCGATGACTTGGCGGAGCCGCGCCTCGGCGGCGCTCACCGTCCTGACCTGGGCAAAGTAGCCCTCCGGGTCCTCTTCGTAGCGCCGCCAGCGGTGCGCGAACTGCAGCGGTGAGAGGCGCCGGGTTGGGTCCGCGCCCTGGTCGAGGCCTGGGATCCCGGCCAGGCCGCCGGCGAGATAACGGCGGTAGGCGAGCTGCACGCCCTCGCTGAAGTAGGCGTGCACTGCCGGCGGTTCGAACAGCTTGAGTGCGATCAGGGCAAAGAAAAGGATGCCGAGGGCGGCTTGCGCGAAGCCTGTGACCGTCTCGAAGTGGGGGACCCCGGCTTCTTCCGGGCTCTGACGCAGCGCTTGCAGTGCCTGCGAACGGGCCGCGAAGGTCAGACGCGGTGGTGCTGGCGGGGGCTGTTGCGACTGCACTTCGGCGGTTAGGCGTTCCATGAGCGCTTGCTGCTCGCGCCGCACCCGCTGCAGTCTGTCGGAGCGCGCGGCCAAACGCCCCTGTTGTTCGGCGATCCGGGCGAGGACGCCCTGCAGACGTCGATCGCGCTCGGCCTGTATCCTGGTGAGCTTATCCTCCAACAGGCTGGCGCGGGCATCCCACTTGCGCGCCTCGGGACCATAGCCCTCGGGCCGGCCGTCGCGTCCGAGCACTTCATCGCCGACACGTGCCCGCGCCTCGGCAAGGTCTTGGCTGACGACCTCGATCTGGGGCGCATACTCGGCCTCGATGCGCTCGCGGCGCCCCTGTTCGGCCTGCAGCGCCTGCGTTAGCTGCCCGATCTCCTGCTCGAGTGAGGCGATCCGTCCAGCGTACCCGGCGTCGAGCTGTTCGGCCCGTGCCCGAACCTGGGCCTGGATGGTGGCGGCGCGGTCCTGGAAGTATCGCTCGACCTGGTCCTGATGATAGGCCTGAATGTCGTCGGCGCGGATCAGCTTTTCGATGAAGGGGGCCGTCACGTAGAGCGAAATCGCCACGATGGCGATGCGCACCAGGATGCCGGTGAGCCAGCGGAGGCTCGCGCCGGAACCCTGGGGTCTCAGCCTGGCCGTGCGGCTCGGCCTCAAGGGGGGGCGTTCGGACATGATCAGCGAGGCGTCTACGATCCAGATGATCGAGAACATCAGCACGAACATGAACACGGCCACCGGTGGGCCGAGCCAGGGGGTCGCCGAGGGGACGAGCGAGAGCCCGACGGCCCCCCAGACGAAGCCCTCGATACTGGCCATCAGGAGGATGATGATCCACGCCGAGGTGAGCCAGACTGCGACGGCTGGGGTCAGCAGGCTGCGCCCGTAGGGTCGCAGCGTGAAGAAGTCGCGCCAGCGCAGCCGGTCGCCGAGCCGTCCTCGTGTCGTGCTTGGCGGCGACTCTTTGTGGCGCCGGGTGTCGCGCGGGGTCTGGGTTAGCTCTGTTCGGGAATGCCGCATGGCTCAAACGACGAACTGCAACAGTCTGGCCGAAAAGGCGACGCGATGCCTCGCGCGAATCGCGAGCTGGGGGCTTCAGTTCACCCGCCAGGGCGGTGACCGCCGCTGCCGCGGTCGGCCTCTCTGCGCCTAACGATCACGGCGCGAGCCGAGCCACCCCGGACGATGAAATGTCGTCTCGCCCCTGATCGTTCCCTCACCCCAACCCTCTCCCGGAGGGCGAGGGAGCGAACGCGCTACGCGAATTTCATCCTAAGGTCCGCGATCAGGTGTCTTGGTCGACGAAAAAGATGTCGCGATAGGCGGCATAGATCGAGGCCATCAACAACGGCGAGACGATCAGCAGCCCCAACAGAAAGGGTAGCGAGCCGAGGAGCAGCAGCAGCGCCGCCAGCAAACCAAATACGAGCAGCGGCAGGATGTTCTTCAGGCATCCGATGAAGCTGAGCTTCATTGCCGCGATCGCCGTCAATTCTTCCAGCGCCACCAACGGTGGGGCGAGAAAGAGCGCCATGCCCAACGGGATGGCCAACAAGAGGGCGACGAGGGTCGGCAGCAGGATGGCCGGCGCAATCCGTGGCAGCACTTGCCCGGGATCGGGCGTCTCGAGGCTGGCCGGATCCATTCCGGATAGACTCAGCGCGAGCGAGCCGCCGAGCCATAGACCGACGACGAGGGCGATGACCAGGCCACCGACCAGATAGATGACCCCGATCAGCGCGAGCTGTCCGGCCCGCTCGGAAAAGCCGGCGAAGAGGTGCTCGACGCGGAAGACCTCGCCGCGGTCCTGGGCTCGGGCACCGATCATGAGGCCGCCGGTGAACATCGGACCGAGTATCGTCGTGGCCAGTGCACCGACGACGGGGACGAGACCCACGGCAACGGTGATGACGTAGAGTATGACGATGGCCCCGATCCAGGGCCAGGGGTCTGTCTTGAAGTGCCAAAAGCCCTTGGCGATCCAGCTCCAGCCGGCGCCGAGCCGGCGCGCGTGCGGGCCGCTCAGTCGGCCTCGCCGAGCCGTGTCGGGGGCGGATGCAGGCCCTGTCGGGTCAGGCGGCGCTGCCGTTGGTGGCGGTGAGGAGGTGGGCGAATGCATGCCCTCTCCTGGTGAGTCGCTGGCGGGCTTGGCCAAGCTCACCGCTGGCCCCGCCTGGGTCTCCTCTTCGGGGGCGTCCGCAGGCGCGGCCGGCCCTTCCGGGAGCAGCTCGAGATCGACCGGTGGCGGCGGGGTCATCGGTGCCACGCGCACCTCGAGACCGACCGCATCGAGCGTGACGCGAAAGGTCTCGGCCGTTTCGGCGTCAACGTCCTTCTTGAGCACCGTCTCTTTGCCGCCGAGGATCAGATTGCGCGCCTGAACCTCAGAGACCTGGAAGCGGGAGACGAAGCCGCTGATCGCCTGTTGGGCGCGGACATCCGGTTTCAACTGACCGCGGTAGATGATCTTGTAGCGGGTGGTGGCCATCTCCGGCTCTCCAGCTCAATACTCTGGTCCTGCAAGCCCCGCTGGTGGCCGCGCTCGCCCATCCAGGCCTGGATAGATCGGTGACACCGAGAGCGCAGTCACCCGCTGCGGGGCAGGCGCCTCAGGCGCTCATGCGCCGCAGCCAGGCCATCATACCAGGTTCCGCCGCCCAAACGTCGCGCATCGCTTCGCGGTATGACCAGGCCTGATCCTCGCCGCTCGGGGACGTCGGCCAGCGGCTGCGTTTCGGCGCCTTGATGCGCTGGCGGGTGAGATAGGCCGGGATGCGCGGTAGCTGGCCCATCGCCTGACTCAGCGCGCGTGCCGCGCGTTCCGATTCGCCGAGGCGGTAGAGGGCGAGGACCTCTCCATAGAGCAGATCGGCAAGGCGATCGCCGGGGAACCGGCGTGCCAGGGCGAGCGCCTTGTCGTCCTGGCGATCGCGCAGATAGTGGTTCATCAGATCGGCGCGTACGCCATGGTTGTCGCGCGGATTCAGGCGGAGCAGATCTTCCAGGGCATCCGCAGCCGCGGTGGTGTTCCCGGCCTCGACCTGGTGGAGATAATGGCGAAACAGCAGGCGCAAGGCCGGGCGGTTCTGCTCGCAGGCCCAGGGGATGCTGTGCGGGCTCTCGTGCGGGACGGCCTGCGCGAGGATGGCCCGGGCACGCGCCAGCAACGGGGGTAACAGGGCCCGTGCGACCCAGGGAAGCGCGCTCTCGGGGTGCGAGAAGATGGCCGTCGCGAGGTCGTCGAGGATGTCCAGGCTGTCGGCGGTCTCTGGGTGGCGGAACAGAAATGCGAGCCAGTCGCCGTCAGAGGCCCAGAGGTCGCCGTCATCGAAGAGGGTGAGCTGCATCGAATATGGCTTGACCGCCGGAAACACGCCGTGCCACTGCGTTTCGAGACGGGAAAGCGTGCGCCCGGCGCCCAACCGGCTGCCAGGGCCCGGCTGTCCGCCTGGATGGCCGCTGCTGGAGGCCTCATTGGCGTCGAAGAGACTGAGCTGATTCGGCGCGTCGTCGTGCCGCCGAGCCGGCTGTGGTATCACGCGATAGGGCGGGACCGGGCGGTCCGCGAGCCGTTGTGTCCACTCGTAGAGGGCCAGGATGGCCGGGTCGAGGTTCTGCGCTTGACTGGCCATCAACGCCTCCTGCGGGTTCGCGCTGGCCTCGGCCAGAAAGCCCAGGATGTCGGCGTCCTCGAGCCCCTGACGGCCGAGGCGCCGGCGCCAAAGCTCGGCGCGGCGCCGCGCCTCGTCGTCGCGGTGCTCGGCGGCGAGCAGCGCAATTTCGAGGAAGGCCAGTGCCGGGTCGTCCGGGGATTGCCTCAAGGCCTGCACGAAGGCCTCGTGCGCGGCGGCGAACTCGCCCCCGTCGAGGTGGCCGGCGCTGATGCGGCGCCAGGCCGCGCCGCGCAGACCGCGCTCGTCGCAGCCCGCCATCCGTTGCAGGAAGGCCTTTTTCTTCTTCCAATGGTCGAGGCGGTCGTACGCGTCGCAGAGCACCTCGAGTGCCAGCTCGCGCCGCCCGTCGCCGGGCTGGTCCGGGTCGAATAGCGGCTCGAGCAATGCGACCGCTCGTCCGGGTCGATCCAGGTCCAGCCAGTGCTCGGCGACCTTCGGCAGGAGCTGCCGCGGGATGGCCGCAAGGCGCAGCGCCCGTTGAATGTCGCGCTCGGGCAGCTCGGCGAGCAATAGCTCCCAGACGACGTCGCTCGAGAGATCCGGAAGCTCGTCGCTGCGCCCGCAGCACGCGTCGAAGGGTGCGCCGGCGCCACAGGGGCAGGGGTCGTCTGGGCTGGAGAGCAGCGGGCGCTGTCGAAAATCTTGCCCAGGCAGCGGCGTGGCGTTCCAGATTGCTGCGGCGAGGAGGGTTGCGACGCGGCGGGTCTCCTCGGCGGTGAGCCCCGGCTCGCTCAGGCTGAGCACATCCGGCATCCTGACGAGCGCCCAGCGAAGGAAACGCTGGGGATCTTCGTGGGCCAGGATCTCGCGCAACGCCTCAATGATGAGGGCCTCGATGCGATCGCCGTCTTGCATGTCCTGGTGGAACATCATGCGGTTCCTCCTGCCATCGGTGCTGCGGGCGAGGACCCGGGTCCGCGCCGGCGGACGCACGCCTGAGCCCTCGTGAGTCGGCGCAGGGCTAGGTCTCCAAAGGGAACCATGGCGGGGATTGTAGCGCGGCTGGCCGGGCCATTGTCGACTGTTCCTCGCTGCCCGCCCACTGATCGGCGCGCCTCGCTGCAGCTCGAGAGCCGGAATCTCTCGGCACCCGCAAAGCGCGTCACAGGAGTGCAAGCTGATGGTCGAGACTCGTCGCGAAACGGGCTAGGATAGCCTCCAGTTAGAGTCATTCCGATCCATGGAGACCTTGTAAGGGTGACAGGGAACGACTGCGGTGGGAACGACGACGCCCCCCGCGGGCATCGCGGAGCGGGCGTCGAACGTCGTCGCCATGCCCGGCACCGAATCGCCCTTCCGGGATACCTCGAGGCCTCCGCGACCGGGCAGCGCGCCTGCTGGGTGCGCGACTACTGTGCCGGCGGATTGTTACTGCAGCTGCAGGACACTGCGGCGCCGGGCCAGGCGCTCGGGGTCGGCGACCGTCTTCGGCTCTACGTCGACCTGCTCGATGCGTCCGGCCCACGTCCGATGGTGATCGAGGGTCAGCTCGCTTGGATCCGGGCCGAGCACCTCGGGGTCTCCTTCGGTATGCCCTCGCCAGATGTCCTCAGAGGGCTCGAGGCCCACAATCGCGTCTCCGCAAAGCGCCCCGCGCCCCCCGGGACGGCCCTTGCCGGCGATCCCCCGGTCCTGAGCCGCCTGCGGGAGATTGCACAGGAGATCGCGTGCCAACGGCTTCCAGGGCTCCTGCAGCGGCTGCTGCGCGACACTGAGGAGAAGCTACTCGACGCCGCCGATGGCGCGGTGTCTGATCTAGAGCGGCAGGCGATATTCCACGACCTCAATGCCCTGAACGTTTTGGTCGGCGACGACCGGCAACTCGGCAGCATCTGCGAGGCGGCGCTCGAAAAGTGCGCCGGTGGCGCGAGCGAAGCGTCTTCGGCCGAGGAATGGAGCTTGGTCGATCCGGAGCAGTTCGAGTGCTGGCTCGAGGCGAGTCGGGTTGCGACGCAGCTCGAGCAGCGCTTCAGCCTCGACCTGTCGCGGATCGGGTCACGACTGGCCGCGTTGCGTCGCGGCGCAGCGCCGGGCGCGGTCGAGGTGCCTTTCGAGCCACAGCAGTTCACCGAGGGCCTGATCGAGGTCGTGCAGCGGCTCGAGCTTGCGGGGCCGACACGCCGGGCGCTGTTCGATCAAGCCGCCGGCACCATCGCCCCCGAGTTGGCCCGCCTGTACCGCGCCCTCGACGAGACGCTGGCCCCGGTCGCCGCCCCCGAGGTCGAAGACGGCCGGGCCCAGGGCCTTGCGCCGGCACGCCGATCCCGGGCCGAGCGGCCGGCCGAGTTGGATGGCGCTGCCGACAAACCCGCTCGTGCGGACGTCGGTCCGCCAAGCGAGGTCCGCGCAACCGCATCCACTCGTCGGGCTGCGGCGCAGCGCGCGAGCTTTGCGCGCGACCTGCTCGGCCGCATCGGCGCGGCACAGGTCCAGGACGGCGCCGCGTCTGAATGGCTGCGCCAGCTCGAGGCGCCGCTGGTGCGCGAGGCCCAAGCCAACCATCGGTTCTTTGACGACCCGGAGCACCCGCTGCGGGCGATCCTCGACGGACTCGCCCACCTCGAGCACTTCCGGGGCGGCGGGGCCGAGGGTGCGGATGACCAGCTGAGCCGGCGTGTCGTCGATCTGATCGCGCCCGTCGGCAATCGGCAGGCCTCCGCCTCGGACCTGCACGAGGTTGCCGCCGCGGTTGGCCAGCTGGTCGCCGAGACGAGCGCAGTCTATCAGCGCCGGGTCGAGCGCGTGGTCGAGGCCAGCGAGTGGCGTGATCGGGCGCGTCGCGCGCGCGCTGCCGTCGCAAGAGAGCTGCATCGGCGCTACGCCGGCGCGCCCGTTCCGGAGGTCCTGCTCGAGCTCTTGGACGCCGGCTGGCGTGCCGCCCTCGAGCGCAGCTGGCTTCGCCCTGCCGGCGAAGCCGAAGCGTACCAGGCAAAGCTCGCGCTCGCGGACCAGCTGGTGCGGACCTTGGGGCAGCGGACACAGGGGGGCGAATCCGCCTCGGAGCAGGCGGTATTGTTTGCCGGTCTGAGCGCCGAGCTGGACGCGGCCGTCTTCGATCCCTACCGGCGCACGGCGGTCGAGGCACGCCTGCGTCGCGAGCTCCTCGAGCCGGCCGCGACCCCTGCGAAGCTGACGGTGATGCCGGCACTGGAGGACGGTCGCGATGAGCCGGCCGTCGCGCAGGCCCCGGAGGGCGTGTCCGCGCAGGCCTGGCAGGCCGCGCTGACGCGCGCTGAGGGCATTCGCGTCGGCGATCGGCTGCGTCTCCTAGATGACCCCGGCGGACAACGGGATCTGCGGTTCGCATGGATCCGCGACGACCGCGCGCTGTTTGCTTTGGTGGATCACCGCGGAGTCAAGGCCCGCGACATCGCGCTTCGCGAGCTGGCGCTCGCTCTGGCGCGACAGCGCGCCGAGGTCTCTCCGGTCGACGGCCGTCCGGCGAGCGACGGCGCCGTCGACACGATGCTCGAGCACCTCGGGGAGCCGCTCACGGGGCATGCCGAACACGCCGCACTGACGGGGCTGAGTAATCGGCGGCAGTTCCACGCCAACTTGGAGGCGGTTCTCGCCAAGCGCGACGGAAGTGCCGGCGGCGGCGTGCTGGCCTTGCTGGACATCGATCATTTCCGCCTGGTCAACGATGTCCACGGCTACGACACCGGCGACCGCCTGCTGATCGCGCTCGCCGGCTTTCTCCAGCGGGTCGGCGAGGCCGATCTGGTCGGACATCTCGGCGGGGGCCGTTTCGCTGTGCTGCGTCCAGGCGTCGACATCGAGGCCGGTAGGCCCTGGGCCGACCAGCTCTGTCGCGGCACGCACACCCTGCCGTTCGTTTGGCCGGGTCAGGCGCTCAACCTGAGCCTGTCCGTGGGAGTCGTCTCCTGCGCGGAGTTCGAGCCGGATGCCGGTGTGCTCTTGCAGGCCGCAGAAAGCGCTCTGCGGGCGGCCAAGTCGGCCGGTGGTGACCGCACCTACCTCTACCGGCGCGAGGATCCAGCCATCGCCAAACAGGCGGAGTCCGTGCAGTGGGTCATGCAGGTCGACCGGGCGCTCGACGCCGGCGAGCTCCGTCTGCGCTGCCAGCAGATCGCGCCCGTCTGCGCGGGGGAGGGGCTGCGGCCTCACTACGAGGTGCTCCTGGGGGTCAGGAGCGAATCCGGTGGCATCCTCCCGGCGGCCGAGTTCATCGATGCGGCGGAGCGTTATCACCGCATGCGCGCAGTGGACCGCTGGGTCGTGCGCACGGTGTTCGAATGGATCGCCGCTCACCGGGACAGCATGGCGCAGCTGCATGCCTTTGCCATCAATCTATCCGGTCAAACGGCGAGCGACCCGGAGTTCATCGGATTCGTGCGTGAGCAGCTGCGAAGCGCCGAGCTCGATCCGTCCTGGGTGAGCTTCGAGGTCACCGAGACGGCGGCAATCGCCGACCTGGGCTGCAGCGCCGGGATCATCCGGGATCTCAAGGCGCTCGGCTGCAAGGTCGCCCTGGACGACTTCGGCAGCGGTCTCGCCTCCTATTCGTACCTGAGGGCACTGCCGGTCGATTGGCTGAAAATCGACGGCGTCTTCGTGCGCGATATCGCGCACGACGAGAACGACTACGCCGTCGTCAGGTCGATCAACGAGATTGGGCATTTCCTCGGCAAGCAGACGATCGCCGAGTACGTCACCGACGGCGATGTCTTGCGCCTGGTGGGCGAGATCGGGGTCGACTATGTTCAGGGCTACGGCGTCGCGCCGCCGATGCTGATGGACGAGCTGCTCGAGCAGCCCGCGTCCGTGCCGCGATAAGTATTGAGGGACGATTGGTGACCGTTCACCAATCGAGCGAAACGAGTTCGCGGAGGGGTGCCTTGCAAGCCGTTATCGACCGCTCGGACCGCACAGCCTGTTGCGTCCTTCGAGCTTGGCCCGATAAAGCAAGCGGTCGGCCGCCTCGACACAGGCCTGGGGATTATCGCCCTTCCGCGGCCGGCATAGGGTGGCGCCAAGGCTGATGGTGACAAGGGGGGTGGTCTCGGACTCGGCGTGAGGAATGGCAAGCCGCTCGACGTCCTCGCGGATGCGCTCGCCGACGGCGAGGATCTCTTCGGCGTCGGCGCCGGGCAGCAACACGACAAACTCCTCCCCGCCCCAGCGGGCCGCGAAATCGCCGGCCCGTTGTAGGGCCCCGGTGATGCGGGCGCCGACCGCGCGCAGGCAATCGTCACCCGCCCGATGTCCATTGTGGTCGTTATTGCGCTTGAACTCGTCGACATCGAGCATGAGCAGGCCGAGGGTTGTGCCGCCGCGGCGCGCCCGTCGCCACTCGTGTTCGAGGCGTTCGTCAAAGGCGCGTCGGTTCGGCAGGCCGGTCAGGCCGTCACGCGCGGCAAGGGCCTCGAGCAGGTCGGTCTTGCGCTTGAGTTCGAGGTGCGTGCGGACACGCGCCTTGACGATCGGCAGGTGAAAGGGCTTGATGATGTAATCGGCCGCGCCACTCTCCTTGATGCGCCGCGCGGCCTCCAGGCCATTGATCCCCGGGAGCTGCCAGGTCCATGAGGATGGCGTCGACGCGTGCCTCATCGGCCGAGTCCAGGCGTGTCAGGGCCTGCTCGCCAGTCTCAGCTTCGTCGACGGCAAAGCCGGTTGCCACGAGCATCTCGCGCAGGGCCCGTCTTGTGCCGCCGTGATCTTCAACGACCAAGATCCGGCGACCCGCCAGGGCGCGATAGGCCTGCAGGCGTGTCTCGTCGTCGGCGACCTTGGGCAGTGTCACCTCGAAGACAAAGTTGCTGCCGCGGCCCGGCTCGCTGTCGACGCCGATCGCGCCGCCCATGAGCTCGACGAGGCGGGCGCAGATCGACAGCCCGAGCCCCGTGCCGCCGTGCTCGCGGCTCGTCGAGGCATCGACCTGGGTGAACGGCTGGGAGAGCCGCTCGCGCTGCTCGGCCGTCAATCCGACGCCGGTGTCGCGGACGCAGAAGCGCAGCCGGGCGGCATCGACCTGGTCGTCGATGGCCGCGACGCCGACGACGACTTCACCCTGGTCGGTGAACTTGATGGCGTTGGCGATCAGGTTGGTGAGGATCTGCGATAGTCGCAGCGGGTCGTCCAGGTAGGCGCGTACTAGGCCCGGTGGGCAACTGAAGACCAGCTCCAGGCCTTTGTCCGCCGCGCTGGTCCCGAGCAGAGCGGCCAGATTGTCGAGCACGCTGCCGAGGTGGAAATGGACCCGCTCGAGGGTCATTTTGCGCGCCTCGATCTTGGAGAAGTCGAGGATATCGTTGATGACAGCGAGCAGGTGCCGGCCGGCGGCCTGGATCTTCTCGAGGTAGCCGCGCTGACGCGGGCTCGGGTCGGCCAGCAGGGCCAGATTCGCCATGCCCATGACGGCATTGTGGATCGCCTCCCCGAAGAGACG
>JGI12109J20283_10220210_pt1 | contig 12520 bp, 8 predicted proteins | sample ElkSlonscriptome_12_FD_20283 | JGI IMG/M metagenome (IMG submission 20283) | reverse complement strand
CGACGTCGAATGGGCGTGTGCTCACGGACGCGTCGACGTCCCCGCGCTTCGCAGCGCGAGCGCGCGTGGCCATGCGGTTCTCGACGAGCTGCTGCCCTTCGAGTCACCGCCCGCGCGACGAGCCGATGCGGCGACACTCTTCCTGATCGAGCCCTTGGGCGTGATCGGCGGTGCGGTGGCGGCCGATGTGATCGCCACCGTCGAACGCGACCTGCTCGGTCCCTACGGAATCCGTCGTTACGAAGGCGACAGCTACTGGTGCGCGGACTACCGCACGTTGCTCGCGCCCGAGTCACGCAGCACCGACTACAGCCACACCACGGAGATGCGCGATCAGCTCCTGAAGCCGGGCACCGAAGCGCAGTGGTGCATCTTCGATCCGGTGCTCGCGACGTGGCACGTGCGACGCTACCAGCGCACGCGTGCGGCCGTGCATCGGGAGAAAGCCGACTGGCATCTGCGCCGCGCGCTCGGGCAGATCACGGGTCCGGGTGAGTGGTGCGGTGCCGGACTCGCCACCGAAGCCTATTTCCTCGCTTCGAGCGACGAGGGTGTGTGGCGGCCGAACGATCAGACGCCGTTGGCTTGGACGCAGGCGACTCTTGCCTTGGCGCTTCACGTGGCGTCGTAGTTCGCCCGGGCTGAGTACGGAGACGCGCGCTACCATGTCCGCCGGACCTCCCCGGGATGCCGTTGCCTCGTACGAAACGAGAATTGGGTCCAATTCAGGACATCACGAAGTTGTAGGAATGCTCCGCTGAAGCTCTTGTTTCGATGCTCCAGACTCGGAAAGTCTGCTGTCGAAGCCGTTCAGCGTATCGAAACAACGATCACGGAGGGCACGATTGCGGACGTCGATACGCGGGCTCGAGCCTATCGCGATCTGGTTGGAGAGGCGTGGACGACACTGTGGATTCCGCGCGAGGAGCCCGAAATGGCTGCCGCGGCCACGATCGGACTTCAATGGAGGAGCAAGAACGTCTTCGGGCAATACGGTATCGCCATTGTCGGTCCCGTCGTGGAGAACGCTGCCGGTGTCGGTGCACGGTACGAGGAAGGGTCACGGCTCAGGGCAGGGCTCGGCATCTCGTCGACGAGTTGGCTTCCCAGCATCGGAGTGGACCTCGGCGAGTTCGAGGGATTCTCCGGCGAGGATGCCGGTTGGGTGGGAGTCACCATGTCGAAGGGCGTGGGTCGGCTCCGCATCACCGGTGCGATTCGACCCGATGTGCGAACTGTCGGTGCCACACTGAATCTTCGGGGTCTCGAACTGTCGTACTCGATCTTTCGTTTGAGCGACGGCACGGCTTTGACCACCACGGATCGTAGCTATCACGGACTCGGCTTCACGATGGCACCCGATCTCGCCGCGGAGGACCGAATTTCGACAGCTGTAGTGTCTGATGCCAGGCCAATATGCTCAATGCTCATCGAATCTGGTTACGTCGACCGTATCACTATGAGTTCTGGCGTGGAATGACTCGAAGTCAGCGGTGGCGAAGTTCCTACGGTCCAGTCTGTGCCTTGACTGCGGGGGCACATTCACTACGCTCGAGGCAGTAAGGCTCCCCTTGTAGATGCCCCTGTCCGGGAGACCGAACCATGCTGTGCCGCCTTGTCCGCTTCACACGACTCGCCGTGCTGCTCGGCGCGACCTCCCTCTTCAATCCGACTGTGTCGCGAGCCGCAGAGATTTTCGTATTGAGCTCGACCTTTCCGTTGCGTTTCGAGGACCTGTATTCGACCGGACGGCAAGCGGCGCTCAGCTACTCCGATCTTGCGTCGGCTGAAGGCATGGGCGGGCTTTGGACGAATCCGGGTGCCCCTCTGGCCTCAGGGGAGGTGGTCGACGTCTGTGCAGCTCGGGCCGGCGACCTGCCCGGTCGACCGGGCAGCGACATCGTGGCCGTAGGCGGTTCTGCCCAATGGAAGTTCATTCGCGTCGCCGTGGCCTCACGCGGATATTCCGACGAGGAGGAGGCGTTCAGCGTTGCGCCGGGCCCGGCACCGACCTTCGACTACTCTTGGAGGGACACGGCGCTAGGCACGACGATCGACGTCGGACGCCTCGTTCATCTCGAAGAGCGTTTCGGAGTCTCTCTGGGAGCTGGCTGGCGTCACCGGGCGGAGGAATTCAGTGGAACGCAAGATTCCTCTTCCGAGGTCAGCACGGACTCGATCGACCTCGGCGCGAGCGGCACCTGGCGAGATCGCTTCGGATCGACGGAGAGCGGCATCGCGTTGTCGGCCGTGTTTCTGAACGCGCTTGGTGGTCACTACGAACTATCCGGACGACCTCGTGCCGAACGTGTTCGAACCCTTCGTGTTGGCACGACCTTGTCGCTTGCACTCGATTCCGAGGAAGGCGGGAGGGTTCCTCTGGAAGCGCATGCCGCGACTGCGGTCACGCGTCAGTTCGGAGACGTCGACCGTACCACGTGGCACGTCGGCGGCGAAATCGTGGTGGCTTCGCACGTATTCCTGCGCGGAGGGCGTGAGAGCCTTACCTCTGAGTCCACCTGGAGTTACGGAGCGGGTCTGCGCTACGCGCTGAACAATGGAATCGCTCCGCTCGATGGGATTGCGGTTGCATTCGACTGGACACGCCAGGACTTCGACTTGTCCGGAACCGAAAGATCTATCGATACCCTGGGAGCCCGGTTGAGCGTGGAGTTCTGACGAAACTCGGGGGTCTCGCCCCTTGGGAGGATTCTTCTGTCAATCGACCACTCGATGAGTAAGGTGGAAACACGGAGAAGGCGGGCCCCTCGTGACCCGCCTTCTCGACATCTGCAATAACCGAACCGAACTACTTCACGAGCACCAACCGCGCCGCCGCGGCCAGGCCCTTGGTCTGCACACGCGCGAAGTAGACGCCACTGGCGACCGGGCGGCCGTCGTCCGCGCGACCGTCCCAGATCTGGGCGTGCTCGCCGGCGTCCAACACGCCACGATGCAGCGAGCGCACCGAACGGCCACGCACGTCGAAGATCTCGACCTGCACGTCGCCGCGGCTGGGCATCTCGAAGACGATGCTCGTCTGCGGGTTGAAGGGGTTCGGGACGGCCTTCACCGCGATACGCGCGCCACGCACCGGCGTGTCACCCACGCCCGTAGGCACCACGAAGTTCACGGCATCGGTCGGCAGGACCTGCGGGCTGCCGTTCGCATCGTCCAGGACGACGCTCCGGTTGCCCGCGCCCTGCGCCTCGAACTGACCGCCCACGAGGTACTTGTACTCGAGGAAGCGGTTGCTGCTGTCCGGGAAGCTGACCGAGAGGCTGTAGATCTTGTCGCCGGCGACGTCGTCGGGAGCGACGCCATCGTCGAACATCTGCACACCACTCTCGAAGCTCAACGGCGCGACGTTGCCCGTCAGTTCGACCGTCGGGAGCGGCGGCGTCACGTCGAAGGTCGAGCCGGTGATGTCGACGCTGAAGACGACGTCGGCCGGACCGGCGAGCGCGCTGCAGCGATCGAAGGTCGCGACCGGCAGGGTCAGCGGCCCGGCCGGGCTGCCGATGGTACCGAAGACCTCGTCGTTGAGGAACAGCGTGCGGTCACCCTGGCCAAAGCACTCGAAGTCGGTGTTGAACACGAACTTGTAGTTCAGGTTCTTCAACGATCCGGCGGGGAAGGTCACGGCGGCGGTGTAGATGCCGTCACCCGCCGAAGCGTCCTGGCCGGAGCCGTCGTCGACCAGCGCCAGGTAGGGCGAGTCGAAGCTCAGCGGCGCGACGTTGCCGGCGATCTCGATCGTGTCGCCGCCCTGCACGCCGAGACCAGCGGTGTCGAGCGAGAAGATCACGTCGATGTCGACGGTCGTGAACTGCGACGGGTCCAGGTCCTCCCAGTAACGCGACACGACGGTCGTGGCATCGTCGGACTCGCTGATCGGCAGGATCTGGTTGTTGCCGTTCTCGTAGCTCAGGTTGAAGGCGAACTTCCACTCGACGACGATGTCCGTCGTGGCTTTCGCACCACCGTTCGGACCGACGTACCACGAGAAGGGCGTCGTGAGCTCGTAGATGTCGTTCTCGACGTCGACGAGCACCATCTCGTCATCACCCTGCGCGGGACCGAAGTCCAGCGGCGTGCGGCTGCCCTCGACCGTGAAGAAGTCGGACGGGCCCGTCGCGTTGGTCTCGAGGAAGGGACCGAAGAGACCCTGGAACGTGATGTTCTTGACGGCGAAATCGTAGCCCGCGTTGCTCGTGTTGCCAGCGAGGTCTTCGACACCCGAAAGGGTCAAGGTCCAGAGAGCGGTCGCTCCGTCGATCGGCGAGCTCGCGGTCAGGTCGACGTGGCTGCCGCTCACGGTCGCGGCACTGAATCCGGCGGAGCCGCCGCTCTGCAGGTCGGCCGAGAAGTTGGCCGGGTTGCCCGCGGTGGTCGGATCGACCGGCTCGTTGAAGGTGACGCGCAGCTGCGTGGTGTCTCCGTCGATCAGCGAGACGGCGGTCACCAGCGGCGGATCGTTGTCGACCGCGTTGATGATCGTGTAGTCGATGTAACCCGTCATCTCGATCGGATCACCGGTGACGTCGAAGGTCGTGCCCGCCGGGGTCGACTGCTGGGCGGCGTCACTGGCGACCGCGTCGAGTGCGGGCTTCGTGGTGCCGTCCTGCGTCATCCAGAGCTCGATCTTCACGGTGTCGCCCGGGTTCAGTCCGGCCTGACCGTTGGTGAAGGAGCTGAGCGGAATGGCGATCTCTTCGAATCCGGTGTCGTTGGCCATGCCGAGGCCGTCGGATCCGTCCTGGACGACGCCCCAGTTCGCACCATTCCACTGGTACAGGACTTCGTAGTTGAAGCCGTCGATGACGGCGTAGACCACGTTGTCCGGCTTCTCGACGACGTCGTTCCACGCGATCTTGCGGTTGAACGGATCGGTCGAGCCACCGTCGGCCGCCGCGCCGTAGCTGAAGGCCATGCCCAGGTTGATCTGGGGGAAGCCGTCGCCGAAGCAATCACGATCGTACTCGAAGCCGATGTAGAGGTTGTTGACGTCGTTGGTGACGAAGACCTGACGGATGTCCATCGGGAAGTCGTCCCCGGGATCGTCCGTGCACCAGTCCTTGATCTCGGTGTCGTCACTGTCGTCCGAGAAGAGATTCGCGGCGTTGAAGTCGTTCACGCCGTCGATGGTGATCGTCTGAGCGACTTGCGCCTGTGCGGGAGCGGCGATCAGGGCCATGACGAGAACCGCCAGGCCGAGAGTCGCGCCGCACGAACGCGAGAGCATTCGAATCATTCTTCCTCCTGGCGACGGTCAAGCACGCGCGATGAGCGTGCGGTGGTCGCTCGGGATCGAGGTTCGGGGTTGGGATCGAGAAAGGAAGCGTCGTCGGGGCCGTCGACGTTGACTCGGCCGGGAGGCGAAGAGAGGCGGACGTCGGACGGGAGGGTCCGGGCTCCGGAGTCATTCGGGTGTCGCTGAAGCATGGTGTCGGACTCGGAGATGGGGGGCGACGACGCGTTCCGTGATTCTACCACAGCGGTCGCGATCTCTTGGTGCATGACGACGTGCGATCAGGGGGAATGGGACCTCGTCACGCTTTCACAATGTGCGAACGTGACTCCGGAGGTGAAAGCGAAGCGAATACGACGGCACCTCTGGAAGCCCACTCACTGATGCTTCTGCATCGTTGTGTTTCAAGTCACAGCTTCACCATTTCGGGATTTCGCGCTCCGTATTCCCTTGCCTTCGTGGACGCCGGAAGCCCCAATGCCTGCGCGCACCGGGTCTTCCACGGGTGAAGTACGAAGCTCGAACCATCGGGCCATTTCGACCGACCCGACGTCGACCTGCCCTCGCGCCGCGCCGCGCGACTTGGCCCCTCCGGGGTGCCAGAATGAACCAGAGGTCCGACCCGGCCCGGGCGGTGCAGGCGATCTGCGACCGCTTCGACCGTGACCGCACGCGTCTCATGGACATCGCGCTCGAGGTCCAGAAGCAACTGGGACATCTCGACGACGAGACCGTCGACCTCGTCGCCACCACGCTGTCCATTCCGCGGGTGGACGTCCAGAGCCTGGTGACCTTCTACAGTTTCCTGCGCCACGAGCCGGCCGGGAAGGTCACGTTGCGTGTGTGCAACGACGTCGTCGACCGCCAGCAGGGCGCCGAAGAAGTCGCCGATGCGTTCACCTCCGAACTCGGCATTGCGATGGGGCAGACGACGGAAGACGGCGCCTTCCACCTCGAATGGACACCGTGCATCGGGCTGAGCGATCAGGCGCCGGCGATCCTCGTCGACGACGTGCCGATTCCCGACGTCACACCCTGGAAGGCACGCTGGATCGTCGGTGAACTGCGACGACACGGCGATGCGCGGCGTCTCGTGCGCGCCTACGGCGACGGCAACAACGCGCATCCGCTGGTGCAGGTCGGCGTGAGGAACAACCTGCGTATGCCCGGTGCGGTCCATTTCGCCACGCGGGATGACGAAGCCGGCTTGCGGCGCGCTCTGTCGATGTCCCCCGAGCGGGTCATCGACGAGGTCAAGGCCTCGGGACTGCGCGGTCGTGGCGGCGCGGGATTCCCCACGGGTGTGAAGTGGGAACTCGCACGCAACGCCGAAGGCGGGCAGAGCTACGTTTTCTGCAACGCCGACGAGGGCGAGCCTGGGACCTTCAAGGACCGCGTGCTGCTCACCGAACGCACGCACCAGGTGATCGAGGGCATGACGATCGCCGGCTGGGCACTCGGAGCCCACGAGGGCATCGTGTACCTGCGGGCCGAGTACGCTTACCTGCATCCCTTCCTCGACGACGTCCTGCGGCAACGACGTCGCGAGGGACTGCTCGGACGCTCGGTCCTCGGCAACGCTGGATTCGACTTCGACGTGCGCATCCAGATGGGTGCTGGCGCCTACGTGTGCGGCGAGGAGACGTCGTTGATCTCGTCCTGCGAAGGCTTGCGCGGCGACCCGAAGGACCGTCCGCCCTTCCCGGTCCAGCGCGGGTTCCTGGGCAATCCCACGCCCGTGAACAACGTCGAGACCTTCTCGTGTGCGGCACGGATCCTCGAGGAAGGCGGAGAGTGGTTCGCCGGACTCGGCGTCGGCGAGTGCGCCGGAACGAAGCTCTACAGCATCTGCGGCGACTGCGAGCGTCCGGGAGTGTACGAGCTGCCCTTCGGCACACCGCTGCGCGAATTGCTCGAACGCGCGGGGGGAACGGAAGCAGCCGCCGTGTGTGTCGGCGGACCGTCGGGCACGATGGTCGGGCCCGACGCCTTCGATCGTCATCTCGGCTACGGCGACCTCGCGACCGGAGGCGCGGTGATCGTGTTCGACGCCACGCGAGACCCCTTGCTCATCGCTGCCGAACAAGTCGACTTCTTCATCCACGAGAGTTGTGGGACCTGCACACCGTGTCGGGTGGGCAACGTCCTGCTGCGCGACCGGCTGCAGGGCGTGATCGACGGCGTGGCCACGCGCAAGGCGATCGAGGACCTGCGTGAGCTCGGACAGACCGTGTCGACGATGAGTCGCTGTGGCCTGGGCCAGACCTCGGCCCGCCCGGTGCTGAGCACGCTCGATCACTTCGCGGGTGCCTACGAGGAGCGACTCGTCGAGCCCTCGAATCGCGAGCGCCCCTCGTTCCATCCCAGTGCTCGACTGGAAGAGGCCCGTGCTCTGACCGGCCGCGACTCCGAACTGTTCCCGCATCCGCCAGGAGGGTCTGATGTCTGATCGCGTGACCTTCACCATCGACGGGGAGACGGTCGTCGGCCGCAAAGGGCAGACCGTACTCGAGGCCGCCGACGAGGCGGGCATCTGGATCCCGCGGCTCTGTTTCCTGGAGGGCGTGACGCCACACGGTGCGTGCCGCGTGTGCACGTGCTTCATCGACGGGCGCCCGCAGAGCGCCTGCACCTTCCCCGTGACCGAGGGCATCGAGGTCGAGAACGAATCCGAGCGTCTTCTCGACATGAGGCGCAGCGTGGTCGAGATGCTGTTCGTCGAAGGCAATCACTACTGCATGTTCTGCGAAGCGAGCGGGTCGTGCGAGCTGCAGGCCCTGGCCTATCGTCTGGGCATCACGCACTCGCGGCATCGATTCATGTGGCCGACGCGAGACGTCGACGCCTCGCACGACGAGGTCTGGATCGACCGTAATCGTTGCATCCAGTGCGGTCGCTGCGTGCGTGCCGCGCAGGAACTCGACGGCAAGGGCACCTACCAGTTCACCGAACGCGGCTGGAGCCAACGCGTCGCCGTGAATTCTGCCGACGGTCTGGCCGGTACGCAGGCATCAGCCGACGACCACGCGACCCATGCCTGTCCGGTCGGCGCGCTGTTGCCGAAGCACGAAGGCTACGTGACCCCGATCGGAAAGCGTCGCTACGACACCGCACCGATCGGTTTCGACGTCGAGCGTATTCGGGCTGCGCGCAACGGCAATACCCACGTGATCACCGACGGAGGTGCATCATGAAGAAGGTTCGTGTGGCCACGGCCGCTCTGGCCGGCTGCTTCGGTTGCCACATGTCCTTGCTCGACATCGACGAACGTCTGCTCGAGCTGATCGAGCGCGTCGAGTTCGATCGATCGCCGATCAACGACCTCAAGGACTTCACCGCTCGCTGCGACGTCGGCCTGATCGAGGGCGCGTGTGCGACCGAGGAGAACGTGCACGTTCTCCATCAGTTCCGGGAGATGTGCGACGTACTCGTCAGTGTGGGCGACTGCGCGACGATGGGCGGAATCTGCACGATGCGCAATTCGATCCCCATGGCCGAATGCCTCGACGAGGCCTACCGCGACGGAACGACCGTCCACAATCCGAGCGGTGCACTGCCCGACGATCCAGAACTTCCGCTGCTCCTCGATCGCGTCGTGCCGTGCCACGAAGTCGTCGAGATCGATGCCTACATCCCCGGCTGCCCGCCTCCGGCGGATGCGCTGTGGACCGTCCTGAACCAGATCCTCGCGGGCGAGCCGGTCGAGTTGCCGTCTGCGTTGATCCGCTATGACTGACCGGGAGGTCGAATCGATGAACACGAAGACACCGACGGCTTCCGGTTCGCGCCGCGTGGTGATCGATCCGCTCACGCGCGTCGAAGGGCACGGCAAGGTCACCATCCTGCTCGACGACGAAGGACGGGTCGAGCAGGCGCGGCTGCACATCGTCGAATTCCGGGGTTTCGAGCGTTTCGTTCAGGGGCGTCCCTACTGGGAAGTCCCCGTGCTCGTCCAGAGGCTTTGCGGGATCTGCCCCGTGAGCCATCACTTGGCCGCGGCAAAAGCGATGGATCAGATCGTCGGCGTCGACAAGTTGCCGCCGACGGCGGAAAAGGTTCGCCGCTTGATGCACTACGGGCAGATGATCCAGTCCCACGCCCTGCACTTCTTCCACCTGTCGTCGCCGGATCTGTTGTTCGGTTTCGAGGCGCCGGTCGCCGCGCGCAACGTGATCGAGGTCGTGCGGACGCATCCGGACCTGGCGGTGATGGGCGTGTCGATGCGTCGCTTCGGGCAGCAGGTGATCGAAGCGACGGCGGGCAAGCGCATCCATGGAACGGGTGCCGTGCCCGGCGGCGTGAACGAAGCCCTGTCGGTTGCCGAGCGCGACGCGTTGCGCGCCGAGGTCGACGAGATCCTCGACGGCGCGCGCCGCGCGGTGCAGGTGGCCGCGGACTACACGCGGAGCCACCTGGACGAGTTGGCGCATTTCGCCGACTTCGACTCGGCGCACCTGTCGCTCGTGCGGCGAGATGGTGCGCTCGATCTCTACGACGGTGTGCTGCGGTGCGTCGACGAAGAGGGTCACGATCGCCTCCGCGACGTCGAGGTCGGCGATTACGCGACCGTCATGGGCGAGGACGTGCGGCCGTGGTCGTACATGAAGTTCCCTTTCCTCAAGGCTCTCGGACCCGAAGACGGGTGGTATCGCGTGGGCCCACTCGCGCGCATGAACACCTGCGACTTCATCCCCACTCCCGAAGCCGAGGACGCGCGCCGCGAGCTTCAGCGCGATGTCGGCGCCGGGATCGCGCGGCTGACCATGGCGTACCACTGGGCACGCATGGTCGAGTTGCTGCACTCCGCCGAAGTCGTCCGTGATCTCCTCGACGATCCCGAGATCACCGGGAAGGATATCCGCGACCGGGGTGAACGACGATTCAACGCGGTCGGCGCGATCGAAGCGCCGCGCGGAACGCTGATCCACCACTACGAGGTCGACGAGCGAGACCAGGTGACGCGGGCGAATCTGATCGTGTCGACCACGCACAACAACGAGGCCATGAACCGGGCCGTGACCCGCGTCGCCGAAGACGACTTGCAAGGCGTCGAGATCACCGACGGTCTGCTCAACCGGGTCGAGGTCGCGATCCGGGCCTACGATCCGTGTCTGTCGTGCGCGACGCACGCCATGGGACGGATGCCGCTCGTCGTCGAGGTACATGACCACGCCGGTGAGGTCCTGGCTTCGCGTCATCGTTCCTGAGCGCGAAGGAGGCGCCGTGGAGACTCTTCTCATTGCCCTCGGCAACCCGGGGCGGGGTGACGACGGGCTGGGTCCCGCCCTGGCCGAGCGCGTCCGTGCACTCGACCTTCCGGACGTGCGTATCGTGGTCGATTATCAGCTCGGGATCGAACACGCCGCCGACGTGGCATCGGCCGACATCGTCTACTTCCTCGACGCGACGGTCGATCCCGAGGCCAGCCCGTATCGGATCGAGCGCGTCCGTGCGCAGCCGGGGCCTCAGTTCTCGTCCCATGCCGCGACGCCGTCGCAGGTGGTTTTCCTCGCGAATGAGCTCTACGGAGCGTGCCCTTGGGCCTGGACCGTGGAGATCCCCGGGGCCTGCTTCGATCCCTTCGTCGAAGAGTTCTCGGATCAAGCGCGAAAGCATCTCGAGGCGGCGACGCGCGGATTCACGCGAGTGCTGCAGGGTGAGATCTCGCTCTCGAGTCCGTCGTTCCGGGTCGTCTGAATGCGGCCGTCCGGTCTCCGACCGATCGGTCGGTCGACCGTCGTGCGTCGTTCACTCCGGTCCGTCGGACCCGTCGCCGGGCATGGAGTTCCGGATCTCCTGGCGGACCCTGGTCAGCAGGGCGCCCAGGGGACGGTCCTCCGGGAATCGCGTGACGGCGTCGGTCAGGACACGTTCCGCCTCGTCGAGCCGGCGTAGAATGGCGAGGGTTCGTGCGACGTCTTCGATCGCCCGGGGGTCGTCGGGGAAGCGTTCGAGGGACCGTGTCGCAACGTTCAGTGCTCGTTCCGCGCGTCCCGTCCGGTAGAGGAGGTTGACGTGCAGTCGGCCCATCTCCCGGTCGTCGGGGTGGTCCGACACGTAGGCTGCCAGGCGGGTCAGCGCGGCCTCCAGGTCGCCCTGGCCGATCGCCATGCGGATCCAGTCCTTCTCCAGCCGCGCACGTGTTTCCGCGTCGGCTCCGCGGGACGCGTCGTCGAGCGTTCGACGTGCTCCCTCCATGTCGCCGAGCAGAGCTTGCGTGCGCACGATCTCTCGACGAAGCGCATCCGAGGGCCTCTGCCCTTCGCCCCTTCGGAAGAGATCGATGCTCCGCGTCCAGGCACGGCGCGCGTCGTCGCTCTGTCCTTCGCTTTCGAGATGGAGTCCCCAGGCTTGCCAGCGTGCCGCTTCGTTGACCGTCGCCGCGGTCCTCAGGTCGGCAAGCACGTCGCGTTGACCCCAGGGATGTGTGGCCACGATCGCCAGGACGACGAGGGCGACGATTCCACTGCGTCGCGTGCCGTTCACCCGGATCAGTTCTGCCACGACGGCGGCCCCGAAGAGACAGAGCAGCGGAACCAGGACGAAGCGATATCGGCTGATCACGAACAGCAAACTCTGCAGGGCGACGATGCCGACCGTCGTCAGCGCCAGCAGTCGCCATGCGCCCGGACGTCGGCCGAAGACCACGAGACCGACCAGGCCGAGCGCGGACAGCAGACCGTAGGGTACGAAGAAGGCGTGCAGGATGGGTGCGTGATGTGCCCACGACCCCAGCGGAGTGACGTTCGGGATCTCCCGTGAGATCCAGTGGATCCAGACCTTCTTCAGCCACAGGCCGATCGTCCGCCGTGGATCTTCGCGGATCACGCGGAGCGCCTCGCGGGTCCAGGCTCGATCGAGCTCGGCCGTGTCGTCGAAGGTCTCGCCCGTGAGCTCCTCGAGCCACCAACCCCAGGTCGGATCGTCCGCGAAGTTCACGCCGCGGCTCGTCACCTGGTAGCCGTTCGCGTTCGGTCCGTTGCCCGCGTAGAGGACGATCCCCGCGTTCATGCTCACGGCTGGGCGTCCGGCGAGCCGTGCGTTGTGGATCAGGACCGGAGACAGCACGGCCAGCGTGACGATCCCGACCACGAGCGCCGGCGCGAGGGCCCGCTTCACCGATCCGAAGCTCGTGACCAGCGCCCACGCCACGGGAATCAGCAAGACGAATCCGGTCCCACGCAGCAGCCACGCGAAGCCGATCGCGAGTCCGAGCAGAATGGCCTTGCCGATCCAACGATCCGCCGAAAGTCCCGTGACGAGAAGGGC
>JGI12109J20283_10084356_pt1 | contig 12520 bp, 9 predicted proteins | sample ElkSlonscriptome_12_FD_20283 | JGI IMG/M metagenome (IMG submission 20283) | reverse complement strand
CCGCGCTGAGGCGGCCGCCCGCGCCGTGGGCGAGCTGGATGGTGTCGTGGTCCAGGATGGGCAGGGGGCAGCTCATGTTCCGGAAGTCGGGCTTGTCACTCACAATGGGTCCTTTCCGAATCCTATCCGGGTTTGCTGTCCGTGCATTCCGAAAACAACCTGCTTCAATCCCGCCAGTCGTCGCCGGGCATGATTCTGCGCATGAATTCGTCGAAGATCGGGACAGTGAAGGCGGTGTCCCCGTGATTCGGGCTCCAGACCATCCCCTTCTGAATCAGTTTGGCCCGTGTAGGAGCCACGTTCTGGACTCCCCGGTCCAGGACCTGGGCAATGTCCCCCGAACGATGGGGACCCGGCCCAAGCTCCGCCATGGCCCGCAGGTATCGTCTTTCCGAGGGTGTCAGCCGGTCGAAGCGAACCCGGAAAAAACTGTGGTCGAGAGTGGCCACGACCAGATCGGATGCCTTGCGGACGTCCTCCGGCCGGATAGGGGATTGGGGAGCCACATCCCAGCATTTCATTCCCCATTCCTGAAGGAAATAGGGATACCCCCGTGTCCATGCGAAGATCATATCCAGAGCCTCGTCCGTGAAAACCACGCCTTCGCGTCTGGCCGGTTCCACCAGAGCCACCCGTGAGTATTCCGATGACAGGGGACCGATGGTCACAAAATCGAAAAGGCGCTCGGCGTAGGACTTGGCTTTCCCGAACTGACCCGGCAGTTGGGGCAATCCCGCCCCCACCAGAACAACGGGTTTTTGATCCTGGGCGGTTCGATGCAGGGCCGTGATCAACGCGGCCAGTTCTGCTTCGGCAACATATTGCATCTCGTCAATGAAAAGGACCAGGACCGTCTCGACCCGGGCGGCCGCTTCCCCGACGACCTCGAACAGGGCTTGAAGGTCATGTTCCAGGTCCCCATTGTCCGCCAGTCCCGGTTCCGGGTCCAGATCCAGCCCCACTTCGATATCGTTGAACTTGACCTTGAGCGCCCCAACGAAACCGGCCAGGCCGCGCAGCGCCCGCCGAGCCAGATCCCGCGCCCGGTCATCCAGCGAAAGCCGCAGCAACGCTTCCCGCAACTGGGGGGCGATGATGGCCGGCAGGGAGCGCGATTCGGGGGCTTCGACCCGCATGGTCTGGAGGCCCGCAGCTTCGGCATCCCTTCTCAACTGGTCGAGAAGAACCGTCTTGCCGACTCCTCTCAATCCGACCATGAGGACGCTCTTGGCAGGCCGACGAAGCCGGATTCTGGCCAGGGAAATACGCACCATCTCCCGGAGCTCGTCACGACCTGCGAGCTCGGGAGGTGGAGTACCGGCGCCTGGGGCGAAGGGGTTTCTGATCGGGTCCATGGGATATTTATAGCAATATTAGCCAAGTTTAGCCAATGAGAATAAACTAGATAATTTCGGTCAAAACACAGGGGAGGTGGCGGAAAATGGCCCCCGGGGGGCAAAGACTCCGCTCAAAGCAGGCCCTTGCGGGCATACTTGTGATAGGCGGCACAGGCCCCCTCGCTGCTGACCATGGTGGCCCCCAGCGGGTTGAGCGGCGTGCATTCCTTGCCGAATGCCGGGCACTCGTCGGGTTTCTTCAATCCCTGCAGGATCTCCCCGGCGATGCACACCTCCGACTCCTCGGTATCGATGCCCCCGACCTCGAACTTCTTCTCCGCATCGAAGCCGGCCAGTTCGGCGCGAATACCCAGTCCACTACCCGGGATGGTCCCGATGCCGCGCCACTTGCAGTCGCCCCGCGTGTACACCTCGTCGATCACCGCCCGCGCCGCCGGGTTGCCCTCGCGCTGCACGATGCGCTGGTACCGGTTGTCCACGCCAATTTCGCCGGTTTCCAGCATCTCCACCGAACGCAGGATACCATCCAGCAGATCCACCGGCTCGAAACCCGTCGGCACGATGGGCACCTGATACTTCTTGGCGATGGGCGCGTACTCATCCCACCCCATGATGGCGCACACGTGCCCCGCCGCCAGGAATCCCTGCACCTGGTTGGTGGGCGACGAGAGGATGGCCTCCATGGCCGGCGGCACCAGCACGTGGCTGACGATCTGGCTGTAGTTCTGCAGCCCCTCGGCTGCGGCCTGCTTGAGGGCCATGGCGTTGCCGGGCGCCGTGGTCTCGAAACCCACGGCAAAGAAGACCACATTCTTGTCGGGATTCTCCCGCGCGATGTTCAGCGACTCCAGCGGCGAGTACACCATGCGCACATCCCCGCCCCGGCTCTTGATGCGGAACAGGTCGTCGTGGCTGCCGGGCACGCGCAGCATGTCCCCGAAGGAAGTGAAGATCACATCCTCGCGCGCGGCGATGGCCAGGGCGCGGTCGATCTTCTCCAGCGGTGTCACACACACCGGACACCCGGGTCCGTGCACCAGCGTGATCTCCTGCGGCAGCAACTGGTCGATGCCGTGCCGCATGATGCTGTGTGTCTGCCCGCCGCAGATCTCCATGATGGTCCACGGGCGGGTCACGGTCTCGGCAATGCGGCCCAGGAGGGTGCGGGCCAGCTGGGGATCGCGGTACTCGTCCAGGTGCTTCATTCCGCGGCTCCGGGGTTCTGGTCCGCTTCCATGATGGCGGCCAGGCGCGTCAGTTCCTGCAGGGTGGCCATGGCCTCGTCCTCGTTCAGGAGTTGCAGGGCAAAACCCGCATGCACGATGACGTATTCGCCCACCTGCGCCTCGGGCGTGTAGGAAAGGCAGGCGGTGTTCTGGGCTCCGCTGAAATCGATGCGGGCCATGGGTAGCCCGTTCTCTTCGTAGCGATCAACGATCTTGCCGGGGACGGCCAGGCACATGGGGCATTCCTTTCGCAGGGTTTCCCTCAAAATATACCAGCTCCGCCCCCGGCGGTAGTCCTTTCCAAAGGTCGGAACCGTCCTAATCCGAGACCTCCCTGGATCGCCCCCATTTGTGGTACAGGGCCGGCACCACCATCAGGTTCAGCAGGGTGGCGGAAATCAGTCCCCCAAGGATGACGATCGCCATCGGTGACTCCAGTTCGGACCCGGGTTTGTCCCCGGCAAGGGCCAGGGGGATCAGGGCCAGACCCGTGGTCAGGGCGGTCATGAGAATGGGGTTCAGCCGCTCAAGGGAGCCCTGCATCACCGCTTCGGAAAGGGGCAGTCCTTCCACCTCGATAAGGTGGTTGAAGTGGGAGACCATCAGGATCCCGTTGCGCACCGCGATACCGAACAGGGTGATGAAGCCCACCAGCGAGGCGATGGAGATGATCCCCTCGGTCAGAAAGACGCTCACGATGCCTCCGATCAGGGCCAGCGGCAGATTTACCATGATCAGGGCGGCCTGCCGGAAACTCCTGAACTCCAGGTACAGGGCCAGGGCGATGGCCAGCAGGGAAACTATGCTCAACAGCGTCACCGTGCGGGTGGCGCGCTCCTCGCTCTCGAACTGTCCCCCGTATTCCACGAAGTATCCGCGGGGCAGGTCCAGATTCGTATCGATCCGGGTTCGAATTTCCTCCACGGCGCCCCGCAGGTCGCGCCCGGCCACGTTGGCCTGGATAACGATCTTGCGCTGCACGTTTTCGCGGCTGATGTAGTTGGGCCCCCGGTCGATCCGGATATCGGCCACCGCCTCCAGGGGGATGGGCCCGCCCGTCGGCGTGTCGATCAGGGTCTTGCGGATGGAATCCAGATCGCTGCGGTATTCGGGCGCGAACCGAACCACCAGATCATGGCGATGCTCGTCGCTGTAGACCTGGGAGACGGCCACCCCCAGGAAGGCTACATCGATCAGTTCATCAACGTCCGCGGCCCGCAGGCCGTACTGCGCCATGCGTTCGCGGTCCACCATGATCCGCACCTGGGGCACATCGGTCTGCTGGTCCACGAAGAGATCGGCCAGACCCTCGACCTCGGCCATCTCCTGCCGGATCCCGGTGGCCAGACGCCGCAACTGGTACAGATCCGGCCCGTAAAGCTTCACGGCGATGGCGGCCCGCGTGCCCGAAAGCATGTGGTCGATGCGGTGGGAAATGGGCTGCCCGATGGTGATGTTCGTGCCCGGGACCAGGGCCAGGTCCCGGCGCAGCTCGGCCAGAACCTCGGCCTTGCTCCTGCGGGAAAGGTCCAGCTGCACCTCCAGTTCGTGCGCGTGCGAACCCAGGGAGTGTTCGTCCAGCTCCGTGCGTCCGGTGCGCCGTGCAGTGGAGGTGACGGCGTCGTTGGCCAGCAGGATGGATTCCACCATGCGCCCGATCTGGTCGGATTCCTCCAGGGCGGTGCCCGGCAGGGTGGCCAGGGAGATGTTGAAGGTACCCTCGTTGAATTCCGGCAGGAAGGAACGGCCGAACATGGGCAGCACCGCCAGGGCCATCACCACCAGCAGGGCCGACGCGGTGATCACCAGGCCCCGGCGACGCAGGAAAGCCCGCAGGCTGGGTTCGTACAGGCGCTTCAACCTGCCGACGAGCCAGGATTCGCGCGCGGCCCGGTTCTCGCCGGCATTCCGCAGCAGGATGGAGCTGAGGGCCGGTGTCACCGTCACCGCCACCAGCAGCGAGGCCAGGATGGAGACCACGTACGCGAAACCCAGGGGTTTGAGCATGCGCCCCTCCAGCCCGCCCAGGAAGAACAGGGGCACGAAGACCACGATGACGATGAACGTGGCCATGGCGATCGGGGTACGGATCTCGCTGCTGGCCGCAGCCACCACCGCGTTGAAGGGCCGGCGTTCCTCCTCGGGCCTCTGCGCGTTCTGCCGGATCCGGCGGTAGACGTTCTCCACATAGATGATGGCATCGTCCACCAGCACCCCGATGGCGATGGCCATGCCGCCCAGGGTCATGGTGTTGACGGACATGCCCAGCGCGCGCATGGACAGGAACGCCACCACCAGGGACAAGGGGATGGCCAGGACGGAGATGAGGGTCGTGCGCACGTTCAGCAGGAACAGGAAGAGCACGACCGTCACCAGGACGGCGCCGTCGCGCAGGGCCCCCACCACGTTCTCGACCGCCACCTCGATGAAGTCCGCCTGCCGGAAGATCTCCGTGTGCATGACCACGTCAGCGGGTAGCGAAGGTTTCATGCGCTCGAGGGTGGTCAGGATCTCCTCGGTCAGGCGCAGGGTATTGGCTTCGGGTTGCTTGGCCACCACCAGCAGGATGCCGTCCTCGTTGTTGATCGAGGCGGTGCCCAGGCGGAAGGCCGGGGCCACGGCCACCCGGGCCACGTCCCGCACCAGCACCGGCACCTGGTCCTTCACGGTGATGACGGTGCGTTCGATATCCGCCACATCCTGCGCCCGGCCCAGGCCCCGGATCAGGTACTCCTGTCCCGCGGCGACGAACACGCCGCCGGTGGCATTGACGTTGGCCTCGGCCACTGCATCCAGAACCTGATCCAGGGTCAGTCCCCGCGCGGCCACCTTGTAGGGATCCACCCGTACCTGGTACTGCTGGGTCTCCCCGCCGTAGACCAGGACCTGCGACACGCCCGGCACCGATTGAATGCGGCGGGCCACCGTGAAGTCGGCCAGCGTGCGCAGTTCCATGGCCTGGGTCTGGTCGGCCGTCAGGCCCACGAGCATGATCTCGCCCATGATGGAGGTGATGGGAGCCAGCACCGGGGCATCGACCCCGTCAGGCAGGTTTCCGCTCAGGACCTGCAGCTTCTCGTTCACGATCTGCCGGGCCACGTGAATGTCCGTGCCCCAGTCGAATTCCACCCACACGGTGGACAGACCCTGGATGGAGTTGGAGCGGACCCGCCGCACGCCCGCCGCGCCGTTGACCGCCGTCTCGATGGGAAACGTCACCAGTTTCTCCACCTCCTCGGGGGCCATGCCGTGGGATTCGGTCATGATCGACACCGTTGGCGCCGTCAGATCCGGAAAAACGTCCACCGGCATCTCCAGGGTCACGAAGGTGCCGGTGCCGAACAACGCCAGGGCGGTCAGCAGGACCACCAGGCGATTCTTCAGGCTCATCTGCATCAGCTTGTCGAGCATTTCGAAGCGTCCTTTCCGACCGCCGGTCAGTGGGCGTGGCCGTGACCGATTTCGGCGGTGGTGGCCGCCAGTTTCACATGATAACCGCCACGCACAACGATGCGTTCACCGGGCAGCAGGCCCTCCAGGATACCCACCCGGTCGCGGTAGGTCGGGCCCAGCCGGACCACCCGTTTGGCGAAGGATTCGCCACCGGTCTGGACGAAGACCACATCCAGCCCCTCGTCCTCGTAGACGGCCGATCGGGGCACGGTGGTGGCCGTTTCCCCGTGCCCGAAGTACAGTTCGACGGGGGTCGCTTCGTTGATGGTCAATCTTTCCTGGGAATTGTCGATTTCCAGCAGGATGGGTACCGTGCGCGTGACGGGATCCAGGGATCCTCCTGTGGTCAGCACCTTCAAGGAGGCGGACGGGATCTCCCAGCCCGGGTCCTCGTTGTTGATCCAGGCCCCCACCGGAGTGCCCAGGTCGTGGTAATCGGAGGCGAAGACGTTCACCCGCAGCCAGACCTCCGACGGGTCGGTGATGGCCATCAGCCGGTCACCCGCCTGCAGCCGCTGGCCCGGGCGGATCTCCCAGTCGATTACCTGCCCGGCAATGGGCGCCGTCAGGCTCAGCACCCCGCCGTCCCCGCTGCCGGCCAGCTGCTCGTGTCCCGCCTGACGGGCCAGGAAGTTGTTTTCGGCCTCTTCGAACTCGCGTTCGGAAATGGCGTCCTTCTCCCGCAGCCTGCGGGCGCGTTCCAGGTTGCGCCGGGCCTGGGCCAGGGCCAGCCGCGAATCGGTCCAGCCATCGCCCTGCAGGGCGGGGGCAATGCGGGCCACCACGTCGCCGCGCTGGACCCGCTGCCCGGGCAGGGCCAGATCCCCCTCGGCGCCGGCCTGCACGATGCCGTCGGTGGGGGCCACGATTTCCACATAGGCGGTTGGCGCCGGAAGCACATGCCCGATGGCCCACACCGATTGCTTCAGTTCACCGGTGGCGGCGGCCTCGGTGGCGAAGGGTATCTTCCACTGCTGTTCCTTGAGGAAACTGATCTCGTCGTCCGCCCCATGTTCCCGGCCAGGGATCCCACCCGCGGAAGGGTGGACCCGGAAGTCGGGAATGCGGAAGGTGGCGGAGGTGTTGGGCCCCTCGTATTCCAGTTCGAAGGTGTACGGGCCAGGATTCTTCAACCCCACGCTGAGTTCGAAGATACCCTCGCGCAGAAGACTGTCGGTGGAGCGCACCTCGCTCTCGCCATCGGCGGCCGTGAAGGTGAGGGTGAGCTTCCCTTGCCTGACAGGCTGGAACCCGTCCAACCGCGTCAGGTGCACGATGAAGCGGCCCGATTTCATGGCGACCATCTCCGGATACTCCATGAACAGTTCCATGCTCTCGTTCCACAGGGTGACCGGAACGGTGGCCGGTTCGGCCCCGTGACCGTCATCCTGGGCCCGGCCGGCGGAAACACCCATCACCAGCAGAAGGCCGAGTAATATGTTTCGGGTCCTATTCATTTCCGTCCTCCCGGTGGGCGAAGTCGATGAGGCCGGCACCCGTCAGGGCCTCCAGCCGAAAGATGTTCTGGAAGTAGGCCGTCAGGTCGGCCAGATTGGCGTCCAGGGCTGCCGTCTCGATCTGGATGGCCCCGAGCAGATCATCCAGGCTGATGGCGCCCTCCCGGTAGGAGACCAGCAGGGCCTCGGGCAGGGATTCCGTCTCGATCTCCGCGGCGTACCGCGCGAGAAGTGGCTGAACCACCTTCAACGCTGATGTCAGGGCGATGATCTCTTCCCGTCGCCGTGACCGTTCCATGGTCAGGGAACCCTCCACCAGGCGGCGCTGGGCCCGTAGCCGGGCGGCCTCGGCCCCACCGTTGTCGAGCAGGGGCAGATCCAGCGCCACACCCGCCACGAAGCCGTCCAGATCCGGGTCGAAACGTTTGTACCCCGCATACACATCCAGTCCAGGCAACAGTCCGGGCTGCGCGGCGGAAGCCTGGGACGCCAGAGCGCGGGCCATCTCCTGCCGGGCCCTGTCCCCGGGGAGTGTCGTGTCCAGGCGCAAACCCTCCAGATCGACGGGCCGGAAGCGAATGGGCGTGGTCAGGATCAGCTCCTGCGCCGGATCCAGACCCAGGTCCGACCGCCAGGTCGCCAGGGCCTGGACATGCCGGCGCCGGCTCTGGCTGGCGGCCGTTTCGACGGTGTAGGCGGCCAGCCGGATGAGCCGGCGGTCCAGACCGGAAATCTCCCCTTCGGCGTGTCGGGTGGCGGCCACGTCGGCGGCCAATTCCACCAGATCGTTCAACTTCTGCAGCCGCCCCAGGTGGGTTTCAAGGAGCTGCAGCTCCGCGTATCCCGCCTTGAGATCGGCCACCACATCCCGGGCGGTCTGTTCGGAGTGGAGTTCTGCCGCCCGGACCCGACCGTCCCAGGCCTGCTGAAGCTTTCCGCGGGTCAGGGGCCGCTCGAAACGCTTCCGGAGGGTCAGTTGCCACTCCCGTTGCGCGTCGGACTCTTCATGATCATAGGCCACGGCAGGATTGGAGCCCATCAGGGCCAATCTCCGTTCGGCATCCACGTTGGTGATGCCCAGGGCGGCCAGCCGCACCTGCGGGCTGAGTTTGCCCACCAGGGACGCGATATCCTCGATGTCGATATTCAGGTCCTTCGCCCCGCGAGCCTCCGTCACCATGCCCATGCCGCCAAAAAAAACGGCAAGCAGGCATACAAGCGACAAGGCCCCGGCGAACGACCGGCACGTACGGTGCAGCATACACTCGTCCTTTGCGGTGAGGTTCGGGGTCGTTGGTGATGCTTGAGAGGCGGCAAAAGCCGGCTAGGCAGGAGGCCCCCGGGTGGGGTCGGCAGAAAGAAGGGGCTGGTCAGGAAGCGGGACCACCTCGAGGGCGGGCCACGACCTGGGCTCCCGGGAGACGGTCAGCAATTCCCCGGCGACCGTGAGGATCACTGGTGTACCCAATTCGGATGCCGGTGCCTTGGCGATGGGGCGCACGGCGTGCGAGTCCAGGTGTTGCGTCACCGTGTGATGGTGGTGGCCACCGGGAACGGCGTCCTGGTCCTCGGGTGGGGTATCATGGGAGTGCGTATGTCCAGAATGGTCATGGTCCACAGGCTGAGACGGGGCATGGAGGTGGATGTCATGACCATGGGGGGCCATCTGCAGCAGATAGACCACGGCCAGGAGAATCAGGGTTCCCGGAAAAACCGCACGCGGAATGGAGTTCATGGATCGTTTCATGGTCGAGGCAAAATACGCACTACCGCGTTTTTCGGCAACCCGTGCATGGTTGACGGTCTGATCCGTTTTCCTTGTGGATGATGAATAAGGCGGATCCTGCCCCTGAGACCCGGAAGTCGCGCTCGCCCGGTGGCGAATCGGCGAACGCGTCACTTCCACTTCTTGAGAAGGTCATCCAGCGTCTTGCGGGCGGTGTCTTCCAGTTTCTCACCCTGGCTTTTGACCATCTGATCCTGGAGTTCATCAGCCACCGCGCCCAGATCGAAATTCAACCGGGGGTCGGAACGCGTTCCTCCGATGGCCAGGGGCAGGGCCAGGCGCTCTGGCTTGGCCGGGCCCAGCAGCTTGCCCAGGCTACCGAGGACCGCGCCGGAAAACAGCCCGGCGGTGGCTTCCTGCGTGAGCAGCACCTGACCCTGGAAGTCCACCTCACCGGTAAAGGACAGGGTGCCGCCCAGGGACACCTCGCCCAGGTTGCCCAGGCGCGTCTGGAGATCCTTCAATCCAATTTTGCCATCCTCGACCGCCACGTGGGCCCGGAGATCCCGCAAGTCCTGTTCCCGGTTCAGGCTCTGACCCAGCTCGTCGGCCAGGAGGCTGAGGGCGTCGTACGTGGCTCCGGAAGTGTGCAGTATACCGTTGTCCAGACTGCCGTCAGCCTTCACGGTCAACGTTCGTTTGATGGCCTCCGGTTCGCGCCCTTCGGCGGCGAAGGTCCCTTCCAGACCGGCCGTGCCCGTCAGGACATTGTGCAGATCCACGAATCGCTCCAGGAATGGGCTCACCTTGATGGTGGTCAGTTGGTAGCTGCCGGTGTAGGCCGGATTGTTCAGATCCTTCAGGTCGATGGCCAACTCGCAGGCGATTTGGCCTCCGTAAAGCCCGCCTGTCAGATCCTGGCAGTCCATGACCCGGTCCTGGACCTGCACCCGGCCAGTCAGATTGGTGAGGGGAAGGCCCATGTAGAGCAGGGAGTCGGCGGCGATGGTTCCGTTGCTCGTGATGTTCGGGAACCGGGCGGTGGTGGCTACCGGTTCCGACGGTGCCCCGTCCCCGTTACCTGCCGAATCCGCAGAGGGGCTGGCTGCGGGCAGCAGCTTGTCCACGTCCAGTCGCTTGGTGCTCAGGTCGAATTCCAGATGCGGCGTCTTCATCTCCTGGCCCTCTTGCAACTCCGGGGGAAGGAAATACGGGAGCGGATCCCGCAGGCTGCCTTTCATCTCGAACGTGCCGGAGGCGAAGCGGGCGGTGGCGTTTTCCACGGTGAATCGGTCGGTGGTGATTTTCAGATCGGCGTCCAGGTTCTGGAGCGGGTCGATCAGCTGGGGCTGGTGGAAGGACACACCCTGCAAGGTGGCCGTCCCGCTGTACTGGAGCTGCGCCAGGTCCGGCGAAGGAAGGGAAAACTCCAGCTCCAGGTCCGCCCGGCCGCCGATGGTGGCATCCTGCTCCGGTGGCAGGAAAGGCTGGGCCAGGGCCAGATCCAGCCCACGCACCGAAGCGGTGCCGGCGGTCCGTACAGGAGTGTCCACCTCGCCGGTGAAGGTCACATCCAGGGCCGCGGTCACCTGACCAGCCTCGGCGCTTCCGGAAACCCTGGCAGCCAGTTCAGCAGGGGCCAGGCCGGCCAGTTCGGTAACGGCCTGTTCGGGCAGCTGGAACTTCAGGGTGCCCGTGGGAGAGGCGTTACCGAGAGCCAGCCGGCCCTCGCCCTGGGCCTTGATCCCGTTCAGGCTTGTTTGAACGGCGTTGATGACCAGGGCCGCGGGGTCCGGTTGCCAGGTCATATCCAGATCGGCCTGGACCTCGTAGATGGGCAAAGGCTGCGCGGTTTCCAGGACCAGGGAAGGCGTCCGCGCGGTGCCGGTGAGGGACAGACCGCCGTCGTCGAGGCTGCTGAGGCTGAGATCCAGGTTCAGGTCTTCCACCTGAACGCGGCTGAGGCCCTCGGAACGGGCGTCGGAATAACTCACCCGGGCATCCTTGACGTTCAGATGGGGAATGGAGATCACCGGTCCCCCGTCGGTGTTTTCGTCGGACTTGGCCGTGGGTTCGGAGGGGGCCTCCTCGGCCTGGGGGAACGTGAAATTGTTGGACCCGTCGGCACGCACCGCCAGGTTGAGGGTGGGGTTGGCCACCACCAGACGTTCCACCTGGATTTCCTTCCGCAGCAGGGGGCGGAAAGCCAGCTTCAGATCCAGGATGGGGATGGTCGCCAGGGGGTCGCCGGCGAAACTGTCGGGGTTGGCCACGGCCACATCGTTCAGCTTCAGGCCGAGGCCGCCCAGCACCGAGATCGAGACATCCCCGATGGTGACCTCACGGCCCAGCTTTTCGCGCGCCTGATCCTGGGCGATGGTGCGGATCTTGTCGGCGGGCAGCAGGATGCGGACAGCCAGCACGGCGGCCAGAATAACGGCAAACAGCACCAGGAGGATTCGTACGGATTTCCTTCTCCAGATGTTCATATCACTCTCCGGTCAATTCCTCGAAGATGGCGGGCAGATCCTCGGTCTGGATCCCCAGCATGTACTGCCCGTCGGGAAAACGCAGAGCCGCCGGGCCACGCTCACACATGCCCAGGCAACCGCTCGCAAAGACCTTCACCTGCCCGTCCAGTCCCTCGTCGCGCACCATCTGGCGCAGTTCCTCGCGCAACTGGGGGCCGCCGCGCTGGCCGCAGCAGGGTTTGGGATGGCCCTCGGGGCGCTGGTGGGTGCACACGAAAAGGGTCGTGCCGAAAGGGGCGCCGAATTTCAGCATCGTGGCCTCCTGAGCATGGGGTGAAAAAATTTTGATAATCTATATCAGTAATAACCAAGATCAGGCTGAACCGCACGTTGCCCGGGCGATGACGGCCTGCCCCAGCGCCACGCCGCCGTCGTTGGCGGGAACCTGGACCGGCCGCAGGACCCGCAGCCCGGCCTCCTGCAAGGCGGCGTCCAGGCCGCCCATCAGGATCTCGTTCTGGAAGACCCCGCCGCCAAGCACCACGTCCCGCACCCCGGTATCGGCGGCGGCGCGCCGCGCGGCCTCGGTCAGCAGGCGGATGAGCGTGGCGTGAAAGCGCGCGCTGATCTCCTCGGCGGTGGCGCCGTCGCGCACATCACCCGCCGCGGCGGCCACCAGGGGACCGGTGGGCAGTACCAGCGTCTCGCCGATGCCGATGCCCGGCCACGGCGGGGCCGCCTCCACCGCGGCGCGGGTGGTCAGGGTCATCAGTTCGATGGCGGCCTGGGCCTCGTAGCGGGCCACGGACCAGCGGCCCGTCAGGGCGGC
>JGI12109J20283_10700695_pt1 | contig 12526 bp, 12 predicted proteins | sample ElkSlonscriptome_12_FD_20283 | JGI IMG/M metagenome (IMG submission 20283) | reverse complement strand
TGCGCTGCAGAGCATCATCAGCGGAGTCAAAAAACGCATCCTTCGGAACCTCTTAAAATCCAGGGCGCAGGATTATAGCGCCTGCGCGGCGGCAGCCCAACCACCTGCTCTTCGCAGCATGCCGACGCATTCGTCCTGATCGCGCGGTTATCCTCGGAAATCCATACAGAAAAAGCTTAATGCACACGATGCGTGATATCTCATTCCTCGATCACTGGATCACTCAGGCCGACCAGGCGCTTCGCGTCGCCCTCGGTCCGCCTCCTGGCAATACGCAGCCGTCCCCGGCCGCCGATACGCCGGACAATGAATTGAGCGACGACGAGCGCCGTCACGCGGCCGGGCTGATGCGAGTCAACCACGTCGGCGAAGTCTGCGCCCAGGCCCTGTATGCCGGACAGGCGGCCACGGCCCGGTCGGATCACGTTCGCCAAGAGATGGCCGAAGCCGCTCGCGAGGAAGAAGATCACCTCGCCTGGTGTGCCGAGCGCCTCGATGAGCTGATGGATCGCCCGAGCTATCTCAACCCGCTCTGGTATGCGAGCAGCTTCTCGATCGGTGCCTTCGCCGGGTTGATGGGTGACCGTTGGAGCCTCGGCTTCGTCGAAGCCACCGAGCGCCAGGTCGAAGCCCATCTGGACCATCACCTCGAGACCCTGCCCGACCCGGACCAGCGATCGCGGGCCATCGTCGGTCAGATGAAAGAGGACGAGGCCCGCCACGCCGACATGGCCGTGGAGCAGGGTGCGCGCACCTTGCCTGCGCCGGTCCAGGGTTTCATGGCCATCACCGCCAACATCATGAAGTTCGTTGCCTACCGGGTTTGAATCTGGTTGGGTTGGGTTGGTTGGGTTGGTTGGTTGGTTGTTAGCGGAGTGAGCCAACTGAAGGAATCAAACAGACTCAACCGACAGAACAGCGTTTCTCGAATTCAGCTGTTGATGATTCGGCGGCGGATCGAGCCGGAGATCATGTCGATGGCCAGCACCACGATGATGGTCAACAGCAGTACCGCGGCAGCTTTTTCGAGGTGGCGATAGCTCAGGGTGTTGAGCAACACGCCCCCGACGCCGCCGGCACCCACCACGCCGAGCACTGCCGAGGCTCGGATATTGAGCTCGAAGCGGAACAGCCAGTGCGCGACGATTTCCGGCAGGACCTGAGGGAGAACGGCGTAGCGAAGAGCCAGGATGCGCGACCCCCCGCTGGCTTCGACCGCCTCGACGGGGCCGAAGTCGATCGACTCGACCACTTCGGCGCCGAGTTTGGTCAGCATGCCAACCGAGGAAATGCCGATCGCGAGGGCGCCGGCAAACGGCCCCAGGCCGACGATGGGCACGAAATAGATGGCCAGAAGAATCTCTGGAAAGGCTCTCGCCGTGGCCGAAATGAACTTGACCACGCGCGCTGCCCTGGGAAACAGGGTTCGCGCTCCGATTAGCGCCAGCGGCAGGGACAGGATCGCCGCGATAATCGTGCCGATCCAGGCGATCTGGATCGATTCGATGATCGCTGGCAGCACGGCTTCCCAGCCGTAGGCCATATCTGGCGGATAGTAGGCCTTCAGGTCCTCGGCCACCTGGCCCGGAACCTTCAGCATGATCTCGGGAGAAAACTCGATCGCCCAGAGCGAGACCAGGAACAGCGCCGCAATGATGAAAGTCGTCCAGGTCGCCCAGCCGACCCGCTGCCCCGGCGGCTTCAGGGCGTAATCACTCACGTGAGCCTCCGGCGGATCGCTTCGGAAATCTCTTCGATGATCAGCACCGCAATCAACACGGCCAGGATGATCATGGTCACCCGCTCGTACTCGAAGTTGGCCTGCTGGGTCTTGAGGATCATGCCGATGCCGCCTGCGCCAACCAGGCCCAGCACCATCGACGCGCGCACGTTCAGCTCGAAAGCGTAGAGCGCGTAGGACACGTAGTGCGGCAGGCCCTGCGGCATGGCGCCGAACTGGATCATTTCCCGCCAGGTGCCGCCCGCGGCCCGTATCGCCTCAGGCAAGCCCATATCGATCGCTTCCAGCGATTCGGACCAGAGCTTCGAGATCACCGCGATGGTGAAGACCGACAGCGCCAGGGCACCGGCGACGGGGCCGAAACCGACCGCGGAGGCAAACAGCATCGCCCAGAAAAGATCCGGCAGCGTGCGCAGGATATTCATGAAGTTGCGATCCGCAAACCAGATCAGCGGCCCGAGGGTCAGATTGCGGGCCGCCAGGATGGCGACCGGAATCGCCAGGAGGCCGCCAACGACCGTGCCGATGATGGCGATGAAGATCGTCTCCATAAACGGCTCATAGAGCCTCGGAATAAAACCGAAATCGGGGGGCCAGGACTCCTCGAGGAGGCGGCTTCCACGAGCGATATTGCAGACCAGATCGGCGAGGGAAAAGCCGATGCCATGGGCCGACCAGATCGTCATGGCCAGCAGAAAGCCGATCACCCCGATCCACAGCGACCAGTTTCGCGCTGGCTTGGCGGGCAGCGATGAGGGATTCGCCCGACTCATCCCTGAACGGCATCCTCGTCGAGGACGTCGTCTTCGTTGACCTCACGGCCGTAGATGTCTTCGAAGTCCTGATCCGTGACCGTTTCTGCGGAACCGTCATAGACCAGCTCGCCGAAGCGCAGGCCGATGATGCGATCGCCATATTCCCGCGCAAGATCCAGAAAGTGGAGATTGACCAGGGTCGTGATGCCGAGCTCGCGGTTGATGCGAACGAGGTCCTTCATCACCTGGTGGGTCGTGACCGGATCGAGGGAGGCGACGGGCTCATCGGCGAGGATGATGGCCGGTTCCTGCGCCAGCGCCCGGGCGATGCCGACGCGCTGCTGCTGGCCGCCGGACAGATCCGAGGCCTTGGTCCAGGCTTTGTCGGCGATGCCGACGCGCTCCAGAGCCTTGATCGCAATCTCTCGATCCCTCACTGGCCAGAGGTTGAGAAGGCTCCGCCAGCCCGGAACGTGGCCCAGACGCCCGATCAGCACGTTCGACATCACAGACATGCGCTTGACGAGGCGGAAGTCCTGAAAAATCATTCCGACTCGCTTGCGCAGCTCGCGCAAGCCACGGCCTTCCCCCTTAGGCATGGGCTCGCCGTCGACCTCGATCGAGCCGGAGGTCAGGGCATTGAGTCCGTTGATGGCACGCAGTAGCGTCGATTTACCCGCGCCCGAGGAGCCGACGATGACGACAAACTCGCCCGGTCGAATCTCCAGATCGAGATTCTTCATCCCGACGACGCCGTTCGGGTAGACGATCCCGGCCTTGTCGAAGCGAATCGCGCCGGCGCGGGTTCTGGTCACTTTGTCGTCCATTGCATTCTCTTACTGGCGAATGATTTCGTAGGCCGATCGCACCGGGTCGTAGGTGCCGGGCTCGAAGCGCTGGAAGCCGTCGATCTCGTAGAGCACCCAGAGGACCTTTTCATCGTCGGGCAGGTCGGCCTGCTCGTTGGCCAGCTTGAGGAAGGCCTGAATGATCGCTTCTTTCAGATCGTCGGGAAGGTCGGCCCGGAGCTGAACCCCATCGTTCGGGATCATCGGTGCGAAGTTGAAGACGATGACCTCTTCGCCGATATCCGGGTACTGGTTGCAGAGCATGTTGCGCGCATCGTCGTAGGCCGCGCCAAAGCGCGTATCGCCGCCGTAGACCGCGAGAACGGCGGCGTCATGGGCACCAACGAACAGGCCGTTGACGTCGCGTTCCGGGTCAATGCCCATATCGAGGAGCTGCACAGCGGGAAACAGGAAACCAGAGGTGCTGTTCGGATCGGTAAAAGCGATCGTTTCGCCCTCGACTTGCTCCAGATCACCCTCGCAGCTCAAGAATCGGCGCGTGACATCCTCCCGACCGACAACCCGCGACTCGCAGACGCGCTCGACGACGACCGGCGGCTCGCGGCAGACCGATGGATCGTTCGTCATCCACTGCGTTCGATACCCCGTCTCGCCGCGTCGGGTTGAAATCAGGATCGGCTCAAGGTCGTAGCGGCGCTGACCAAGCATCGCAGCAAAGGGCGGCAGCATGCCGATATCGGCGCGGCCCGCGCCCAGGGCTTCGACGAGGCCGGTGTAATCCTGCGGCACGAAGGAGGTCACGGGCATCCCGAGCTCGGCTTCGAGAAAGTCGGCCAGGGGATCGAGGTTATCGACCAGCGCTTCGGCCTCCAGCGCCGGGACCAGTCCGAGCACCAGCTCCGTCGGCCAGCCGCGTTCGTCGACCTGTTCACCGGGGCAGCACCCCACCAGAAGCAGCAGGGAGGCTGCACTCATCAAAAGCGCTTTCAAGGGCTCGAAGCTCAAAAAAGGACAGAGCGAATGCTAACCCAAGCGGCCTTGTTCAGCCACTCGAATCGGCCTTTTCGGGCCGCGCGGCGCCGGGGAACGGGCCGCGGGAATCAAGCACCCGATCGAGTTCACTGATGATTCGGTGTTCGATCCAGCTGTCCAGTCGCCAGTTCTCGATGAAACCACAGTGCCCGCCGCGCTCGTGCACCTCGATTTCAAGAGCCTGCGGACGCGGCAGCGCGTGGAAATCCTGAATCGGGATGATCGGATCGTCCGCCGCCGTGATGATTCGCGTTGGCACGCTCAGGTCGGCGAGGTAATCGCCGGCCACAGAATATCCCTCGAGATACGACTCCAAATCGGGGAATTCCGTGAGATGTCGGACCAGCCAATCCGTTTGCTCGCGCAAGCCTTTCAGCGCGAACCATTCATCCAGCGCGTAGCGGTTCGGATACAGGGACTGCTTGAGCTGCAGCGACTTGCGCCATTTCCGCACGAAATAGAGGTGATAGATCATCAGCCCGTCCTCGAGCGCATCGAGCACGTGGCGCGGTCGGATCACGGGCGAAACGGCGATGACGTGGTCGAGCCCGTACCCATGCTCGGGCGCCGAGCGAGCCACCCGAAGGGAAAAATTGCCGCCAAGGGAAAATCCGACCAGAAAAACGGCCTGGTCGGCGTGGGCTCGGCGAACCTGACCGACCGCATCAACCACCTCTAACAGGCGGCAGGAGTGAAAAAGCCCCGGGTTCAGGTGATGTGATTCGCCGTGATCGCGGAAATTCAGGCGGAAGGTATCGAAGCCGGCCCGGTCCAGGGCGGTGGCCGCAGCGAGGAGATAGTTCGACTCACTGCTTCCCTCCCAGCCGTGCAGGAGAATAACCAGCGCGTCGCGACGGTGCTCCGGCGCCCGATTGAGAAAGCCGAGCAGTCGGGTGCCGTCCGCCGCCTCGATGATCTCGCGCTGACTGCGCGCCAGGTAGGCGGCGGACTGGCGCTGGACTCGGCGCTTCCGGATCGGCCCGGAGGTGAGCAGGGACTGCACGTGCCGGTTTCCCAGCAGACCGCGAGGCGCGTAGGGCCGCAGGTCGACAGCCTGTATCTCAGAGCCCATAGCTCGCCTCCACCACCTGATGACAGGCTTCAGCCAGCTGCCGGCGCTGACCGACCTCGCCCATCACAGGCTCGCCGATGACCACGCGCGCCTCGAAGGGGGCCTGGCGCAGGATCCGAAGGAAATTATCGAAAAAACTCTGGCCGGTCGAAAAGACCATCAATTCGTGTAGATCGCTGCTGCGCTCGTAGCGAATGGACACGGGGATGGCCGGCACTTCGGCACGCAAGGCCGGTGCGAAGAGGCGAGCATGAAATCGCTTGACGCCGCGCTCGGGGAGGATTCCGCCCTCGGGGAAAATACCGACGAATTCGCCGCGCTTGAGCAGTGCGGTCATGCGGCGCCCGATTCGCTTCCGCGACGCTTCACTACCGCGCTGAATGAACAGCGTGCCGGCCAGGTGAGCCAGGACGCCGACCAGGGGCCAATCGCGGATCTCGGCCTTGGCGACTAGCCAGATCGGCCAGACCGCGTGGAGCACGACGATATCGAGCCAGGTGATGTGGTTGGCCACAACCAGACCAGCCTTGGGCGGTAGCGCACCGCTGAGCTGCAGGCGGCAGCCAAGGATACGTAGCATGGCGCGTGACCAGGCGCGATGCGTCCACTGATGCAGCCGCATGGAACCGACGGGCAAGGCCCTGAGCCCCGGCAAGAAGCTGAGGAGAACCAGGGGAATACCAATCAGAATGTGCGCCAGCAGCAGGGGCAGACGCCAGATCAATCGCAGCGGATCAAGACGCATTCGAACCCTCCTCAGGACCGCGATGATTCGACCCCAACCGCCCATGATCGGCGCTGTGTCGGCTATCGCAATCCAGCGTCGATAGGCGTGACGTCATCGACTGGTACAGCGTCCACCGTCCTGTCCAACCCTTCACCATTGATCCATTAGAGTCCTGCGCCGGAGGCGCGTGAAGGGTAGCATATTGCCACCGTAAAACCGTCCTTCCAGACCGGGCTCTGCCCCGACCTTGGCGTGGTAGCCCCTGCGCTTTTGTTGTCCTTGCGGAAGCCCGGTCGACGTTCGGCCATCGAAGACAAATCAACGAGAGTCCCAATGAGCGACAGCCCAGCCACCCATACGGTTACCCTGATGCCCAGCGGGCGCCAGTTCTCGACTCGCCCGGGTGAAACCGTTCTTGGCGCGGCGCTGCGCCACGGCATCGTTCTTCCCTACTCGTGCAAGAACGGCACCTGCGCTTCCTGCAAATGCCGATTGGCCGAGGGCATCGTCGATTATCCCCTCAATCCGCCGGAGGCGCTGGACCTGGACGAACTCGGACGGGGCTACAGCCTGAGCTGTCAGGCCGTGCCGAACTCTGATCTGACCATCGAAGCGCGCGAAATCGAGCAGGTCGCCGATATTCCCGTTCGCACCTGGCCCGCTCGCGTCGAGTCCCTGGAGTCCTTCACGCCCGAAATCATGCGCCTGCGCCTGAAGCTGCCGCGCTCGGCTCGGATGCAGTTCCTGGCCGGGCAGTACATCGACATCCTGATGCCGGGCGGCAAGCGCCGCGCCTTCTCGATTGCCTCGGCGCCGTCGGAGGCGGACTTCATCGAGCTCCACATCAAACACGTCGACGGCGGCGGCTTTACCGGCCACGTGTTCTCGGGAATGAAGCTCAAGGAGATCCTTCGCATCGAAGGTCCCCTGGGAACCTTTTTCGTGCGCAAAAAATCAAAGCGGCCGATGATCATGATGGGCGGTGGCACGGGCTTCGCTCCGCTGAAATCGATGATCGAAGAACTCATCGAAAGCGGCGATTTCCGGCCCCTGCACCTATTTTGGGGCGTGAGCCGAGCCTCGGACCTCTATGCCGGGCCACTGATCGAGCGTTGGCAGTCCTCGCACCCGGCATTCCGCTTCGTGCCGGTGCTTGTCGATCCTGACGAGGGCTGGACAGGCGAGCGAGGCTTTGTCCACGAGGCGGTGCTGCGGGCATTCCCGGACCTCTCGGATTTCGATGTCTACATGTCCGGCCCACCCGCCATGGTGCACTCGGCGCGCAACGAATTTCTGGCAGCAGGCACCACCGAGGACCACCTGTTCTACGACAGCTTCGACTTTGCGCCCGACGTCCCGAAAGCCGGCGGCTGAAGCGCCGGCTGGCACCCTATTTCGAACCCGTCGACACCGACTCCGCCGAGGGCAGGCCCTGGGTTCGGGCATCGACCCATAGAGCGCGCACCAGGCCGATCGCCGCGGCAATCAGCAGTGCGCTCATGGGAAGCGCCATCGCGATCGCCGCCTGCTGAATCGCCGCTAATCCCCCCACAAGCAGGAGCGTTGCTGCGACCGCACCCTCGGACAAAGCCCAGAACAGGCGCTGCGCGGTCGGGGGATTCGGGTGTCCGCCGGAGGTGACCATATCGTCGACGAGCGAGCCGGAGTCCGAGGAGGTGATGAAGAAAGCGATGATGACGAGGGTGGCAAAGATCGTGCTGATGGCCGCCCAGGGCAGTTGTTCGAGCAGCAGATGAAGGGCGATGGCCGCATCATCGATGACCTGGGACGCCAGGGAGATACCTTGAGACTGCTGTAACTCGAGCGCGGCGCCGCCGAAAGTGGCCATCCAGACGAAGGTGACCAGGGTCGGCACGATCAGCGCGGCCAGGATCACCTGGCGGATGGTTCGCCCTTTCGAAATGCGGGCAACGAAGATCCCGACGAAGGGCGACCAGGAAATCCACCAGCCCCAGTAGAACAGCGTCCAGTTGATCTCCCAATCCGAGGGCGTGCCGAGACCGATCTCCATGCTCATCGTCGGCAGGCTAATCAGATAGTCCTTCAGCGTGACGAAAAAGAGCGACAGGATATCGAGCGTCGGCCCGACCATCGCAACGAAAGCCATGAGCAGGGCGGCCAGGACGATATTGATCATCGACAGGCGCCTTATACCCTTTTGCAGCCCCGAGACCACGGAAATAGTCGCGATCAGAGTGATCGAGGCGATGATGGCGATCTGAACTCCCGTATTCGTCGGCAAATCAAGCGCTCGTCCGAGTCCGGCGTTGATCTGCATCGCCCCGAGGCCCAGTGAGGTGGCGACGCCGAGTAGCGTGCCGACGGTGCACAGGATATCGACCGCGTGTCCGACAGGGCCGTAGATGTGTTTCCCCAACAACGGCCAGAGCACCGAGCGAGGTGCCAGCGGCAGGCCCAGACGGAAGTGTCCGTAAGCGATGCTCAGCGCCAGAATCAGATAGATCGCCCAGGGGTGCAGGCCCCAGTGGAGGAAGGTGTAGGTCATGCCTTCGCGCGCCGCTCGCATCGATTCCGGCTCGGCCGCCGGGGGCTCGAGGTAGTGACTCAGCGGTTCGGCGACTCCCCAGAAGACCAGGCCTGTTCCCATGCCCGCGGCAAACAGCATGGCGAACCAGGCCGGGTAGGAAAATTCCGGGCGCGTGTCCGGTTCACCGAGGCGCACACTGCCGGCCGGCGTCACAAGAATGACGAGGGAAATGACAAGTAGCGCCGAGGCGAGGAGCATGTAGTAACCGCCGAAGCTTGCCGCAATCCAGCTCTGTACGGACTCGAAGGTGCTCGACGCCCGGCTCGTGAACACCCCACCGATCGCGACGAACAGAACCACCAGCGCTGCCGATCCGAAGAAAACCGTCGGCTGCATACGGTTGAAGGGGCCAAGGGATCGAGACAGGTCCTGCTGCAAGGCGTCGCACCGTTGAAGAATTACCTAGCGCTACCCTAACAGAGCGATTTTCAGCGCCTTGGATCCGAGGGCGCCTCGACGCTCGATCGGATTCATCCGCGGCCTCGACGCAAGCCCGAATCAAGCCCGGCGATGCGAGCCGATCGCTTCGCGCGGGTCAGGGATCAGGGGGCGCTGATCATCCTGGCCAGCGCGGCGCCAGGATCGGCCTCGCGCATGAACGATTCACCGATGAGAAAGGCGCCGATGCCGCCGGACTGGAGGCGATGAATGTCCGCCGGGCCGTGAATACCGCTTTCCGAAACCACCAGACGATCGTCCGGCACGCGGGGTGCCAGCGTCAGGGTCGTCTCCAGATCGGTCACGAATCGGTGCAGATCGCGGTTGTTGATACCGAGAAGATCTCCGGGCACGCGCAGAGCGCGCTCGAGCTCGTCGTTGTCGTGGACCTCGATAAGGATGCTCAGACCCAGCGACTCCCCGAGCTCGGCGAAGTCGGTCATTTGCTCGACGGTCAGGGCCGCCGCGATCAACAGGAGCGCATCGCCACCCAGTGCGCGGGTCTGGTAGACCTGCCAGTCATCGATGATGAACTCCTTGCGCAGGACCGGCAGGCTGCAGGCCTCCCTGGCCCGGGCGACGAAAGCATCGTCCCCCTTGAAGAACTGCCGATCGGTCAGCACGGACAGGCAGGCCGCACCGCCGGCCTCGTAGCTCCTCGCAAGGGTCGCGGGATCGAAATCGGCGCGGATGATGCCGGCCGACGGCGAGGCGCGCTTGATCTCGGCGATCACCGCATCCTGGCTGGCGACAGCGCGCGCCTTGAGGGCGGCGGCAAACTCACGCGGCGGCGGCAGATCGGCGATTCGAGCCTCGAGCTCAGAGCGCGATTGCTTCGCCTTACCGAGGATCACCTCCTCGCGCTTGACCTCAAGAATCCGGGCCAGGATGTCGGTGCTCACAGGGCCTGGCTCCGCTCGGCGTAGCGACGCAGACGCTCCAGCCCACGGCCGTCGGCCAGCACCTGTCTGGCCAGGTTGACGCCGCCGGCCAGATCCTCCGCCTGCCCGGCCACCAGGATCGCCGCGCCGGCGTTCAGGGCGATCATGTCAGCGGCCGGACCCGGCTCGCCGCCGAGAGCCGATTCGATCAATTTCAGGCTGTCGCCTGCCGTCTCGACCGCCAGCGCCTCGAGGCTGTCGACGACGATCCCGAATTCAGCAGGTTCGAGACGGTACTCCCGGATCGCATCGTCCTTGAGCTCGGCGACGAGCGTCGCCTCAACCGGTGAGATCTCGTCGAGGCCATCATCGCTGTGCACCACCATCACGTGACGCGCGCCCAGGGTCTGCATCACCTCGGCCATCGGACGAACGAGATCGCTGGAGAACACGCCGAGAACCTGATTCGGCGCCAGGGCGGGATTGGTCAGGGGACCGAGAAGATTGAACAGGGTGCGCACACCAAGCGCTTTGCGCGCGCCGATCGCGTGCTTCATCGCTGAATGGTGGCTGGGCGCGAACATGAAGGCCACCCCCAGCTCGTCGATCAGAGTGGCGACCTGCGCGGCGTTCAGATCAAGGCGGCAGCCGGCCGCCTCGAGTAGGTCCGCCGCTCCTGACTTGCTCGACACGGAGCGATTGCCGTGCTTGGCGATCCGGACGCCGGCGGCGGCAGCGACAAACGCCGACGCGGTCGAGACGTTGAACAGGGACGCGCCGTCACCGCCGGTGCCAACGATGTCGGTCAGGCCAGCGCGATCGATCTCGACCTTGGCGGCCAGCTCACGCATGACTCGGGCGGCGGCGGCAATTTCAGCGGGGGTTTCACCCTTGACGCGCAGCGCCATCAGGAAGCCACCGATCTGCGCCTCCTCGGCGCGACCGGTCATGATCTCGTGCATGGCTCGGGTCATCAGCTCGGCATCGAGGTGCTCACCCTCGGCCACGCGTCGGATCGCGTCTCTCAGGTCACTCATAGTCGGTCCAGAAAGTTCTTCAGCAGGGCGTGGCCCTGGCGCGTCAGGATGGATTCGGGATGGAACTGCACGCCCTCGATAGGCAAGGAGTCATGGCGGAAACCCATGATCTCGTCGCGCTCGCCGTCACGTTCGGTCCAGGCCGTCTCGATCAGGCAGGCGGGCAGCGTCTCGCGCTCGACGATCAGCGAGTGATAGCGAGTCGCTTCGAAAGGATTGGGCAGGCCGGCAAAGACGCCGCCGTCGGCGTGGTGCATTGGGGAAGTCTTGCCGTGCATGACCTCGCGCGCTCGCACCACCCTGCCGCCAAAAGCCTGGCCGATCGCTTGATGACCCAGGCAGACGCCCAGCATCGGGTAGTCACCGGCCATTTGGTCGAGCACGTCCAGGCAGATTCCGGATTCGTCCGGCGTGCACGGCCCTGGCGATAGGACGATCGCATCGGGCGCCAGATCACGAATCTGATCCAGGCTGATCGCGTCGTTGCGATGGGTGGTGACCTGGGCGCCCAGCTCGCCCAGATACTGGACGAGGTTGTAGGTAAACGAGTCGTAGTTGTCGATCATCAGCAGCTTCACTGATGCAGGCCTCCACTGGCTTCGGCGATGGCGCGGATCAGCGCCCTGCCCTTGTTCAGGGTTTCTTCCCACTCGCGGTCCGGATCGGAATCGGCCACGATACCGGCGCCGGCCTGTACGTGCACCGTGCCCTCCTTGACTAAGGCCGTGCGGATCGCGATCGCCAGATCGGCCTCGCCGAACCAGTTCAGATAACCCACGGCGCCGGCATAAACGCCGCGTCGAACCGGCTCGAGCTCGGCGATGATCTCCATCGCCCGGACCTTCGGCGCGCCCGACAGAGTGCCCGCCGGGAAGGTCGCGCGCAGCACGTCGAGCGCCGTGCGATCCTCGGCGATCCGGCCGTGGACTTCCGAGACCAGATGCATCACGTGGCTGTAGCGCTCGATGACCATCTGATCGGTCAGCACCACCGAGCCGGTCTCGGCGATTCGTCCGATGTCGTTGCGGCCCAGGTCGATCAGCATCAGGTGCTCGGCTCGCTCCTTCGGATCGGCCTTGAGTTCGGCTTCCAGGGCGCGATCCTCGTCGGCCGTGGCGCCGCGAGGCCGAGTACCGGCAATCGGTCGGACCATCGCCTCACCCCCCTGCACGCGCACCAGGACCTCCGGCGAGGCGCCGACGACCTGAAAATCGCCGAAATCGAAAAAATACATATACGGCGAGGGGTTCAGGCTGCGCAGCGCGCGGTAGACATCGAGGGGTCGTGCGGCCAGATCCACGCTCATGCGCTGAGAGAGCACGACCTGCATGACATCGCCCGAGAGGATGTACTCCTTGATGGCGCGTACTGCATGCTGAAAGTCCTCGCGCTCGAACTCGAAGCGATAGTCCGCCTCCTCGGGCACGGGCAGGTCCATGGCCGGCGGATAGCCCGGCGAACCGCA
>JGI12109J20283_10010978_pt1 | contig 12530 bp, 9 predicted proteins | sample ElkSlonscriptome_12_FD_20283 | JGI IMG/M metagenome (IMG submission 20283) | reverse complement strand
GCCCCCACCACCGTGGGGGTGGATCGACTGAATTATTCAGAGGCTCCTTAAATTTATTCAGGGTTGACGAGCCAGTGCATGCTGAACAGTTGGTCCGAGTCGGTCCAAACCTGGGTCGAGCGCAACCCGGCTGCCTCGGCAAGCTGTTTAAACCCGGAAATCGAATACTTGTGGCTATTTTCAGTATGGATCGATTGACCTATTTCGAACTTGAAGCAGTGACCATTCAGTTTGATTTCGGTCGCCCGTACGGCCACCAAGTGCATTTCAATCCGACCCAGTTCAGCGTTGAAACGGGCCTCGTGGGCGAAGTCATCGCGTTCGATTTCAGCATCCAATTCGCGCCTCATTCGGTCCAATAGATTGAGATTGAAATCAGCAGTGACGCCTTCGCCATCATCATAGGCTTGAACTAAACGGGCGGCGGGTTTAAGTAAATCGACGCCAATCAGAATGCCGCCGTGCTGACCAATTATCCGCCCCATACGGGCCAGAAATTCGATGGCGTCATCGCGCTCGAAATTACTGATAGTTGACCCTGGGAAATAGATCACGCGCCGATCTGCCGGTGGGCTCAACTCGAGCTCGGCATCGTCAATCGGCTGAGTGTAGTCGGCGCAAACCGGACGAAGTTCCAATGATGGAAACTGCTTTTGCAGTTGCGACGATGATTCGCGCAGTGCAGATTCTGATATTTCGATCGGCGTGTAGGCTCGCGGCTGATCCAGGGCGGCGAGCAATTTCTGGGTTTTAATGCCGGCCCCCGAGCCGAATTCAATCACGTGCGCAGCGCGGCCAATTAGGGCGCTGATCTGAGGAAGGTGCTCGTCATGTAGAGCAAGATCAGCCCGCGTGACATAGTAATCCCGGGTGTTGCAAATTGCTTCAAACAAAGTCGAGCCGCGCTCGTCATAAAGGTATTTGCACGGCACGGTTCTCGGGTCTTTCGAAAGCCCTTCCAAGGTGTCGCTTAAAAAGAAATCGAGTTCACTCATGTCAAATTTCGTGCTAGTCGAATGCCTGAGAATTGCCAGCGATCAGCCGGATAGAAGAAATTTCGGTAGGTGGCGCGAATATGATCAGCCGGTGTGGCGCAACTGCCGCCGCGCAAAACCATTTGATTGGCCATGAACTTGCCATTGTACTCGCCAACGGCTCCATTTGCTGGTTTGAAGCCAGGGTAGGGCGCATAACTGGACGTGGTCCACTCCCAAACATCGCCATACAGTTGCGCCAGTTCCGGTTCATCAGTTTGAGCAGCCGTCGGCTGGAACAGCTCACGATCGCTGAAATGCCCGGCTGCGCGTTGCGTTGCAGCAACCAGCTCCCATTCATACTCAGACGGCAGCCGCGCGTCGCTCCACTGCGCAAATGCACAGGCTTCATAGAAATTCAGGTGGCAGACCGGGGCGCTGGGACTGACCTCAACCATGCCTGCGGCCGTGTAGTGGTACCAGTTCTGGTTGTCTTTGCGCCAATAGAGGGGAGCCTTTGATTCTTGTCCACGGCACCAGGCCCAGCCGTCCGAGAGCCACAATTCAGGCCTCGAGTACCCATCATCGTCTATGAAAGCAAGGTAGTCGCCGCAGCTTACTGGCCGGGTGGCCAAGGCAAACGGATGCACAAAACTCGCGTGGCGAGGACCTTCATTGTCGAATGCAAAGCCGTGGTCGGCGCTGCCAAATTGATGCAATCCACCGCTGAATTCAATCCAGCGGCTTGGAGTTGCCTGTTGTTGATGTTGCGCCCGTGTCGCCCAAGATGGTGCGCTTGGATTAAACGACAATCCGTGCTTGATGTCCGTGACCATGAGTTCCTGATGCTGCTGTTCATGATTCAGGCCCAGAATGACAAGCGGTGCGATGCGCTCCAGCTCATCAGCGCTAAATCCGGACACGAGGTCAGCAATTGCAGCATCAACATGCTCCCGGTACCGGCCTACTGCATCGCAGTCGGGACGACTGATCAGATGGCGTTGGGCGCGCGGGTATTGCGTACCTACACCGTTGTAGTAGGAGTTAAAAAGATGAGCAAAAAGCGGATCAGGGCTTGCATAGCCCTTCAGATAGGGCTTGAGCAGAAATGTTTCGAAAAACCAGCTGGTGTGAGCGCGGTGCCATTTCAGCGGGCTTGCATCGGCCATCGACTGGATGTTTTGATCTTCTGCGCTGAATCTCGCAGCGAACATCTCGGTTCGCTGCCGAACGGTCTGGAAAGCCTGATTTAACCGGGTCCGCGTATGGGCCGTTAATGAAGGCTTGGTGCGTTGAGATGCTTGGTGGTCCAGGTAGTCTGTGGCAATTAGGCTGCTCATGAAATCGTTCATTTTTCTTTGAATTTGATTTTAACACTCCCGGATTAATGAATGATGAGCTTTGGTAGGCAGCCGTTGATTGTTCCCGCTTAATCGTGTCCGGCGAATTGTGCCGCAATTGCTCCGGTCTCGATCCCCTGATCGACTGAACGACTCAGTTCGCGGCCGTTGGAGTTTTAAATGCTGGGTTGACGGCGCGTAGCGTCACGCGATGCTTCGAGCCGGGTTTTGCCAAGAAAGGAAGACGGCTTGAAAGGCCCTAATCGATGGCATATTTTTTCAGTTTGTAGCGTAGCGAGCGGAAGCTGATTCCCAGCTGCCGGGCGGCTTTGGTCTTATTGTAACGGGCGTCTTTCAAGGCTGTTTCAAGGATGCGCTTTTCGATGTCTTCCATATGATCATCAAGGCTGCGATCCTCAGGGCGCTCGGTCAGGTTGGCAGAATCCATGCCGGACTCACCGTCCAGATTGAGATCCTCTGCTGTGATGACATCGTCTTCGCACAATGTAACAGCGCGCTGCAGGATGTTGACTAACTCGCGAACGTTGCCTGAAAAGACATGCTGGCGCAGCGCTTTCTTAGCGTCCTCGCCGAGCTCGCGTGGCGGCTCGCCCCACTGTTCGCCGATTGACGTCAAGAAGTGCTCAGCCAATATCCCGATGTCTTCTCGCCGTTCGCCCAAGGCCGGCATCTGCAGTTCGATGACATTCAGGCGGTAGTAAAGATCATTTCGGAACGAGCCATCGTCGACCAGCGGTTTTAACGGTTTATGACTGGCTGAAAGAATGCGGGTGTTGATTTTAAGCTCTTCGCGACCGCCAATCGGCCGGACAGTTTTCTCCTGGATCACACGCAACAGCTTGACCTGCATTGGCAGCGGAAGATCGGCGACCTCGTCCAGGAAAAGGGTTCCGCCCTGAGCAGCCTGAAACAGACCTTCTTTATCGTTATCCGCGCCGGTGAAACTGCCCTTGATGTGGCCGAAAAACTCACTTTCCATCAGTTCACTCGGGATCGCGCCACAGTTAACGGCGATAAACGGTTCTTCGGCGCGCGGCCCAAGATCGTGAATCAACCGGGCGGCCAATTCTTTTCCTGTTCCAGACTCGCCGCTTATCAACACCGGTGCCTGGCTGCGGGCCAGTTTGGCGATGGTTTCACGGACTTTGACAATGGGTTCGGACTTGCCGATCAGCCGCTGCAAAAGAAGCGATCGATCATTTTCACCATCACCTTGATCTGATATCAGCGCTGGCTCTGCATTTTCGCTGTCCGCCGATGGAGGTGACTCAGAAACCGACGCTCTTTCCTGATCGTCTTGACACAGCTTCAGGGCCGTACGCACCAGATTTCTCAATGCTTCCAGGTCAACCGGTTTCGAAACAAAGTCAAACGCGCCGTACTTTAAAGCGGTTACCGCATCTTCGACCTTGCCAAAAGCGGTGATCATCGCCACCGGGATGTGGCCATTGTCGCGACTGATTTCCTTGATCAGTGTCAGGCCGTTACCGTCGGGCAGGCGCATGTCGGTCAAGCACAAGGCGTAGTCGGTGCGCTCTGATAACAGCGTACGGGCTTCTGACAGATCAGCCGCAGTATCAACGGTCAATCCCATGCGGCTGAGCGTCATGTCCAGCAACTCGCGTAGGTCAGGCTCGTCGTCGACGACTAAAGCGCGCATTTCTGACATTAATGGTCCTTAGATCAAATGAGATCAAATGCTGTGAGTATCGAATTATCGAGTAACGAGTTCAGCGCCATCCAACTTGTCAGACGGCTCGATCTTCTTCGCCACCTCAGGCCGACGAAGTAGAATTCTAAAGCAAGCGCCAGCGTTTGGCACCTGTACATATTCTAACGATGCCTGATTGGCATCACAGAGTTGGCGAGCTAAATACAAGCCCAGTCCTGAACCTCGTTTGTGGGTGGTGAAAAAGGGTTCAAAAACCTGCGTTCGCTTCTCTAACGGAATGCCGGGGCCGTCGTCAAGAATATCCAGCGCAATTTCGCGATGGCCCCGGATTGGACTTGCACGCAGAGTCAGTTTTGGCGTCTGGTCTTTGCTGTGGCGCGCGTGCTTGAGCGCGTTCTCCATCAAGTTCCAGACGGCCTGGGTTAACTGACCCGGATCGATCAGTACGATAATTGCGGCCGACGGCAGTTCGAGCTTGACCTGTTCCTCGGGCAAGCGGTGGTAGCGTCTGAATTCATTGGCCAGCCGTCTGGCCCATGTCATCAGATTGACCGCTTCGACCTGCGCGCGCTCTCGGCGCGAGAGTTTCAGCACATTTTCGACAATGTCGTTCATTCTTGAGGAATGATTCAGCATCATCTTGACCAATTTCTGGTCGGCTGCGACCAGATCATCAGATTCTACTAATAACTGGCCGGCATGGCTGAGGGCACCGAGCGGGTTGCGAATCTCATGGGCAATCGAGGCCGACAATCGAGCAAGTGAGGCTTGGGCAAGATCGCGGGCGCGCCGACTGACAACTGAAGTATCTTCGAGGAAAATCAGGGTCGCCTCCGAGGTCAGGCCTGGCATGGTGAGCATGCGTGGGACAACAGCGACTTGGGTTGACTGCATCAACAGGCCCTCGTCCTCCGACTTGCCGGTTCGACGCCAGCGCTGAAGGCGGTCGAACAGGGCTGGTGATATGACGCGCAGGTTCTTTTCCTTGACTGGCGGGTTGCCTAGAAGGTACCAGGCGGCTTCGTTGATCTGTCGAATCGTGCCCTCTTTATCAACTACTAGAACGCCCGAGCGCATACGGTGAATAATCAGCTCATTGACTTGTTCCAGGCTAGCCATATCGACGCCACGACGCTCGGCTAATAACTGATATTCCCGACCCCAGCGACCGAGCAAAGAGCTGGCTAACGCGGTCCCAAAAGCAGCGAGTCCGTACAGGCCAGCCTGTGCGACTTTCGTCGTCATGACTGCCTGATGTGGAGCTAGAACGGCATCGACCACCAGGCCAATCGCGACCAGGCTGGCAAACAGCAAGGCCGTGCGCAGAGTGAGCAGCAGACCTGCAATTCCAATGTAGAACAACAGCAAAATCACCAGTCCGCTATCGGTCCCGCCGAAGCAGTGCAGCACGATGCTGATGATGATCAGGTCGGTGACCAGTGAGAATGAGGCTAATTCAGCGGGCGGCGTTGACTTGCGCAAGTGGGCAGCGGTAAAAATAATGGCTGCGCCAATGTAGGTAAAAGCCGCTGCCTGCAGTAGAAAAAGCTTGTAGGCGGGACTTAGATCTGCTGCGAGTCGACTGAGCGCGACTCCGAGAACAACAGTAGCCAGCACCAGCCGAAAACCATTGAGGTAATGGAGCGCGCGTTTGACAATTTCGTTATCGGCGACCAGCGACGTCCGAGATTTCAAGTGAGCCTCCATCAGGCCTTGCAATGGTATCGAGTGGTAGGTCTACCGCTTGAATTTATCATTCTAACAGTATAGCGATGTTCCTTAATCCGATCCTTCCATTGATAATTGCTCGCTCGTGTACGAAAATAGCGGGTTGATGGGGCTTTGATACGTCCTGCGACTTCTCGTTTCACGACTCATTCTGTTCCAGACCGAGTCGTATCGACCAATTCTTTAAGGATTTCAACCAATGAATTTTCATGAATACCAGGCAAAAGTGCTGTTTGAAGAATACGGCATACCTGTGCCCAAGGGAGAACTTGCGACCACGGCTGATCAAGCCGTTGCTGCGGCCCAGAAAATAGGCGGTACTCAATGGGTGGTGAAAGCTCAAGTCCACGCGGGCGGTCGAGGAAAGGCCGGCGGCGTCAAACTGGCAAACTCACTGGATGAAGTTCGGACTGAGGCAGATCGCATGCTGGGTATGAAGATCGAGACCTACCAGACGGCCGGTCTTGCGCTGCCAGTCAACAGCGTGTTGATTGCCGAGGCAACCGATATCAAGCAAGAGCTTTATCTGGGCGCGCTGGTTGATCGTGCGCACCGTGCGGTGGTGTTCATGGGCTCGGCTGCTGGCGGCGTGGATATTGAGCAGGTGGCCAGCGAAACGCCAGAAAAAATCATTCGGGCGGTGGTCGACAATGCCGCTGGGTTCATGCCGTATCAGGCCCGAGATATCGGTTTCGGCATGGGTTTGAACTCAACTCAGGTTCGTCAGCTTGGCAAAATCATGGCGGGTCTGTACAAGTTGTTCATCGATAAGGACATCAGTCTGATCGAGGTCAATCCACTGATTATTGACGGCGAAGACAATCTTGTTGCTCTGGATGCCAAGTTGAATGCCGATGAGAATGCGCTGTTCCGTCATCCGGCGCTGGCGGCGATGCGCGATGAATCGCAGGAAGACCCGACCGAACTGGCGGCCAGCAAGCACGAGCTGAACTACGTCACGCTTGACGGCAACATCGCCTGTATGGTCAATGGTGCCGGTTTGGCCATGGCGACCATGGACGTGGTCAAGCTGGCCGGCGGTGAGCCGGCCAACTTTCTGGACGTTGGCGGCGGTACCAATGCCGAGCGAGTCAAGGAAGCGTTCAAATTGATCCTGTCGGACGACAAGGTCCGGGCCATTCTGGTCAATATCTTCGGTGGCATCGTGCGCTGCGATTTGATCGCGGAAGGCATCATCAATGCGGTCAAGGAAATCGATGTTCAGGTGCCGGTTGTGGTTCGTCTCGAAGGCACGAATGTAGATCAGGGCAAGCAGATGCTGGCCGACAGCGGATTCGCCATTATCCCGGCGGATGATCTTAATGATGGTGCCAGAAAAGCCGTCGAAGCGGCTGCGGCTTAAAGCGAAGGAATTGATTACATGAGCGTATTAGTTGATAAGAACACCAAAGTTATCGTCCAGGGATTTACCGGTTCGCAGGGCACCTTTCATTCTGAACAGGCCGTAGCTTACGGCACCCAGATCGTTGGCGGCGTAACGCCTGGCAAGGGTGGCCAGACGCATTTGGACTTGCCGGTTTTTGATACCGTTGATCAGGCCGTCGAGCAAAGCGGCGCGGACGCCTCGATGATTTTTGTGCCGCCACCGTTTGCGGCCGATGCAATTCTTGAAGCCGCCGACGCCGGTATTCGCGTGATCGTATGTATCACGGAAGGTATCCCCGTGCTCGACATGATGCGCGTCAAAGCGGCCTTGGCCAGCTACGATGATGTCACCCTGATCGGACCAAACTGTCCGGGCATTATTACGCCGGGCGAGTGCAAGATCGGCATTATGCCTGGCAAGATTCACAAGCCAGGCAAAGTCGGCATCGTGTCGCGGTCGGGCACGTTGACCTATGAGGCGGTTTTCCAGACCACCCAGGCCGGCTTGGGTCAATCGACCTGTATTGGTATTGGTGGCGATCCGATCAACGGCATGAATTTTGTTGACTGCCTGGCCTTGTTTCAGGATGATCCGGACACCGAAGGCATGATCATGGTCGGCGAAATCGGCGGATCGGCTGAAGAAGAGGCCGCCGAATTCATTGCTGATCATGTGACCAAGCCTGTGGTCGGCTATATCGCAGGTGTCACCGCACCGCCAGGAAAACGCATGGGCCACGCAGGCGCCATTATTTCCGGCGGCAAGGGTACAGCAGCGGCCAAATATGAAGCGCTGGACGGCGCGGGTGTGACGACGGTTCGTTCACCGGTCGAACTCGGTGCGGCCATTGCCGAGCGCTTGAAGTGAATTCATATCTGAGCCCTTAGACTATTATCGGATTGGCTGCAGCTCGACAAAAAACATTTTCACCACTGAGGCACCAAGAACTCAGAGTAAAAAGCAATTGGTTTATGGCTTTCTCTGTGGCTTTCGTGCCTCAGTAGTGATCAACCATAATTTTTTGAACAGCTAGTCAGGCTCTGCAAGTTCAATCAAGCTTCCTTTTTGCCTGCGGGTCTACCCGGTTTAATTTGGATCGAGAATTATGCTCAAGATCGCGCTCGCTCAGGATGACTTTCTGGTCGGCCATATCACCGGCAACCGTGATCGAATTCTCGAGCACGTTCGTCAGGCTCGAGATGACTATCATGCCGATTTGATTCTGTTCCCTGAGCTGGCGTTGACGGGTTATCCTCCGGAAGACCTGTTGCTGCGCCCCGGTTTCATGCGGCGTTCAGAGGAGTTGCTGCAGGAGATTGCTGAAGCGGTTCATGGCATTGATGTCATCGTCGGGCATCCGCGCTGCGGCCAGAATGAGACTCGCTACAACTCGGTCTCCTGGATTCGTGACGGCCAGGTTCTTGCTGCTTACGATAAATGGGATTTGCCCAACTACGCCGTGTTCGACGAGCGTCGCTACTTTGTCCACGGTGATCAGCCCTTGGTCATTGAGGTAAAAGGCGTCAAGGTCGGTGTGGTGATCTGCGAAGACACTTGGACCACCGAGGCTTGTGCGGCGGCAAAAGACGCGGGCGCGCAGCTTATACTCTCGTCAAACGCCTCACCCTACTATCGCGGCAAGCAGGCCGATCGCTGCGAGATGCTGACCCAGCGGCACGAAGAAACCGGGCTGCCTCTCATGTACCTGAACTGCGTGGGCGGCCAGGACGAGCTGGTGTTCGATGGGCATTCGCTCTTCATCGATGGCAATGGAAGGATTTCCCCGCCGGCACCGTTGTGCCAAGAAGCTTTACTGGTTCTTGCCTTCGATCATAACTCGGGCGAAATTCACCCCGAGCAGTGGCCCGAAGGCGAAACCGACGATCTGCCGGTGATTTACAGCGTTCTGAAGCGCGGGCTTCGCGATTACGTGCTCAAGAACAAATTCCAATCGGTGGTATTCGGACTCTCGGGCGGCATTGATTCGAGCCTGACCGCGGCCATTGCGGCCGATGCGCTGGGTGCCGACAATGTCATGGGCGTGATGATGCCGTCTCGCCATACCTCGGAGCTGTCGCTGATTCTGGCCACGGAGCAAGTCGATCTGTTGGGGATTCAGTACGACAATATCTCGATCGAACCGATCTATCAGGCGATGCTCAAGCAGCTGGCCGAAGTCTTCGCCGGTCGCCGAGAAAACTTCACCGAAGAAAACCTGCAGGCCAGGGCGCGCGGCAATATCGTCATGGCGCTTTCCAACAAATTCGGCTACCTGCCGCTGGCCACAAGCAACAAGAGCGAGCTGGCCACCGGGTATTCCACCATCTATGGCGACATGTGCGGCGGCTTCAGTCCGATCAAGGACTGTCTGAAGTATCTCGTGTTCGAATTATCGAACTGGCGCAACGAGCAGTCACCTGCTATCCCCCAAGGCATCATCGACCGTCCGCCGTCGGCTGAACTGCGACCAAACCAGACCGATCAGGACAGCTTGCCCGACTACGAGGTTCTGGACCGCATCATTACCGCCTACGTCGAAGACGATCTACCGATCGCCGATATCGTCGCCATGGGTATCGACGAGAAACAGGTCCGCCGCGTCGCCGGTATGGTGCTGACCGCTGAGTTCAAACGCCGTCAGGGCGCGCCCGGGCCCAGGATTACGCGAAAGGCTTTTGGACGCGATCGCCGCTATCCGATCACTTCCGGCTGGCGCGACAGCGGTATTGTGGGCTAATTTACTGGGGCAACAATAGAAATGCCGAATATCAAAAATGAAGCCGGAGCCGTTTTAAAAATTTGGATCAGGTATGTCCTTATCGCATTCGCACTGCTACTGGCAGGCGTCGCTGCAATGACGTTTTTTCCAGGACTCGACTTGACGCCGGCCAAGATCGTCAGCCTGGTCGTGCCAGTGGTGTCTCTGGCAGCTGTCAGTGCTGCTTACCGAGCCGGTCGCCGCAGCAAGACGGAGACGGTTTAGCAGATAGTTAAAGCACGCTGGCAATTCGTCGAACCGCGTCCTTGAGCGTGTCCAGGCTGCAGGCGAATGAGATGCGCAGATGGCCCGGCGCGCCGAAGGCGGTGCCGGGGACGGTCGCGACGCCGGTTTTTTCCAGCAGCAGCTCAGCCAGGGCCAGATCATCGCTTAGACCCAACGCATCAATCGCCTCGCGGCAATCGGCGAACACGTAAAACGCGCCTTGGCCTGGGGTGCACTTGATGCCAGGCAGGCGATCCAATGATGGCACCAGCCAGTCGTGACGTTTCTTGAATTCAACCCGCATGGTTTCGACGCAGGATTGGTCGCCAGCCAGCGCGGCGGTGGCAGCAGCTTGTGAGATCGAGCAGGGATTAGAGGTGCTCTGGCCTTGAATTTTGCGCATTTGTTTGATCAATTCAGCTGGCCCGGCGGCGTAACCGATGCGCCAGCCGGTCATCGCATAGGCTTTTGAGACGCCGTTGACAATCACCAGGCGATCTTTGAGCGCGGGTGCAATCTGCGCCAGGCTGAGAAAGGGTTCGTCGGCCCACCACATGTGCTCGTAAATATCATCAGAGCAGATCAGTACGCGCGGATTGTCGAGCAGAACTTCGGCCAGCTCGGTCAATTGTTTGCGATTGTAGGCGCGTCCGGTTGGATTGCTTGGGGAATTGAAAATCAGCAGTCGGGTCTGTTCATTGATGGCGGAATTTAGCTGCGCGGCGGTGATGCAGTAATCGGTTTTTTCATCAGCGCTGAGGGTGACCGGGGCTGCGCCGGCCAGTCGGACCATATCGGGATACGACACCCAGTAGGGTGCCGGGATAAGCACCTCATCGCCTTCATCCAGCAGCGCCTGCAGCAGGTTGTAAATGGATTGTTTGGCGCCCGACGAGACCAGGATCTGATCGGGATTGTAATCAAGCTCCTGGTCGCGCTCTAGCTTATCGATAACCGCTTTTTTAAGCTCAGGCGTGCCGTCGACGGCAGTGTAGCGAGTTTGCCCGGCGTGAATAGCGGCAATGGCCGCATCACAAATATGCGACGGCGTGTCAAAATCCGGCTCGCCCATGCTCAGCGATAACACATCACGCCCCTGAGCGCGAAGCTCGGCAGCCTTCATGCTCATGGCAATGGTGGCCGACGGTTTGACCTGGGCGACACGCGAAGAAAATCGAATACTCACGAAGCTGCTCCCTTATCGAGGATAGGATAGGCACTCTCGCTAACGGTGCCACAAACTACAATTATAGCTATGTCTCGTCGCTTCCGAATGGCTTCCAGTTACAAACCTGCCGGTGATCAGCCGACCGCGATCAATGCCCTGGTTGATGGCCTGAACGCAGGGCACAGTCATCAAACGTTGCTGGGCGTAACCGGATCGGGCAAAACCTTCACCATGGCCAATGTCATCGAGCGCGTTCAGCGCCCGGCGATTGTGATGGCCCCGAACAAGACTCTGGCCGCGCAGCTCTACGGTGAGTTCAAGTCGTTCTTCCCGGACAACGCAGTCGAATATTTCGTGTCGTACTACGATTACTACCAGCCCGAGGCCTATGTGCCCTCCAGCGACACGTTTATTGAGAAAGATGCCTCGATCAACGAGCACATCGAGCAGATGCGCTTGTCAGCGACCAAATCACTGCTGGAGCGCCCGGACTCACTGATTATTGCAACGGTCTCGGCGATTTATGGCCTGGGCGATCCCAGCTCCTTCCTGAAGATGACCCTGCCGCTTAAGGTCGGCGAACGTCTGAATCAGCGCGAAATGTTGCGACGCCTGGCTGAAATGCAGTACTCGCGCAATGATTTCGAGCTGCGACGCGGCACTTACCGCGTGCGCGGCGAGTTGATCGACCTGTTTCCCGGCGATTCCGAAATGGAAGCCGTTCGGGTTGAGCTGTTCGACGACGAAATCGAGCGGATCAGTCATTTTGATCCGCTGACCGGCGAAATTCACGGCAAAGTCGACGAGCTGACGATTTTTCCCAAAACCCACTACGTGACCCCGCGCCAGGTCGTGCTTGATGCGATTGGTGCAATCAAAGAAGAGCTGAAAGCGCGCCTGGCCCAGCTCGAAGGCGCCGGCAAGCTGCTCGAAGCCCAGCGCATCAAGCAGCGCACGCAGTTCGATATCGAAATGATGCTGGAGTTGGGCTATTGCCAGGGCATCGAAAACTATTCGAGACATCTGACCGGCCGCCAGCCGGGCGATCCGCCGCCGACCTTGTTTGACTATTTGCCGAAGAACGCGATTCTGATTGCGGACGAATCACACGTCACGATCCCGCAGATCGGCGGCATGTACAACGGCGACCGGGCGCGCAAGACGACCCTGGTCGAATTTGGCTTCCGCCTGCCGTCGGCAATGGACAATCGTCCGTTGAAGTTCGAGGAATTCGAAGAGCGCTCGCCGCAGATGATT
>JGI12109J20283_10037149_pt1 | contig 12531 bp, 12 predicted proteins | sample ElkSlonscriptome_12_FD_20283 | JGI IMG/M metagenome (IMG submission 20283) | reverse complement strand
TGCCGCAATCGACCCCTGCGGTGACGATCGATCGCCAGTGCGGCTCGTCGCAGCAGGCAATCCAGTTCGCAGCCCAGGCGGTGATGAGCGGCACGCAGGACGTGGTGATCGCCAGCGGTGTCGAGAGCATGAGCCGCGTGCCCATGGGCTCCACTGCAACATTGCACATGAAAGAGGGGCTGGGCCACTACAAGTCACCGGGCCTTGAAGAGAAATATCCCAAGGTTCAGTTCAGCCAATTCATGGGCGCTGAAATGATCGCCAAAAAGCATGGCATGACAAAAGAGGAGCTTGATCGCTTCGGCCTTGCGAGCCACGAAAAGGCGATTGCCGCAACGAAAGCGGGCGCGTTTGAAAACGAAATCGTGCCTGTCGCCATCGAAACGCCCGATGGCGAAGAGATGCACACAGTGGATGAAGGCATCCGTTTCGATGCAAGCTATGAGAGCATTTCCGGCGTCAAGCTGATCAGCCCCGAAGGCATGGTAACAGCGGCCACATCCAGCCAGATCTGCGATGGGTCTTCGGCTGTGCTCGTGGTTTCCGAAGAGGCGCTCAAAGCGCACGGCCTCACCCCGTTGGCGCGCATCCATACGCTGACCGTGACGGCAGGCGATCCTGTCATCATGCTGGAAGAACCGCTTTTCGCGACCGACAAGGCCTTGAGCCGCGCCGGCCTCACCATCGATGATATCGATCTTTATGAAGTGAACGAGGCGTTTGCCCCCGTGCCGCTTGCATGGCTCAAGCACACAGGCGCAGACCCGGACAAGCTCAACGTGCATGGCGGGGCGATTGCGTTGGGCCACCCGCTGGGCGCATCGGGCACCAAGCTGATGGCAACGCTCGTCCACGCGCTTCGCCGCCATGACAAGAAATACGGCCTGCAAACGATGTGCGAAGGCGGCGGCGTTGCCAATGTCACCATCATCGAGCGGGTCTGAACCCATAACCCCATAAAAAGAGAGGATCACAACAATGGAAGTTTCAGCAAACACCCCCGCCGTCGTCACCGGCGGCGCATCCGGTCTTGGCGCTGCCACCGCGCGCGCTATCGCTGCCAAGGGCGGCAAGGTCGCCATCTTCGACATGAACGAGGAAAAGGGCAACGCGATGGCCGAAGAGCTTGGCGGCGTGTTCTGCAAGGTCAACGTCACTTCGGAAGAAGAGGTTGACGCAGGCTTTGCCAAAGCGCGCGAGGCCCACGGGCAGGAACGCATCCTTGTGAACTGCGCCGGCATCGGCAATGCGATCAAGACGGCGAGCCGCGTGAAGGATGAAAATGGCGGGCTGACGGGCGAAACCAAGCACTACCCGCTCTCGGCGTTTGAATTTGTCATCCAGGTGAACCTCATCGGCACGTTCCGCTGCATCGCCAAATCGGCTGCGGGTATGCTGAAACTCGATCCGCTGTCCGATGACGGTGATCGCGGCGCCATCGTCAACACGGCATCCGTTGCGGCGGAAGATGGCCAGATGGGCCAGGCGGCCTATTCGGCATCCAAGGGCGGCGTTGTCGGCATGACATTGCCCATCGCGCGTGACCTGATGAGCGAGGGCATCCGTGTGAACACCATCCTGCCCGGCATCTTCAACACCCCGCTGATGAACGCCGCGCCTGACAAGGTGAAAGACGCGCTCGCCGCATCTGTCCCGTTCCCCAAGCGCCTTGGCCTGCCGGACGAATATGCCCGCCTTGCCATGACGATGATCGAGTGCGGCTATTTCAACGGCGAAGACGTGCGGCTTGACGGCGCGATCCGCATGGCGCCGCGCTGATACCGGTTTTTCCGCCCCGTTGAGGGTGGCAAATGCAGATGAAAGCCCCTGCTTGCGCGATCTTACGCGGCGGGGGCTTTCTTTTTCAATTTGGGTGTTAACGATCACATCGGGTCAGCGTTTCGGGTGGGTGTGTGTCCCCTTCGCAAGGTAGTTGCCGGATTCAAATGGCGCACGGTCTGGCGCAAGCCTTAGCTGCTCTTGTCCTTGATATGTGCTGGCGCGGGGTGTGGTTTCGCGTTCTGCCTTGCACTCTTTTGGGGAATTACGATCAGCTCCCCGATCCTATTATGGGAGGGGGTTTGAGTGCGGCACGATACGGACTTCGCAGTTCGCTACGTTACGGAACAGCCGGTTCCGGTTCGTGACATCATTGAAAGTTTGCGCGGCATCGAAACCGTGCTCAATGAAACAGGCAAGCTGCTGCTTAAGTTCGTTGATGGTCTCATCGTCGAGGGCCTTGAAATCAAGGTGCGAGAGATCGCGCAGGAAAGCCCGCTCCGCGAAATATTTTTACTCACGCTTATCGTCGCATTCCAAGAAGATTGAGAGGACGGCGTGTCAGATGTGATCGAGGCAACAACGGGATATGCCGTGCCTGATAATCAACAGGCGCTTGTTACAGTCATCGCGCTTATCGTGATCTTTTATGGTGTTGGCACCGTGCGCGATCTTGTGATGGGGCCGGTCGCAGAAGGTCCAGCACGCCGCAAACTGAATGGTCTGATACAAGAGCTGGCAGATGATACTGGCAAGACACCGGAGCAGATTGAACAGGTTTTGGAGGAACGCTACGGCGAGCCAACGATGATGAAACGTGTCGCCAATGCTGCGTCGCGGTTTTTCACTCCGTCCAAGCGCCTGGACAGTTCGCCAGTCGAGGTTAACAGCCGCGAGATTGACCATGAGACGGTCGAGGATGTTCCCGCGCCATACCTCATTGAGCATTTCAGGTGCCGCCAGAAATTCTCGATGCTGTTGACCGTTACCGTCTCGGCAAGGCGATAATCGTAATAGGAGTATTACTCTGCACCGTGGTTCACACGGGCGTGGCGATAGCCAGCATCTGACAGGCGAGCATAGGAGCGCAGTTCGTCGGTGTGGACGTTGCCGCCGATAGGCTTGTTACCGTCAAGGTCCGCCATGTGTTCGCGGATCAGCTTCGCCATGCGCCATGCGGTCTTGTAAGTAACGCCAAGCTGGCGCTGAAGTTCTTTGCCGCTGACACCGTGGCGGGTGACTGTGAACAGGTGGATGGCATAGAACCAGAGTTGAAGCGGGGTGCGCGTCTTTTCAAACGGCGTTCCAACGGTGGGGTGCAGGTGGTGGCCGCACCACTGGCAGCTATAGGCCCGCTCGGCCTTGATCCGATACCAGTTGGAGGCGCGCTCACACTTGGGGCATTCAAAGCCTTCGCCAAAGCGAACGTCAAACAGGTGTTGCAAACAGGTTTCGTCGTCAGGAAACTGGCGAAAGAACTGGGCGGTAGTGAGGGGCTTAATTGTCATACCCATTATATGCCACATCCAATTACGTATGGCAAAGGGATACACCCGCAAATAAACGTACTCTCCCGTCTGCGGTCCGATTCTCATTCGCATCGAAGCAAAAGGCCGGGCTTGAAAACATCGCGGCGGGCTGGCGGGATGCGAAAGGGGGCGATGCGCTGCGGTGAACGCTGGGCGAGCGCTGGGCAACACCGATGGATTGCATTGGTCCAACCGGATTCAGGTGGCCGAGATCGAAAAATCCCCGCTGGCCGCGCGGTTTCTGGAGCTGTTTGCGTCATAGGACCCTGCCGGCTCCGCTGCCGCGCTTCGATGGATGATCCGGCGCTCTTCCACACGATGTGAGGCAACGTGCCGCGCTGCTTGCACACGCGCCGCGCATGGCTAACAATGACTCTCGAAAAGGAGAGGACCCGCATGACCGATTACACCCAGATCATCGTCGAGAAAGCCGATGGCATTGCCACCATCACGCTTAACCGCCCGGACAAGATGAACGCCTACACCCGCACGATGGGGCAGGAGATCATCGCCGCGATGGATGATATCGATGCCGACGATAGCGTGCGCGCGGTGATCTTTACAGGCGCAGGCGAGCGGGCGTTTTGCGCCGGCGCTGATCTGACGCCCGAGGGGGGAGGGCAGGTCTTCTCCGATCCCAGCCAGGTGGATGACCTTTCCGATCCCAAAGTGCGCGATGGCGGGGGCTTGTTGACCCTGCGCTTGTTCGAAAGCGAAAAGCCGCTGATCAGCGCGTGCAATGGCGTTGCCGTGGGAGTCGGCGCGACGATGCAGCTTGCGATGGACATCCGACTGGCGAGCGAAACGGCGCGCTACGGCTTTGTCTTTGCGCGTCGGGGGATCGTGCCCGAAGCCGCCTCAAGCTGGTTTCTGCCACGCATTGTCGGCATCTCGCAGGCGCTGGAATGGTGCTATTCAGGCCGGGTTTTCGATGCCGCCGAAGCGCATGGCGGCGGGCTGGTGCGATCGGTGCACGCGCCCGGTGATCTGATGGCAGCAGCACACGCCCTTGCGCGGGAGATTGCCGATAACACCAGCGCGGTATCGGTGGCGATGACGCGGGCGATGATGTGGCGCTTGATGAGCGCGGACCACCCAATGGAAGCGCACAAGATCGACAGCCGCGCCATCTATCGCCTTAGCCGCGGCAAGGACGCTGTCGAGGGTATCCAGAGCTTTCTGGAAAAGCGCCCGCCCGATTACCCCGGCAAGGTCAGCGAGGACATGCCCGATTTCTACCCCTGGTGGGAACAGCGCGCCTACGAGTAAGGGGTGCCGGGTAAGCATGTGGGGGTGTGTCCCTTGCAAACGGCGATGGTTTCATTAGAAACCACTGTGATGAGCACTTCGCCTGATACCCTTACCCGCACAAATCCTCAGCAAAGCCAGCTTTCGCAATTCCTGCCCTACCAGCTCTCTGTCGCATCCAACGCGGTGAGCGGGCTGATCGCTGAACGCTATCGCAAGCGCTTCGGGCTCAAGATCCTCGAATGGCGCGTGATGGCAGTGCTGGGCGATGATACGAGCGGGCAAGGGCTGACGCAGCGCGCGCTGACCGATGCGACCTTGATGGACAAGGTGGCGGTCAACCGGGCGTGCAAGGTGCTGGAGGCGCGCGGGCTGATCGAGCGGGCGCCCAATGCGTGTGACGGGCGCTCGCATCTCATGGTGCTGACGGCTGAAGGCCGCGCGATCCATGAAGAGGTGCTGCCCCTCGCGCTGGCGACGCAAGCTGAATTGCTGGACCCGTTCGCGCCCGAGGAACAGGCGGTGCTGCGCTCCATGCTGGAACGCCTGCTGCGCCGGGCACAAGATCTGATCTAGAACGCAAAGACCCCGCGAGACCGTGTGTGCTCGCGGGGCCTTGCTTGTGCTTTTGGACGAGAGGCTGCGTGCGCTAACTGATCAGCGCATCGTTGATCGAACAGGCCGCAGGGCCAAGGATCACGATGAACAGCACCGGCAGAATGAACAGGATCAGCGGCACTGTCATGATCGCGGGCAGGCGCGCTGCCTTTTCTTCGGCGCGCATCATGCGTTCGTTGCGGAACTCGGCTGAAAGCACGCGCAGCGCCGAGGCGAGCGGAGTGCCGTATTTCTCCGTCTGGATCATAGTGGTGACAACGCCTTTCACCGCTTCGAGATCGACCCGGTAGGCAAGGTTGTTGAACGCCATCCTGCGTTCGGCAAGGAAGGACAGCTCAATCGCGGTCAGCGCAAATTCGTCACCCAGTTCGGGATAGGCGCGGCCCAGTTCCTTTGCGACGCGGTTGAATGCGGCATCAACGGTAAGGCCCGCCTCGGCGCAGATCACCAGCAGGTCCAGCGCGTCGGGCAGGCCCTTCTGGATTTCCTTGGTGCGCTTGGACGACTTGTTCGAGAGGTAAAGCTCGGGGCCTTTATAGCCTGCAAACAGCATCGCACTTACCGCGCCAAGCCGGGTCATCGGTCCCCAGTCGGGGAAATATTCGACGACATAGATCATCACGAAGCCCAACAGCCCCAACACCACCGGACCAATCGCGCGCAGGCCGATGACGATCACCGCCAGTTCCTTGTTGCGATAGCCGGCATGGGCGAGCTTTTGCTGCACTTCGAGCAATTGGCTCTGCTGCAACACGTTGAGCTTGCCCAACCGGTCTTTCACCGCATCGGTGGTGTCCGATTTGCGGGTGAGGCTGGCGCGTTTTTTCGTGCCGGAGGAAATAATGCCGGCCTTCAGTTCCTCGCGACGGTCATTCAGCGATTTGACGCGCTTGGCCATCGGATCGCGGATGGTCAGCACGGTGTAAATCGCGAACAACATCGCAAAGGCCGCGCATCCGGCCAGCACCGTGCCCACAAGGACCACGTCAAAGCCGAGCAGGTTGGGCCCCTCGGGCTGGCTCAGCACGCCCAGCATGGTAGCAGGAGCTGCGGAGAACATCTGTGTGAGAGTATCGATCATTGCTGTGCCTGTTGCCCCCATCAGATCTCGAAATTGACCATCTTGGCCATGATGGCGACACCGATGCCCATCCATACGAGCCCGCCAAGGCCCACCACGATCAGGCGATCATCGGTGAAAAAGGTGCCCAGATAATCGGGGTTGATCCAGTAGATCAGACCAAACACGATGAATGGCAGCGATCCCACGATATAGGCCGACGCTTTGGATTCCGAACTCATCGCCTTGATCTTCAGCTTCATCTGCGAACGCTTGCGCAGCACATCGGCGAGGTTTGAGAGCGTCTCGGCAAGGTTGCCGCCTGTCTCGCGCTGGATAGCCAGCGTGATGGTGAAAAAGTTGAACTCTGGAATACCGAGACGATCCGCCGTTTCCTGGAGCGAATCCTCCATCGTCTTGCCGATCTTGATCCGTTCAGTAATGCCTCTGAATTCGGTGCCCACCGCGCCCGGCAATTCCTGCGCAACCACGCCCAGCGTCTCTGTCACCGGCAGGCCGGAACGAAGTCCGCGAACCAGCAGTTCAATCGCATCGGGAAACTTGGAGTTAAATTCATTGGTACGCTTGGAGATCAGGAAACCGATCACAAGGTGCGGAATGCCTGCTCCCAGCAACAGGCCGACACCCAGCGCCAAGAGCGCTGCGCCTGACTGGATGAATATCAATACAGTAACAGCAATCGCAAGGCCGACAGAGGCGTAGATATATTGCGAGACGGTGATGTTTTTGCCGGTTCGATCCAGCCGCACGGCCAGCGCGTCGAGCTGCGAGCCTGATCCTGCAACCTTGTAGGCCTTTGGCTTGCGCGCGGCGATGGCCTTCTTGAATTGCGATTCCACCTTGGCATCGGTGCTGTCCGAGTGGCGATAGCGCAAGGCCTGCAAGCGACGCTTTTGCGCGGTCGCTGCGCCTGAACTGGTGGCGGCATAATAGATGCCCACAATCAGGCCGAAAACGACCAGGGTAATCAGCAGAGTTTCGATAATAGCCATCTATCGGTTTTCCGTTTCTTTTCTCTGCGTCATCGCAATCACACCATTTTGAAAGACATTGACGAGGTGAACGAGGGGCGGGGCAGGGCGGAATAGCGGAGCAGGCTGGCGGGGCGCTGAGCGATCAAACGCAGGCAAAGCCGGTTGCGTTTGTATGCGTTCTTTCCCGTTCGCGTGCCTTCGTGCTCCTGATATTCCTACCTTGATAATCCCTTCCCCGATAATCCCTGCCTCACTCGCTGGTTTGCGGTTCCTTGTCTTTCTTCGAAAGCAGGCTCTTGAAATCGAACCCGCTCAATAGCGATTTCTTCTCATCGCCTGCCAATGCCGCTTCCATGTCTTCCTCGCTCGCGCCCATAATGCGCTCGGCCACCTGCTTGATCGCGGCGGTTGCCTTGCTCGAACGGTTCGCATCGACGAAAACCTGGCCCAGCTTGGCCGCGTTGGAGGCGGCCTTGATGTCGTAGGGGATCTGGAAATCGATCTTGCGTTCGATGGATGCCTCGAAATCAGCCTTGCTGATCTCTGCCATGGAAGACTGCACCTTGTTTGTAACAATCATCGGGTGCGCGTGCGGCGCGTTGGCTTTCAGCCACGAAAGGATGCGGATCGTATCGCGCGCGGATGCCAGCGTCAGCTCGCAGGTGAGCAGAACCAGATTCACATCAGCCAGCAATTGCGGGAAGTTGATCAGCATGTTGCGAGGCATGTCGATCACCGTCATCTCGAATGCTTGGCGGAATTCCTCTTCCAGCTGCACGAAGGCAGAGCCATCGGTCATCAGCGGCTGGTTGATCGGTGCCTCAGCCGAGAGGATCGAGAGGTTATCATTGGCGCGGATCATTGCGCGTTCGATAAACAATCCATCAATCCGGCTGGGATTGTCGATCGCATCGGTCAGCCCGCGGCCCGGCTCAAGATCGAGCGCGAGAGCGCCCGTGCCGAAATGCACATCAAGATCAAGCAGGGCAGTTGGTGAAGCGTGCTCGTCGCTGAACAGCCAGGCAAGCGAGGTTGCAAGCGTGGAGGCGCCAACGCCGCCGCGCGTACCCACAACGGCGGTTGAGATGTGGCGTTTTACCGCGCCGTCATCGCCCGCTTTGGGCGAGGTGAATACGGCGAGGGCCTGATTGAGAGAATCGTGCAGCGCCTGCGCTGAAAGCGGCTTCAGCAGGTAATCGTGCAGGCCGCTGGCCAACAGATCGCGGTACAAGCGCACATCGTTGACCTGGCCGATCGCAATCACAACTGTGCCCGGCTCGCACACTTCTGCCAGCGCGTTGATATCGTTCAGCGGATCGCCGCTTTCCGACAGGTCCACCATCAAAATCGCGGGCGATGCGCTGACCGAAAGCGATTGGATCGCATTGCGAAGGCCGCCTTTGTTACATTTTTCAGGCGGCCAGCCCATTTCGATAACCACCGGACGCAGCACGTCCAGCGCTGCATCGTCGCAGATATAGGCGGCGAAGGGATCGCGGTTGCCGGGTAGGCCTGATTTCCATGGAGCGTTCATTGATCGTTTCCCTTCTTAATTGCCGCCGCCGCCGCCGCCGCCGCCGGCGGCGCCTTGGAGGCCGCCCTGGCCAGTTGGCGGTGTTTCGCGGAATGTGTTGATCGCCTTCGTCGCTGTTGCGATGACTGTCTCGCCTGTGCCCTTCTGCCCTTCGAGCAGATCCTGCGGGTTGGCGACCATGGCGGCCACATTGCTGTTGGTGGCGCAGCCATAGCCGGGGCTGGTGGCGTTGTTGTAATTCATGTCGGACTTGGCAGACCAGTCAGGGCAGCCCGGCACGCTGGCACTGGCCCGCGTGATCACAACCCGCGCCTGGCCCGGCTGGAGAAAGCCGGTTGTGGTGGGGGCTGTTGGGCTGACAAGAATGCCATAGCGCCCGGCCAGATCGTTCACCGTGTTGGTCACCGCCGGATTGGCGCCCGGGTCTTCGATTGCCACACGATCACCATAGCGCAGATCCATCGCTTCAAACCAGCCATTGAGGCGGGCCTGTTCGCTGACGGGAAGCCCGCTTGAAATCGTGTTCACATCCAGCGTGAAGTTCTGCCGTTCAACCACGGCCTGCTTGGTGCTGTAGAGCGTGTTGTTGCTCGCCATTCCGCCGCACCCGGCAAGGGTCAGGCCAAGGGCGCCCGCGAGAAGCAGTTTGCCCGCGACACTGGATTTGCTTTGCTTTGCGTTTTGCATCGTCATCACCTTAATTCGTGGCGTTTCGTGTCGTGGGGTGGTCACAAGCTGAAACCGGGGGCTGCCGCTTCGGCAGTGCGCGTGTCACGGCCCGGTTTTGCGCCCGATTTCTTGCCATCGTTCTTTTTGGCGCGGCGCGGCTTGGAGTTGCCGCCCGGCATCGCCTTTCCCGGATCAGCTGCGCTGATGTCGGGGTTGGGGGCGTCAGGCTCGGCAGCGGTGGGGCCGGGGCGTTGTTCACCCGAGACGCCGTCCTGCTCCTGGAAGCCCAGCAATTGCTGCAATTCGCTGGATGTATGGAAGCCATCGGTGGGCAGCTTGATGTCGCGTTCGTTCACCGGCTTCACCAGATACGGGGTGACAATGATCACAAGCTCGCTCTCGCCGCGATTGAACTGGCGCGAACGGAACAGATTGCCAAGGATCGGCAAATCGCCAAGCGCGGGAGCCTTATCAATCGCGTTTTGCGAATTGTTGCTCATCAGCCCTGCGATCATGAAGCTCTGGCCCGAACCCAGCTCCACCGTCGTCTCTGTGCGGCGGGTGGTGAGGGCGGGGACCTGAAAGCCGTTCAGCGTGATGGCCCCCTGGCTGGAGAGTTCCGACACGCTCGGACGCACGCGCATCGAGATGCGGCCGTTCGATAGCACGGTGGGCGTGTAAGCCAGCTCGACCCCGAAATTGCGATACTGGATCGCCACGTTGCCAAGACCCTGGCTGACAGGGATCGGGAATTCACCACCGGCAAGGAAAGTCGCCGTCTCGCCCGAAAGAGCGGTGAGGTTGGGCTGCGATAGCGTGGTGATCAGGCCGACTTGCTCCGCCAGATCAAGCGCGCCGACCATATCGAGGCCGAACAAGCGCCCGAGCCCGGCAATCGAGGTGCCGGCGATCGACGTATCAACGCCGGGACCGGTAAAGGTCAGCGGATTGCCATTGGCATCAAGCACCGGGTTGCCTGCCGCATCGAAAAACGGGCCGACTACCGGGTTCTGCACCCCGGCGCCTACACTAAGCGGGCCGTTGCGCGGATCGTAGGGCTGCCCGGGCGCACCAAGCTGGCGGCCCGTGCCCACTCCCCCGCGGAAACCTCCGGTGGAAGCATCAAAAGTCGTAAGGTTGCCGCCAATCGTGCGCACAAGGCTGCGGCTGACTTCGGCAAACTTCACTTGCAGGTTTACCTGCAGCGGAGTTGCCGTTTTCAGGCGCGTGATAACATTGGCTTCTTCGCCAAGAAACGCTGCGACCAGCCGCTCGGCTTCGGCGGCATCTTCGGGCGCTGCGACAGTGCCGGTGAGCAGCACGGTGTTGGTGCCCATGGTGGCGACACTGACCTTGGCCTCGGGCATGGCGAGAGCGAGCATCTGATCGATGCTGTCAATGTTGTTGCCCACGCGCACATTGGCTGACCAGATGATATCGCCCGCCTTGTTGCTGGCATAAATGGTTGTCTGGCCGCCGGCGCGCGCAAACACGTAAAGCTGGCGCTGAGACTTGATCTGCACATCGGCCACCGTCTCGTTCGATACGAACACGTCGGTCATCTGGCCGGGCACGCTGACAAGTTCGCCGCGCCCGATTGACAGGACGATGTCCTGCGATGGGCTGACAACCTGCTGGGCTGTTGCCGTGCTGGTCGCGGTGGATGCCAGCGGCACCATCGCAATGCTGGCAAGCAGCGTTAGAAGCTTGGAATTGCGTTTCATTATGCGCCCCTCATTGGCTTTCGAAACCGCTGCCATGGCAGCGTTCTGGCCTTGGGATAGGCCCTTGAATGTGCGTTTCATCTGCCTGTCTCTCTTATTTGATCAGCGTTGCGCCAGCGGCGGGCACAGTGCGTCCGCCCTTGCGCAAGCCTTGCGATTGCGCGCCAAGCAGATTGTTGGCAGCGCCTTCAACCGCCTGGCCCGACTGCTTACCCACAGCCACTTCGCTGGCCTGATTGCCGCGGATCACGCGAACGATCGGGCCGGTCTGGCCGCCTGTCAGATTGCGGCCCGATGCCTGGGCCAGCGCCATGGCGCGTTGCTGTGCGATCTCGGCTGCGCGCTCGGCAGCTTCGCGGCGGGCGCGCGCTGCGGCTTCTTCTTCGGGAAGCGTCTTGCGCTGGAACCGCGAGACATCGCCGCCGGTCTGGAACGTGGTGCCCTTGTCCACCGGCATTGACATGGCGGTGCGCAGGATACGCTCTTCCTCTTCAGGCGAGGCATCATCGGGAATATCGATATCGCCCGAAGCAATCGCACGCTCAAGCTCGGCCTGGTTGTCCGCGATCGAGCGCAGCACCAGGCTGAGCGTGCCAATCGTCTGGGCAACCGAAACTTTTTCGGCGAGTTTGGGCGTCACTTCGAGAGTAACCGTGCGGAAACCGCGCACCACCGTTTTGCCGGTTTCGGGGTCTTCCACTTTTTCGGTCTGCTTGTCTGTGGCCAGCACGCGCAGATTGCGCAGCACCGTTTCAGCCGTGCGCAGCGGGCGGCCTTCGCCTTCTACCGTCTGCGTCAGAACCAGATCAACGCGGTCACCGGGAAACACGAAGCCGGCAACGCCAGTGCGTTCGGACACAGGCACTGTCACAGCGCGCATACCAGCGCCAAGCGCTGCGGCCAGAAAGCCGCGATCGCCCGGGCTCACCAGAGCGCCCATTGTCACAGGCTCACCCGCGGTGACGGGAAAGCGCACCACAGTGCCGAGCAGCGAATCAAGCTGCGCATTGCCTTCGATGTAATAGGCATCCTGCACCAGCTCTTCAGGCCATTGCTGGAAGCTCATCGCATCAGCAGTGATGATCGTGCCTGTCGGAAGGGCGCGATTGGCAACCAGAACCTTCGGCCCTGTAGGCTGCACAGGCGCGGCCTCGGCTTCGGGGGCGGCAGACCCCATGAACATGCTTCGTGCAGCAAACGCGGTGCCGACCGCGATGATCAGCGCTCCGAGCAGCAGAACCAGTTTCTTCCTATCCATGGCTTATCAAGCCCCCTTGTATTCGGCCCTATGAAAAATGCGGGCGGGTATGGTTTCGATGATTACGGGCGAATTGGTTAAAATCGGGTTCATCCCACCGCGTTTGTCATGCTGGCG
>JGI12109J20283_10032372_pt1 | contig 12532 bp, 8 predicted proteins | sample ElkSlonscriptome_12_FD_20283 | JGI IMG/M metagenome (IMG submission 20283) | reverse complement strand
TGCGCGATCTGAACCGTCCCTTTGAAGGAGATGCCCAGCTTTCGCTCATCACCGCCAAGGACGAGGAAGAGGCGCTCGAACTGGTGCGCCACGATTACGCCCACGTGCTGGCCGAAGCGGTGCAGGCGCTGTATCCGGGCACGCAGATCACTTTTGGCCCGGCCACCGATGACGGCTTCTATTACGATGTGATGGCCCCGGCGGATCGCGAGCCGTTCAGCACCGAAGACCTGCCCGCCATCGAGGAAAAGATGCGCGAGATCATCAAAGCGGACAAGCCGCTGATCCGCGAGGTGTGGAGCCGCGAGAAGCTGATCGCCAAGTGGGAAGCGGAAGGCGAAAGCTTCAAGGCCGAATGGGCAAAGGAGCTGCCCGAAGGCGAGGAATTGACCGTTTACTGGTCAGGCAATCCGGGCGAGGAAGGCGCATGGCTCGATATGTGCCGCGGGCCGCATTTGCCTTCGACCGGTCGCCTTGATCCGCAAGCCTTCAAACTGATGCGCACCGCTGGCGCCTATTGGCGCGGTGATCAGAAGAACGCGCAATTGACGCGCATTTACGGCACTGGCTGGCTCAACAAGAAGCAGTTGAGCGCGCACCTGCACCGGCTGGAAGAAGCCGCCAAGCGCGATCACCGCAAGCTGGGCCGCGAGCTTGATCTGTTCCACCTGCAGGAAGAAGCGCACGGGTCAGTCTTCTGGCATCCCAAGGGCTATCGCATCTGGCGCGAGCTGGAGAGCTACATGCGCCGCCGGATGGATGGCAGCGGATACCGCGAAATCAAGACCCCGCAGGTGATGGATGCGCGCCAGTGGGAGCAATCGGGCCATTGGGGCAAGTATCGCGAGAACATGTTCGTCATCCCCGACGAGGTTCCGAACACCGAGGATGAAGGCGAAATTATCTCCGGCGATGCGGACTGGATGGCGCTCAAGCCGATGAACTGCCCCGCGCACGTGCTCGTCTTCAAACAGGGTATCACCTCCTATCGCGACCTGCCGATCCGGCTGGGCGAAATGGGCTGCTGCCACCGCAACGAACCGCACGGCGCGCTCCACGGCCTGATGCGGGTGCGCCAGTTCACGCAGGACGATGCGCATATCTTCTGCACGGAAAGCCAGGTGGTCGAGGAAGTGCGCAAGTTCTGCGAGCTTGCGGACAGCGTCTACCGGCATTTCGGCTTCACCTACGAGATCAAGCTCGCCACCCGGCCCGAGCAGCGTTACGGCTCCGAGGCCGACTGGGACAAGGCCGAGCAGGAATTGCGCGATGCCGTGGCCGAAGCAGGCATGGCGAATGACGAATTCGGCTGGGAGGAATTGCCGGGAGAGGGCGCGTTCTATGCCCCCAAGCTCGAGTGGCACCTGACCGATGCGATCGGGCGCACCTGGCAAGTCGGTACGATCCAGTCGGACCGCGTGCTGCCCGAAAGACTCGATGCGACCTATGTCGGCGAGGATGGCGAAAAGCATCGCCCTGTCATGCTCCACCGTGCGATCTTCGGCAGCTATGAGCGCTTCATCGGCATTCTGATCGAGCACTATGCCGGGCGCCTGCCTATGTGGCTTGCCCCTGTACAGGCGGTGGTGGCGACGATCGTCTCGGATGCAGATGAGTATGCGCTCGAGGTAGAGGCGGCCCTGAAACAGGCGGGTCTTCGCACCGAAAGCGATCTTCGCAACGAGAAGATCAATTACAAAGTGCGCGAACACAGCCTTGCCAAAGTGCCCTACCTGCTGGTGGTCGGCAAGCGCGAGGCGGAAGAGGGCACGGTTGCGATGCGCATTCTGGGCGAGAAAGACCAGCGCGTGCTGCCTCTTGCCGAAGCGATTGCAGTGCTGAACGAAGCCGCCGCCCCGCCCGATCTGTATCCATCGGGTGAGACACGACAAACCGAGGCGGCGTAACGCGGCTTGGGCTTCCTTGCTGGCTTCACTGGCGCGCAGATAGCTCTCGCGGTGTTTGCGACGCTGGGCGCTGCGTTTATCCGCGGGCTTACCGGTTTCGGCTTCGGCATCCTGCTGGTGCCGGTGCTGGCGCTAACGCTTACTCCGGTCGAGGCGGTGCTGGCGATCAACATCATGGCAGGCCTGCTGGCTTTGACCGAGCTGCGCATGATCGTGCGCTCGGCAGAAGGTAGCGCGATCGTAATCGGCGCGCTCGTGGTGGTGGGCACAGCCCCGGGCCTGTATCTGTTATCGCTTACCCCGCCTGATGCGGCGCGCCTGCTGATCGCGCTGGTGGCGCTCTCGGCCTTCATCGCGGTAATGTTGCCGCAGCGCGGCGCCGAGCAGCCCGGCGCACTCGCAACCGGCGCGACAGGCATTTCGGCGGGCCTTTTAACAGGGTTCGCCGCGATGCCCGGACCGCCGGTCGTGCCCTATTATGTGGGCCGCGCGATTGATCGAAAGGTGGCGAAAGCCTCTATGGTCGGCGTCTTCGGTGTTGCGTCTGTGGCAGGCATCGCATCGGGCGCAGCCTTGGGCGTGCTCACCAGCGATCTGGCGCTTCTTGGGCTATCGCTTTTTCCGCTTGTGCTGCTGGGAAACTGGCTGGGCGCTCTCGCCTTTGGCAAAGTGAGCGATACGCTATGGCGCAGCGTGGTGGGCGTTGTGCTTGGAGCAGCCGCACTGGCTGCGCTGGTTCGGCTGATTTAAGCTACCCGTTTCGGCCTGACATATTGGGCCAGGCGCATGGTTGGCGCGTCGGCGATAAACCTAGAGCGGCAATACCTGGCCTGCCAGCGCAAGCGCTGCTGCGCAGCCAAGCACGATTATGCTGTTCGCAAGCTCAACGCGCGGCTTGGCGGCGATGTGGGCCATTTGTTCATAATAGGCGCGCGCTTTCATCATGAGACCAAGGTTCGCGCAAAAGTTCTAACGCATCGTTAACCCGTGCCCGTTTCAACTGGGCATTTGCTGGCTCGCGCAGTGAAACCCGCCGCCCCCGGCAAGCACGGCATCTCCGGCAAGGCCGATTGTGTCGCGATCGGGAAACAGCGCGGCGATCGCTGCAACACCGTCTGCATCGTGCGGCGATCCGAAAGTTGGCACCACGACAAGATGCGATGTAATCGCAAAATTCACATAGCTGGCCGGTTCGATAGCGCCATCACGCTCAATTCGCCCCGGACTGGGAATGCGCACGACATCGACCCCGGCGGCACGTGCCCGCTGGTCTGCATCGGCATAGATGGCAGCATTGGGATCATCCTTGCCTGTCGCTTCGGGAACCACGATCCGCCCCGGCGCAACGAAGCGCGCCAGATTGTCGACATGACCATCGGTGTGATCGTTGATCAGCCCATCGGCCAGCCAGACGAGGCGCGTGAAGCCGAGCGAGCGCTCAAGCGCGGCTTCGATTTGCGCGCGCTCCAAAGAGGGGTTGCGATTGGGATTGAGAAGGCATTGCTCCGTCGTCAGCGCCAGCCCCGTGCCGTCACCATCCACCGCGCCGCCTTCAAGAACGAGCGGCGCTGTTTCTATTGGCAGCCCCGCATCGCGGGCAAGCTCTTCGCCCACTGTCATATCGCCCGCCATCAGATATTTGCCGCCCCAGCCATTAAAGCCGAAGCGGCGCGCGGCCCTCTTGCCATTTTCGCGCACCACCAGCGGGCCGGTGTCGCGCAGCCAGATATCGCCATACACCCGCTTTTCGAGCGTGACTGCCGCGCTCACCAGCTTCCGCGCTCTCGCTTCATTGGCATCATCGCGCACCAGCAACCGCACGCGCTGGCCGTTATCGGCCACGGCATTGGCAAACGCCGCGATCTGTTCCTGCGCCGATTCGAGAAAACCGGGCCATTCTTCGGCCAAATGCGGAAATCCGATCCACAGCCAATCCTGCGGGGCCCATTCGGGAGGCATGTGCAATGTGCTCATGGCGCATCGCTCTACAACGCTGGGCGCTTGCGGCAAAGCGCTGGCCGCGCCTAAGGCTGCGTGTGATGGTAAAAGCCTATGCCTGGATCAATGCAATGGAGCGTGCGCGTCGCTTTGCTCCGTTTCTCAAGCGCTCGCTTGAGCGGATGCCAGAGCTTGCCGATCTGCTCGAAGCCGGGCGCGAGCAGGAGGCGCTTTTGTGGGTCAAGGCGCGCGGTGAGCACGAGGATACGGGCGTTGCATTGCGGCGCGAACGCCTTGCGCTTGCCACGGTGATCGCAATCGGAGATCTCGCCGGAGCCTTCCCTCTGGACCGCGTCTTTCAAGAGCTGACAGATTTTGCTGATCGTGCGCTAGATCGGGCCATCCGCACCGCAATCGAGGAGCGCACGGGCGAGGCCAAGGCCACCGGTTTCATCGCTCTGGCGCTTGGCAAACAGGGTGCGGGTGAGCTCAACTATTCCTCTGATATCGATCCTGTCCTGCTGTATGATCCTGCGACATTGCCGCATCGCGCCGCAGACGATCCCGGCGAGGCAGCGCAGCGCTACACGCGCCGGATCATCAAGCTGCTTTCGGAAAATACGGGCGAAGGCTTTGTCCAGCGGGTTGATCTGCGCCTGCGCCCCGCGAGCGAGATCAGCCCGCTGGCTGTGCCCCGTTCGCTGGCGCTGGAGCATTATCAAAGCGTGGCCCTGCCATGGGAGCGGGCTGCTTTTACGAGAGCCCGCGCGGCGGCAGGAGACATTGCGGCGGGGGAAGCCTTTCTCGATGCAATCCGCCCCTTCATCTGGCGCCACACGATTGATTTTGGCGCCAAGGAGGAAATCCGCGAGCTCACCGCCCTTATCCGCGGATCCGAGGATGGCCCTGAGTTTCCCGGCCCCGACTTTAACCTCAAACGCGGGCGCGGCGGCATTCGCGAGATCGAGTTTATCGTCCAGACCCACCAATTGATCCATGGCGGACGTGATCCGTTGCTGAGGGTTCGCGGCACGCAGGAAGCGCTCTCGGCGCTGGCGCGAGCGGGGCGATTGGGCATGGACGAGGCGGCGCGGCTGGGCGCGAATTATGCTCGCCTCCGGACGGTCGAGCACCGGCTGCAAATGGTCCATGACCGGCAGACCCACAGCCTGCCCGAAGGTCGTGCGCTGGATGATGTTGCCCGGCTTGATGGCTTGCCCGATGGCGGCGCGCTGATCGAGGAGCTGGCTGCGATCACGGATGACAACGCAGCTATCTATGCCGATCTGATCGGGGAACCTGACCCCAGGCTCAGCCCGATACCCAGCCAGTCCGGTAATGCGAATGCGGTCCAGGCTGAGGCTTCGTCCTACGCGGATCAGAACGCGCAGCTTGGTGATCTGGGTTTCGACAAGCCAAAAGAGATTGCCGCGCGCATCGCTGCTTGGCGGGACGGGCGCTATCACACATTGCGCAGCGCATCAGCGCTGGCGGCGTTTGATGCGTTGACCCCGGCCCTGCTGGAAGCGCTGGCGGCGAGCGATGATCCCATGCGCGCCCTCACCCGGTGGGAAACCCTGCTGGACCGCGCGTCTTCAGTGGTCACCCTGTTTCGCCTGCTGAATGCACAGCCGCCTTTGCTTCACCGTCTTGTGGCCGCGCTCACCCTTGCGCCCACCTTGTCGGACGAATTGGCGCGCAAGCCCGAATTGCTCGATATCCTGCTTGATCCCGGCGCTCTGGAACTGCCCGGCAGCGTTGACGAGATCGCCGCTCATATTGCGCGTTCTGCTGATCGATCCGATTATGAAGCGCTGCTTGATGCGATCAGGCGCGTGACCGGCGAGTTGCGGTTTGCGCTCGGCATCCAGCTGATCGAGGGGTTGGCTGATCCGATTGATATCGGCGCTGCCCTGTCGCGCATTGCCGAGGCAGCGCTCAGCCTAACGGTTCCCGCAGCGCACAGAGATTTTGCCGAGCGACATGGCCGCATGACAGCGCGTGCGCAGGATAGCGAATTGCTGGTGCTGGGCCTTGGGCGGTTCGGTGGCGGGGCGCTCACTCACGTCTCGGATCTCGATGTCGTCTATCTGTTCACCGGCGCTGGCGAGGGGCCGTCCGATGGTGAGCGTTCGCTCTCGGCCACCCATTATTACAACCGCCTCGCCAGCCGGGTGACAGCCGCGCTCAGCGTGCCCACAGCGCAAGGGGCGCTGTATGAGGTGGACACAAGGCTTAGGCCGCAAGGTGCGCAAGGGCCGCTGGCGGTAAGCTGTGCGGCGTTCGAAAAATATCAGCGCGAGGCGGCGTGGACGTGGGAGCATATGGCGCTGGCACGGGCAAGGGTGCTGGTGGGCTCTGATGCGGGACGCGCCCGCGTGGGAGCAATCATGCGCTCGGTGCTGCGGCGCCAGCGCGATCCGCTGGCGGTGCGCGCCGAGGTGAGCGAAATGCGCGCGCAAATGGCCCAGCACAAGGCGCCAGCCGGGCCGCTGGATGTGAAGCGCGCACGCGGCGGACTGATCGATTGCGAGTTTCTCGTCCACTATTTCCAGCTGCGCGGCGTAACCGGCGCTGGTGATCCCCTGCAAGCCCAGCACGAGGCGGCGTATTCGCCAGACCTTGGCACCGCGATCCCTGCGCTGATCGAGGCTGGGCTTTTGCCAGCCAGCTTCCGGCCCGATTACGATCTTATGACCCGCATGCTGGTGGCGTTGCGCTTGCTTGTGCCTGGTTCCAGCGAGCCGCCACAATGCGCAGCGCGCGTTCTTGCCAAAGCTTGCATGAGCAATAATTACGATGCCCTGCTTGCCGATTTCACCTCTGCCCGCCAGCGGATATGTGCATTGTGGAACCAGACCTTTGACGCGGACATTTCCGATACTATCCCCTGATACCCGTACTTCCCGAATACCCCTCAAACGGAGCCACAATCATGAGCGAGTTTCCCGCAATTGGCGATGCAATGCCCGATATCGAAATGGACACGCCTGAGGGCGGCACTGTCAGCGTGAAGGATTTTGCCGGCAAGAAGCTGGTGATTTTCTTTTATCCCAAAGACAACACTCCGGGCTGCACCACCGAGGCCAAGGACTTTTCCGCGCTGAAAGACGAATTCGCCGCAGCCAATACCGAGCTTTTGGGTGTCTCGAAAGACAGCGCCAAAAAGCACCAGAATTTTATTGCCAAGCATGATTTGACCACCTCGCTCGCCACTGATGCGCAGGAGGGGGGCCTGTCCGATGCTCTGGGCATCTGGACGGAAAAGCAGATGTACGGGAAAACGTACATGGGCATGGTGCGCAGCACCTATCTGATTGGCCCTGATGGCACGATCGCGCAGATCTGGCCCAAGGTGAAGGTTAAAGGTCACGCCGCCGAAGTGCTTGAGGCTGCAAAGGCGCTGTAACGGTCAATGGCGCATTCTCAACGTACTGTTGCTGCCGCTATCCGGGCAGCGCTGCTGACACCTGATCCGCGCGCCAAATGCTTTGCAACGCGCGAGGTGGCGCGTGGCTGGCGCAAGGGTTTGCTGGCGTTCGAGTTCGATCATGCCATGCCGGATTATCCTGCCCGACCAGATGCGCCCGAACTGCTGCCACCCAATCGCATGCCAAAACGCGGCAAAGGCGGGTCAGAGCGGGCGCGGATCGCCTTGTGGCACAGCCTTGCGCATATCGAATTTGTCGCGATCGATCTTGCGCTTGATATGGCAGGACGCTTCGGCGCTGAGATGGGCGAGGAATTTGTCAGCGATTTTCTCGCAGTGGCCGCCGATGAAGCGATGCACTTTGCGCTGCTTGATCGCAAGCTGAAGCAGCTGGGAAGCTGCTACGGCGCGCTGCCTGCGCATGGCGGCTTGTGGCAGGCCGCTTATGAAACACGCGGCAGTGTGGCGGCGCGTCTGGCTATCGTCCCGATGGTGCTGGAGGCGCGCGGGCTCGATGTGACACCGTCAACATTGCAGCGGGTCAAAAGCGCCGGGGATGAAGGCGGCGCAAAAATCCTCTCGCGCATTCTGGACGATGAAATCCGGCACGTGCGCTATGGCACAAAGCACTTCGTCGCGCATGCCCGCGGGCTCGGCGAACAACCCGAAACGCTCTGGAAATCGCTGGTTGCCAAGCATTTTCGCGGCGGTATCAAGCCCCCATTCAACGACTCAGCGCGTCTTGCAGCCGGTCTGTCGCGGGAGTTTTACGCAGAGATTGCTCTTTAAGAAATCGACACGATAAACCCTGTCACAGCAAAGATCGCGGGGTTTCACCGTGACGAATGATCTAGCTCTGGATAGGCATGAGATTTGGCAAGGTTCCAAATTTTTTGAATTTTCAGAGGAGCCGAGGCCGCGAGGTCCGAAAAAAAGAAACGGGTTCGCATGCCTTTTGCAGCTGCAATGACATTCTTGAAATCAATCGGGTTGGCTTTGGCTGGCGGGGCTGTGATGGCAGCAACACCGGCTGGCGCTTCACCCGGCACCGCTTCACCTGGCACCGCCACCCCCAGCGCCGCCACCAATATGGTTGCCGTCGCCAAGCCGCTTGACGAGGGCAAGGATGAAACGCTCGAACGCGGTGATCCCGGCTTTCGTGAACTCCACGCCAGTTGGGAAGCGTTTGATACATCGGGCGCTGATCCGTTCACAGCCGAGATCGTGCCCAACGTGCCCGAACCCGTTTCGGTCCCTTCGCTGCGCCCGGTGAATACGGGTTACATCAGCAGCGGTTTCGGCCTGCGCAGGCATCCCGTGTTCGGCCGTCGCAAGCAACATGGCGGCATCGATATTGCCGCGCCAACCGGAACGCCTGTTTACGCCACGGCTGACGGCGTTGTGTCGCGGGCCGATCGCTCGCGGTCATACGGTCTGGTGATCTACCTTGATCACGGCGCCGAGATGCAGACGCGCTATGCGCACCTGTCCAGGATGGTGGTGGAAGATGGGCAAGATGTCTCCAAAGGCGATCTGATCGGTTATGTTGGATCAACCGGGCGATCGACCGGGCCGCACCTGCACTATGAAATCCGGATGGATGGGGTTGCAGTTGATCCCAGCGGCTATATGAATGATCGCATACAGCTTGCCGATGCGCCTGCTGGTTCGCGCGTTTTCGGGGCTGGCGGGCGCAAGCGTCCGGGTGTAGAGCTTGGTCGAGGCGGTGAATGAACCGCGCACGGCTTGAACGAATTACGAGGTAACCCGCCAGGAAGCGGGTCGGACATTGGAGAGGGTGTCCGAATGTAGGCGGCGGGTTATCCCGCCGCCTTTTTTTATGCTGTGCGCGTGCGGTTCCAGCTATCGCTGGCGCGGTCTGCGCGGCGCGCGTGATACAGGCAGTTGGCAAATGCTTTTCGATTTCTCTTGAGTGCGCGAGGCGGCTTGTTAGATTTCGCCTCAAGCAAGAGAGGGCCGGACACGGAGCCTCACGCGCATAAGCGTGATGGCCCCAGTCCAAAAAGGCCTGTTAAAACGCGCGTGAAAAGGCGCGTTAAAAGGGAGAGAGAGATGAACCTTCACCCCATCGCGCACGCCGCGTCCCGGCCCAATCACCCGGCCGTGATCATGACGGGAAGCGGCAAGCAGCTGACCTACGGCGAAATGGACGCGCAAGCGAACCGTTTTGCCCACCTTTTGCGCGCGCGCAATCTCGGGCCATCGCCAGATGGCGGCGATACATTTGCGGTGCTGCTGGAAAATCGGCTCGAATGGTATGTGCTCAATTGGGGCTCGCAGCGCCTCGGCACGATGCTGGTGCCGGTCTCCACGCGGCTGACCGCGCCGGAGATTGCCTATATCCTCAAGGATAGCGATGCAAAGCTGCTGGTTACCTCCACCCAATTTGCGCACGTGCTTGATACCATTCGCGCAGAGTGCCCCGGGCTCGAGATCCTCGTGCTGGATAGCGGGCAAGCCGGTGATTTCGCTGCCGAACTGGCGCAACACTCGCCACAGGCTCTTGCGGATCAGCGCGCTGGGCTCACCATGCTGTATTCCAGCGGCACAACCGGCCGGCCCAAAGGTGTCAAACCGCCGCCACCTGCCGATCCCGATCCCCAGGCGCCTGTGCCGCTGATGGGGCTGGCCACGATGGCCGTGGGCATGCCGGCCGATGGCTCAATGGTCTATCTCTCGCCCGCCCCGCTTTACCACGCCGCGCCGCTTGGCTGGTCGTCCACCGTGCACCGCCTTGGCGGGACAGTGGTGGTGATGGAGAAGTTTGATCCCGAAGAAGCGCTGAAGGCAATCGAGACATACAAAGTGACCGACAGCCAGTGGGTGCCCACCCACTTCGTGCGGTTTCTCAAGCTCGATCCCGATATTCGCACCCGTTATGATCTCTCCAGCCACAAGCGCGCTCTGCATGCCGCCGCTCCGTGCCCGGTGCCGATCAAGCGCGAGATGATCGAATGGTGGGGGCCAATCGTCAACGAGTATTACGCAGGATCGGAAGGCAACGGCATGACCTTTGCCGGAAGCGAGGCCTGGCTTGCCCACCCCGGCACTGTGGGCATCCCAATCTATGGCAAGTTGCATGTCTGCCGCCCCGATGGCTCTGAATGCGGGCCGGGCGAAGACGGGCTTATCTACTTCGAGAACGAGTTGCTGCCCACCTATCACAACGATGCAGCCAAAACGCGTGAGGCGATGAGCGATCAGGGCTGGATGACACTGGGCGATATCGGCCATGTGGACGAGGACGGGTTTCTCTTCCTCACCGATCGCAAAAGCCACATGATCATTTCAGGCGGGGTCAACATCTACCCGCAGGAGATCGAGAACCTGCTTGTCACCCATGAGAAGGTGATGGACGCCGCCGTGATCGGTGCGCCGTGCCCTGATCTTGGCGAGAAGGTCGTGGCGGTGGTGCAGCCGATGGATATCGATGCGGCTGGCCCCGCTCTTGAGGAGGAGCTGCGCGATTTCCTCGCACCCTCGCTTTCGCGCATCAAGATGCCCAAGTTGTTCGATTTCCGCCCCGAACTCCCGCGGGAGGCCAATGGCAAGCTCTACAAGCGCGAGCTGCGTGACGAGTACGAAGCGAAAGCGAAAGCGCGCGAGGAGGCCTGAGCCATGGCCGCCGGCGATACGCAGGCTGATGGCGCTATCCTGCCCACACCGCTCGCAAGGACGGTGATCGATCCCCATGCTTATGCCGAATGGCATGGCCTGCTTGATACCTTCGATCACATCCGTGAGACGCAGCCGGTTGCAAGGGTAGTGCCGGGCGAGGAGGGCTTGTTCGAGCCGTTCTGGTTCATCAGCCGTTATGAAGACGTGATGCGCATCTCGAAGGACAATGCGCGCTTTCTCAACAACCCGCGCCCAGTCGTCTTCAGCTTCAACCAGGCGATCGAGTTCAGCCGAGCAGCCACCGGCTCGGATATGCTGGTCGATTCGCTCGTCGTCTTCGATGCGCCGGTGCATCCCAAATACCGCAAGCTGACGCAGGACTGGTTCATGCCCCGCAACCTTGCGCAGATCGAGGAGGAGGTTCGAGCGCTCGCCCGCCGCACGGTGGATGCGCTGATCGAGAAAGCCGCTCATGATGAGGCCAGCGATGATGCGGTGATCGACTTCGTGAAGGAAGTTGCCGGCCCTTACCCCTTGCGCGTGGTGATGCAGATCCTTGGTGTCCCGCCGCAGGACGAGCCGCGCATGGCGATGCTGACCCAGCAGCTGTTCGGTGGGCAGGATGCAGACCTTTCGGGCACCGGCATGGCGGATATGACGCCCGAACAGGTGGTTGCCCTTGTCGCAGGTGCAGTGCGCAGTTTCGAGGACTACTTCGCAGCTTTGGCGGCGGATCGCCGCGCCAATCCCACCGATGATGTCGCCAGCGTGATTGCCAATGCCACCGTGGATGGCAAGCCGCTGCCCGAGCGCGACATGGCTGGCTATTACATCATCGTCGCCACCGCCGGCCACGACACCACCAGCGCATCGGTTGCGGGCGCGATGCAGGCGCTGGCCAATGACCCCGAACAGTGGGCGCGGGTTCGGGCCGATCGCTCGCTGCTGCCCGGCATCGTCGAAGAGGCGATCCGCTGGACCAGCCCGGTGCAGCACTTCATGCGCACCGCTGCTGAAGACGTGGAGGTGGGCGGCCAGACGATCCGCAAGGGCGATTGGCTGATGCTGAACTACGTTGCTGCCAATCACGATCCCTCCCAGTTCACCGATCCGCGCCGGTTTGACGCGGCGCGTTCGCCCAACCGCCATCTCGCGTTTGGCGCAGGCGCGCATCAGTGCCTTGGCCTGCATCTGGCGCGGCTCGAGATGCGGCTGCTGTTCGAGGCGCTGCTGGACCGGGTGGAGACGGTGGAGCCTGCAGGCGAGGCGCGGCGGGCCACGTCCACCTTCGTTGGCGGGCTGAAGACGCTGCCGCTGCGCATCCGGGCGGGCTGACTCGGACGCGCCCCAGCCTGAACCCAAGCCCTGGCCGATTCGCCGCGCCGGGGCCACGCGCTCCCACCCCCTCCCCGGGCAGACATGGACCGCATGGACCACGCTCTTGAGGGAAAACCTGCAAAAGTGCGACTGTGCGCGCCAAGTCTGTGACTCTGCGCTGCAAAGTGCGACTGAAGCGCGCCAACCCAAGACCCAGCTTCCCCCAAGTGCGACTGTAATGGCAGCAAAAGCGCAACGTTTTGCGGGTGCATGTGCGACGCAGCAGCCCGTCAGGCGCGGG
>JGI12109J20283_12253938_pt1 | contig 12540 bp, 11 predicted proteins | sample ElkSlonscriptome_12_FD_20283 | JGI IMG/M metagenome (IMG submission 20283) | reverse complement strand
CAGGGTGTGGCCGGAACCGGCTGACGCCGGGACGCCGGGGGCGCGGTCCGGTGTCGCCGGGCACCCGGCATGCCGTGGGACCGACGCGCATCAGCTTTTCAGACAGGCTCTCACTGCCAACCGGATATGCTGCCGACTGGCACTATGCCTGATCAGGATTCCGTCTGGTCAGTATTAATATCCTCGGCGACGAAGCTCATAAAAGGCAGTTCGTTAGTCTCGTTCCAGCGCCGTACAACGGTGCGGAACTCGCTCCAGGGCTCGTAAATGCCACGGAAGGTTTCGTCATCGGCGGCCTGCTCCTGGTAGAACTCCTCGGCGGCCTGTTCTGCGGCGGACATGATCTCATCGCTGTAGAAGCGCAACTGCGTCCCGCTGTTGACCATCTCCTGCAGCGCCTGACCGTTGCGCGCGTTGTATTTGGCAAGCATATTGACATTCGCCATGTAGCAGGCGGACTTGAAGATCTCCTGGAACTCGGTCGAGAGCTGGTTCCAGGCATCCAGGTTAACCACGGCATCAAGCGCGGGCCCCGGCTCCCACCAACCCGGCGCGTAGTAGAACTCAGCAGCATCGTTGAGGCCCAGCTTCTGATCATCGTAGGGACCAACCCACTCGGCGGCGTCGATAGCCCCGGTCTGGAGCGCCTGAAAAATCTCGCCGCCGGGTAGCGTCTGAGTATTCACCCCCAGCCGCTGCATGACCTCGGCCCCCAGGCCCGGGATGCGGAACTTCAAGCCCTGCAGAGACTCAAGCGATTCGATTGGCTCACGGTACCAGCCGCCCATCTGCGCCCCGGTATTGCCGGCGGGAAAGCCAATAGTGTTAAACTGAGCATAGAGATCGTGCATCAGGTCCATGCCGCCGCCATGGTAGTACCAGGCATTATGCTGGGCGGCGGTCAGGCCGAACGGCACCGATGTACCAAAGCCAAATGCCGGGCTCAACCCGACATAGTAGTAGGAAGCGGTGTGACCCGCCTCAACCGTGCCCTGCTGCAAGTTCTGGATCACTTCGAGGGCGGGGAAGAGTTCGCCACCGGGGAAAGTATTGATCTGGAACCGGCCGTTGGTCATCGCCGCAACACGCTCGGCGACATCGGTTGCGCCACCATAGATCGTATCGAGCGAAACCGGCCAACTGGTACCCATGCGCCACTCAACCGTCTCCTGCCCCTGCGCGGGGGGACTGGCTCCCGCCGGCTCACCCGCTTCGCCGGGGGTTGCCCCGCCCTCTTCGGGGGCGGCTGCGCCACAGGCTCCCAGGGCCAGAGCGGCGCTACCAAGCATACCGGCTGCCGTGCCGCGAAGAAACTCACGTCGTTTCATCTGCATACTCCTGGTTATTATTTTCCCGAAGGCCATTTGCTGTCCGGCTATTATACACCAAGATGCGAAGTTGACAATAGTAACCCGTTCGGTATGTCTTCTTTACCGGAGTTACGCGGTGTGTGTTCAAACCGGGCGTTTCACCCGATGGAAGCCCGATTCGCCTGTGGCAGCATGGTACGTTTGTATGCTTTTGCACAAAACATGAATTTTTGTACAAAAGTCCTATGCAAATTGTAAGTTTCTGTGGTCCGGACGGAGGCGATATCCTCGACCGCAGGCGGGATCGTGTAACGCATGTCAGCACCGGCAATGTGGCGCTTTTCGCTCATGGCGCGTTGTTCGTGGTCCAGCTCTCACCGCGTAAATTGGGCCGTTTACAACAGTGCCAGCACAATTGTTAACGAGACCACGCTTGCCAGGTTGGAGAAGAGCACCGACCCGGTAACAAAGTTGGGTAACACATCATTTTCCATGGCGATAATCGAGACAAGCACCGCCGCAGGCATACTGGCCTGCAAGATCCCCACATTGCGCTCCAGTCCTGTCAGGCCAAACGGCGCAACCAGCGCAAAGGCCAGCAGCGGCCCGCTGATCAGCCGGATACCACTCGAAACCAGCAGATCGAAGCTAATCCGGGGCAACCCGGCCGCCGCCAACTGGCTGCCCAGGACGACCAGCATGGTCGGGATGAGCGCGGCGGTCAGCATGTCAACCGGACGTGATACAATCGGTGGTAGTTGCAACTGGAACCAGTTCACCAGGAGCGCCGGGGGCAGCGCGAGCAGGGCCGGGGATTTGAAGACCTGCACAAACATGGCCGGGCTGATGCCGCGGCTGAAGTTGGCAACCGCCACACACACGATAAAGCCGAGGATCACATCCGCCAGGAAGTAGATGGCCGCCGGAGCCAGCGCGTTCTCGCCCTCGGCAAACTGAATGATCGGCAGACCAAAGTTGCCGACATTGCCAAACACCGCGATCATCATATAGGCTGCCGTCATCTGGGCCGGGCGGCGCAGGAGCCGCGCCAGTACAAAGGCAATCAGCGTTGCACCCAGATACACACTGATGATAAAGAAGATCATGCGCGTGGCCAGGCCGGCTTCAATCCGGGCCTGACTGAGTACATTAAAGATAAAGGCCGGAGTGAGGATAAAATAGGCAAAGCGCGATAGCGTACGCGGATCCAGTCCCAGCCGGGGACCGGCGAGATAGCCTAACAAGACAAGCAGAAAAACCGGAGCCAGAACATTTAAGAAGATACCTGACAACTGTCCCATGGTGCATGCTGCTCCTGCGCTTCAGGCAAGGTTACCGGGTAGAGGGTGCATATATCCGCCTGTGGCGCATCGACCCGCCATGTAAAGCTGTTGCGAACCTTGTCTGCGAGATTCCATTTTGCGCGCGCCTGATGTTTACGGTTATATGTGAGCGCACGTAGGCACCTATGATAACAGATTTGTTCGCCTTGCCCATATGTCGTAAACCCAGGAGAACATTCCTGGTTGCCCACGCCGGCCCATTATGTTAAAATTCACCTGATCTAAGTGAGCCTTCCGATTTAGCGTCCGGCCATCCTTGAGGCATACAGGAACCGGCAGAAGGTTCATGGGGGCTTCCGGCTCCCGTTCAGAGCATAGATGCGGTAATGGGGAGAAGATACTGCAAGCGTCCTTGCATTACTGGGGACTGAGGAGTAATTTATGACCGACCAAACGGGTCGTAATCCAGCGATCATCCTGGTTGAAGATGAACCGGATATTTTGATTATTTTGCATCGCCTGATGCGCGATCTTACCGGTGGATACGATATTGTCACGGTTAATGGCGGGGCTGAGGCGCTGGCACAGATTGCTTTGCGGCCGGTACCGCTGGTCATTACCGATTACAATATGCCCGGCATGAATGGGCTCCAACTGGCAGCCGCCATCAAGGAGACATCGCCTGATACCCGGGTTGTTATGATTACGGCCTATGCTACACCAGAACTGGAGAAGAAGGCTCGCGAACAACGCGTAGACTACTACCTGCCCAAGCCATTCCCTCTCGACCGTCTTGAACAGATTGTGCGCGATGTGTTGAAGAAGGTTTGACACATCCGCGTGCGGCTGCGGTGACTTGTCCACTATATCCGACATACTCTCGTGGGCAACCGGTCATGTCAGGCCGACGGGAGGTTGTATGCTGAATCTGCTGCCTCCCATCACTGACATCATTTCCGTATCAGACAGTTCTCATTGCACTATTCGGCTATGAACGTTAGTATGCTATGGCACCGGAATGGTATCCTCTGTAGTAAAAGGCAAATGAGGTGCTACTATGGCAGATGCTGCAAACCTGTTTCCCAACCTGTTGCTTGGTTTTATGATTTTGCTGACGCTTGTGCTGTTGCCCTTCCTCAACGAGGATCATTCCCCACCTGATGATGAACTACACATAGAGGATCGGTCGGTGCGAGAGCAACAGCATTAGCCCGCTCCTTCCGCTTCCCACGCGGCGATCATCTGACGCGCATGTGCCAGCGCCTCATCCGGCGTGGTGATCTCGCCTGCCGCTTGCGCTGTCCGAATCTCTGCCAGCAGAGTGCCAACCAGTTTCCCCGGTGCAATGCCCAGGTGCTGCATCAGGTCGTGCCCGCTCACCAGTGGACGGCTGCGCTCCGGCGGTTGACCCCAGCAGGTAACCAGCAGTTCGTTCGTCCAGGCCAGATGATGTCGCCAGTCGTCCGGGTCGATCAATGGCCCGCGCGTTGCCATATGATCCGCCAGGTTATGCAGCAGCAGATCAGGGCCGGCTGTGCCCGTATCGCGCAGAAAGCGAGCAATGGCGCGCGGCGTCACCCCGGAAGTGTTCCGCAGTTGCCCGGGGCGCATATGCTCCCGCACCACCAGCGTAACATAGGCCACCTCCTGCCGGCTCAGGCGCAACCGTCGGCCCACCGCCTGCGCAATCGCGGCTCCGATATCCTGATGCCCATAAAATGAAATCCCGCCATCCGGTTTGGATTGCTTTGTCTGCGGCTTGGCATTGTCGTGCAGCAGCGTTGCCAGCTTGAGCAACCCCGCCCGCGAGCCGCCGGTCCCCGGTGACTCGGCCAGGTGTGTTCGCCATCGCTCCCGGTAGGCCAGGTTGCGCGGCAGGTCCGGGTAGGTCTGCACTGCCGCCGGCAATAAGGGAGGGGTGCGTGGAAGCGGTTCAACCTCCGGTGCCAACCCGGCGAGCAGCCATTCCAGGGCAACTACAGCTTCGAGGGTGTGGGCCAGTACCGGCAGGAAGTGAACGCCCGGTTGGTCACATGCCCGCGCCGGCTCCAGTTCAGGGAAGATCTGCGTCAGGACACGGGTAGCATCCAGGTAACGCAGCCAGGGCGCGGCATTGGGCAGATGCAGCAGCTTGAGCAGTTCATCACGGACGCGCTCAGCGGCGGGATGGGTGATGCGCGGGGCATACTGCCGGATCGCCTGATCTAACTCTGGAGTGACGGCAAACCCCAGCGCCGCGCCAAAGCGTACCGCCCGCAGGATGCGTAGCGGGTCGTTCGGCAGACTCGCGGGACTGCATGGGCGTAACCGGCGCGCGGCAATATCCGGCAGACCCCCACAGGGATCGATAAATGCTGCGGCCTGATCGGCCTGATCCGCTATCGGCAGCGCCAGCGCATTGATGGTAAAGTCGCGCAGGCGTAGATCTTCCTCCAGGGTGGGTGCCTGCAACTGCACCAGATCCAGCACCAGTCGCGCCCCGGTTGCCGCATCAATCGAACGCGTCACCACGCGCCCGGCTCCCCGCTCATCCTTGAGCGGTACAAATGACGCGTCGATCATATCGGCAAACTGGCGGGCCAATTCCAGGCCGTTGGCATCAACCGTCACATCCAGGTCGTGGGGCATCAGGCCGAGCGCCAGATCACGCGCCGCGCCGCCCACCAGCCAGGCCGAGACACCCCGTGCCGCGCAGCAGGCGGCCAGGTTTCGCAGCAGTGTTGCCGGATTGTCGGGAAGTGATCGCATTTCGGTTGTCCGTAGTCCGTAGTCTGTACTCTGTAGTCCGTAGTCTGACGGTCGCGCCTGATTATCATGCGCCGGTTTCATAATACCACTCAATGGCAGGAGTTACGCGGTTGTCCATCGGCGGCCAGGATGCGCCTCCGGCCGGGCGGAAGATTCCATGCTTGTTCAGCAAGTACCATGCTGCCGCAGGCGAATACGGCGTTCATCGGGTGAAACGTCCGGTTTGCATAGCAACTGCGTAACTCCTCTCAGTGGGGCGTGATGCGCTTTCAGGGTAACCGGTTTTGCCGGAATGCATCAGTCGGTCATACTCATTGGTTGTCACAATCGCAGCAGACGCAACGGATGCAGAGGTGATGAACGGCACCACACGACCTTGGTCCTGGTTGCACGCTGTGCGGTTGATTACCCTTCTGACGGCAACCTGGTATCAGAGGTGGTTACCCAGGAATAGCATTCCCACATCAGGCGGACTTGCGGACGCGTAGAAGCGCGTCCCTACGGAATTAGTTTCCGTGTTCGTTCCGTGTTCTCTGAGCCTGTCTGAAACGGTAGTTCGCGTCGATCATACGTCGTGATGGTTGCCCGGATACACCGGACAGCACCCCGGAAGTCCCGGCGTCAACCGATTGCGGCCGCACACCGGCTGACGCCGGAACTCCTGCACCGGGGCCGTATCCCCATGACACACCCGTTTCAAACAGTCTCTCTGTTCTTTGTTTTCCTGCTTGCTCTAGCCTTTTGCTAATATTGATCTTGCGTAAATTTTGTTATCATGAGAATATGATAGGAGGATATGCATACCCAGACTATAGAGGAGATAGACATGACACAGCAGAAAGTTGTGAAGTCGGAACAGGAGTGGCGCGAGCAGTTAACGCCGGAGCAGTATCGGGTGACGCGCAAGAAAGGCACCGAACGCCCCTTTACGGGGGAGTATGCCGACACCAAGGAGCCGGGGGTATATAAGTGCGTCTGCTGCGGGAACCCGCTGTTCAGCTCCGATACCAAGTTTGACTCCGGCACAGGATGGCCCAGCTTCTATGCCCCGATTGAGCCGGAGGCTGTTGAGACGGAGGTGGACTTCAGCCTGTTTATGCGCCGCACCGAGGTGGTCTGCAGTGTGTGTGATGCCCATCTCGGCCATGTCTTCGACGATGGCCCCGCGCCGACCGGCCGGCGCTATTGTATGAACTCGGTCTCGCTGCAATTAGATCAGGCTGCGCAGGAGTAGCCGTCCGGATCAATTTGTGACCGGCCGGCCGGCGCGGGGCCGGCCGGTTTTTATCCTGCGATACCCTGATGCGGGGTGCTGATTAACACGCGTTACGCGGTTGTCCATCCGGCGGCTGGGATGCGCCTCCGGCTGGGCGAAGCCGTTTCAGACAGTCTCTAAGAAGTAGCAGAACAACCGGCCTGTAGCGTACGCCACTCGTGATAGAGGTTCTGCGCTGCCTCCGGCCAGGTCGGGTTCATTGAAGGTAAAGCCCTGGTAGCGACAGTTGACCGTATACCCGACCAGATTGATACCTACATCCGTGCCGTCAAGCGCATGCGCCCACTCCCCACCGTCCTGCCGTCCCAGGCCAGAGTAGTCCAGGGTGCAGGTTGCGGATTGCGGCTGAGAACGACGACTTCATGTCCATCGCGGTGAAATGCGTGAGCTAAAATCGCGCCAACCTGCCCGAAGCCACCGGGAAGTACAATGCTCATCTGTTTCTCTGATTTACTTTACACCGTGTATGCAGGGTATTTTCCAGGCAGAATTTCATCGCAGCATGATCATTCAGGTAAACTGCTGACCTTTAGCCCGGATAGGGCAAAACAAACATCACCATCACCAGGAAGAACGTCGTATTGCCCAGGAAAACCGCCAGATGCCAGATCTCATGATTACCAAAATAGGGTGGAAACGGATTGGGCTTCCCCCGCGCAAAGATTACGGCTCCCAGCGTATAAAATAGCCCGCCCAGACCCATCATGACAATCGCGCCGACTCCAAGGCGGCTGTAGATCGGATAGATAAAGGGCAGTACCAGCCATCCCATAAGAATATAGCTCACATTCGAGAAGAGTACGGGTAATCGTGTAAAAAAGATTGATCGGATGGTTATGAAGAACAGCGCCAGGCTCCAGACAATCCCAAGGAGTACCCATCCGGTTACACCCGAAAATATCGTCAGGCAGAACGGCGTGTATGTCCCGGCGATTAACAGATAGATGGCACAGTGGTCAAGAATACCAAAAACGCGTCTATATTTCCCAAAAAGGAGAAAAAAGTGCAGGAGACAACTGGCAATAAATGACAGGAGAAGGCTGATACCATAGATAGAAAAGCCAACGATATGTAGCCACTTCTGGTCAAGCGCTGCCAGGGTCACGAGCACAGTGAGCACCGAAATAGAAAGAATGGCACCGATAAGATGGCTGACAGCATTAAAATACTCATTGCTATCCAGCGAAGATATCATCGGGTCCATATGATGTTTGGACAATTGCATTGAAACCTCCTGTGTACGCTGCCGAATAGGATGCGTTATCGCTCATTGACAGCCCGCGCAGATTATACCATGAGCAGAAGAGGAGCCCCGGGTTGACCGAGGATAAGAATCGTTTTTCACTAACACGACGTACGCGGTCACTGACTCGAAAGGACATGTCGCCGCTGGCAGGGTGGAATCGGACATCCTTTTTGGAAAAAAAGTGGCTCTCCGAGCCACTTTTTTTCCAAAAAGATCGAAAACGTACCATGCTGCCGCAGGCGAGACGAGCTTTCATCTGTTCAAACGTCCGGTTTGAACGCCCACCGCGTACGTTGTGTCACTAACAGGAGTTACACGGTGGGCGTTCAAATCAGACATATACGCTCACAACGGCCATCTTCGCCTGCGGCAGCATGGTACGTAATCTATCCTTGTTCAGAAAACATTTGCACAACGTGCAAATGTTTTCTGAACAAGAATGGAATCTTCCGCCCTGCCGGAGGCGACATGACCGTCCAGGTCAGGGGCCGCGTACCTCGTGTCACTAAACAACGTATCAATACATCTTGTGATGTAGGGAAAATGACACAGATCATGCTATTATTGTAAAGCATCATCGTCCACGCTACTATAATGTTTTGACACACCAGAACAGAGAACAGTACGCATGTCACACAGGAGCCGGCAGTACAGACGCTGCTTGCTGCTGTACGTTGATACAGAGGAGATACAGCCGTGCAACCAAGAACGCTATTTTCCGCCCAATCGCCGGCAATGATGGCATTTCTGCGAAACGTGTCAGTCTTCAATACTCTGCCGGATAGTGCCCTGACCGAGATTATGCCCCTGCTCCGGCCGATTATGGTTCCGGCCGGCACAACAATCGTCACCAAGGGCGAGCCGGGGGATTGTATGTACATCATTGTTGATGGCAAGGTTCGGGTGCATGATGGTGATCTGCTTTTTAACTATCTGTGCGCGCACGAGGTTTTTGGAGAGATCTCGCTGCTCGACAAAGAAGAGCGTAGCGCCAGTGTGACGTCCGAAGTTGATACACTGCTGTACCGATTGGATCAACCGGCACTCTATGAACTGATGCGCCGGCAACCGGCTGTCGCGCGCGGGATTATCCAGGTACTCTCGGGCTATCTGCGCGAACTGGCCCGGGATATGGCCGATGATTTTGCCTATATGCAGCAGTTTGCGCAGGTGATCCAGGCAGCGCAGGCGGTTGAGGCGGGCACCTACCAGGAGGATATGCTTGACGCCGTGGCCCACCGGCCCGATGCGCTGGGCCAACTGGCGCGGGTGTTCCAACAGATGGCCCGTCAGGTGCAGGCACGCGAGTCGCAGTTGCGGCAGCAGGTTGAAGCCCTGCAGATCCGGATTGATAAAGGGCAGTATACGCACCAGGCCGAGTTAATCGCGGAGACGGACTATTTCCGCGACTTGCAGCGACTGGCACGCAATCTCCGCCAGGAGCGCCACCTGCATACCGGTCTATCCCGGTAGGGCCATGCCGGTATGCAGCAGATCTCCAGTTGAAGTATACACCGACCCGCTGATCGTCTGCACATCACACCTGGCACCGGGACAGAACTCGCGCAATGTGCCAGGTGTAAGAGCCTGTCTGAAAAGCTGATGCGCGTCGGTCCCACGGCATGCGGGGTGCCCTGCGCCACCGGACAGTGCCCCCGGAGTCCCGGCTTCCGCCGGTTCCGGCCACACCCCGGCTGACGCCGGGACGCCCGCGCCGGGGCCGTCGCCCCATGACCCAATACCTTTCAAATAGCAGAACCTGCGCGGTAACGTGGCAAACCGGGCGTTTGCTCTGATACAGAACGGTTCCGCCTGCGGCAGCATGGTGCATTTTTATCTTTTTCCACAAAACATTTTCACCTTGTGAAAATGTTTTGTGGAAAAAAGGATGGTTTATTCCACCCTGCCGGAGGCGGTATCCTCTTCCAGGTCAGGGACCAGCTAAGCCCGGTTATTTGAACGGTATTGCCCCATGACCACCCCGTTTCAGACAGTCTCTAACAGCACCGTCGGGGCATGGTGTTTAGCATAACCCTGGTCGTCGCAATTATGCGGCGATTGCCTCCGGTTCCCGCCGTACGGTTGTAGTCGGTTTCTGCCGGATCAATACATCGGCGGTGGTGTAGGGGAATGGCGGTTGCCGGTCTGGAGCCGGTACCGCAAAATAGGCCGGGTCGAAATCGCCATACTCCGCGACGGTCTGGACATCACTATTGAGGAAGACCCCGCCGGTTGAGACATCCTCCACCGCCCGGATCGGCAGAACAATACGTCGCTCCCGATGGGACAACCGGGCCGAAACCACAAGCTCACGCACCCGCCGATTAGCCGGATCGATGATTACATGTTCAACCTGACCCAGCGGTATGCCATTGGCGTAGACGGACTGGCCGATACCTGGTTGGAGCGCGCGCTGGGTCCACGGGTCAAACACAACACCCGGAGCGCGTACCTCGTTGACGATCCCGCGCACGTCGGGGACGCCGGCAGCAACTTCTCCTGCCGCCCTGCGTGCCTCGGCATCGGGCACTTCGCCTCCCAGCGTAACAATGCCATACGCACCCCGGACAAATATCCGCAGGCCGTGGAGACGCGGGTCGTTTGCCAGTGCCTGCGCCACCGCGTTGACCAGTTCGCCATCGGCGATAATCATGTTTGTCACACTGCGCACCCCCGGCACTGCGCGGGCAACCTGTTCGGCCTGCAGCCGGTCGGCAGTAGTGCGGGTATGCCCCCGCAGGACGACATGTCCCGCGCTGACGGTGACGCCGATTGTGTAACTATCGTGGGTGCGCACCGGCGCATGTTCCCAGAGCGCCCGCTCAACATCGGCATGAATCGCCTGGTCCAGTCGGTAGATCGCCAGTTGGGCAACTTCGGTTTGTGTGGCCGTCAGCCGGATGCCCTGCGCATCAATCTGCTGCACCAGGTTGGCGGGGATCAGCAGATCCGGTTGCAGCGGATTATTCCGGCGGATAACGAGATATTGCAGATCGCCGGCCGGGCTAATCAGCAGTCGCTCAAGCCGGCCGGCGCGGCCCGCAGTGCTGTGAACCGGCAGTCCGTGGCGCAGTATCTGCAGCTCCGTTGCCGGGACCGTGAATGGCTGCTCCAGTTCGGCGCGAGTGCAGTTCAGGCGCACCGCCTGGTCGTCGGCGGCGACGACATGTGCCGGCGCGATAACGCTATCGCAGGGGGGCAACATCCGGCGGCGGATACCCAGGGCGGCCACGCGCTGCTGTTGCGGATCAAACATAATCCGGCGCAGATGGCCGACGGTTCCGTCAGTGGCGGCGACCGGGGCACCGAGACGTAGTTCCAATCGTGGTTCGCTCATCATACTTCTCCTTTGATTGATCAAATGGCACACGGGTGGAGCCACCCTGCTTTCATCCGGCCCGGACCGAAAGCGGGTAAATGATACACTCCGGATCGCAATATCTATCTTTCTATGTATTATAGGAATAGGAAAGCGGTTTTTTGTTAGAGGGGTGTTAGTGGATCGTTAGCGTTCTGTTTATGCGAACGGGATACAACGAACAAATCCCGGCTCCAGCATCATTTGATGCATAGAACCGGGAATCAGTCGGGGTATATGCTGCGGTTGCAGCTTCAGCTACTCGGTCGTCTCTTCAGGCGCGGGTGTCTCGGCCGGGGCGGTGGCGGCGGTGATATCCAGCGACTCGCGCACCTGCTCAAAATCTTCCTGGCTCCAGGTTGCTTCCGGGCCAATGCCGATCATCATAAAGACGCGATCGCCCTCCAGGATTGCCAGGGCAACCCGGCCCTGTATTTCGCCCAGTTCCGGATCGGTCCCATTGATGCTGACGGCCACGCCATCGCTGCCACCAATCGTGATATCTTGCCGGTTCGAGACGGTAATATCGGTATCTTCGGACTCCGGCTCGGCCAGCATCTGATCGAGCAGGGCATCAATGGCATCCTCGTCAATATCCGTGCTGACATCCATTGCGCCGAGAATCGTCTCTGACGGGCCAAAGACCATAATGATCCCCTCGGCATCGGCCGATTCGGGATCGACTCCTTCGGGAACCAGCATCGCGGTGCCGACGCCCGCTGTTGCTTCGCCGACATTGGTGGCAACCTGCCAGCCCTCCGGCAGCATGAAGGTAAAGCCGGCATCATTCGCAACCTCACCACCCGCCGGCATTGCCTCGCCCGGTAGCTCGTCTTCCTCCGGCGTGGCTGCGGTCGCTTCTTCGGCCGCTTCGGCTTCCGCCTCGGTGGGTGTCGGTTCCGCAGCCGGGGCGGTCGTCGGCTCCTCCATCACATCCGCGACCGTTGGCTCCACAGTGGCAGCGGCTTCGGGAGCGTCACCCCCACCACAGCCGGCGAGCAGCAGTGCCCCAAGCAGCATCAGCGCGATCATTCGTCCCGGCAGTGAGCGAGCAAACACCCTGATCCGAACGAGTTCCATTCAGTCTACCTCCTCAATCATTGTACTATTGTTTCCATACAGTCACCATCATACCCGAAGTTGTTCTATCCATGTACAGGTTGCATTGGAGACTATGCATAAACGAGACCATGCGTTAGGGTTCATAAAAGAATAACTTCCCCCACCCCCTAACAACTCTGCTCAATGTTCACGTGGGTGAAGCGTGTAATTCCATTGAGGACAAACGTCATGATACGTGATATTGAGTGTCGTCATCT
>JGI12109J20283_12083679_pt1 | contig 12548 bp, 4 predicted proteins | sample ElkSlonscriptome_12_FD_20283 | JGI IMG/M metagenome (IMG submission 20283) | reverse complement strand
TCAACTTATTGTTAATGCTCATTCTGGGCAGATTGGTTGCCAATCTGTTGTGGGTAAAGGTACGATTTTTACGATTCGCTTGCCGGTTAAGCAGTGATGTTTAGAAAGGGAAACAAGCAACTGGTATCAAGTTGCGTTCTAACGTGTCATTCTGAGCGAAGCGAAGAATCTGGAGAGATGCTTCGCTCAGGACTCCGCGAACCATGACAGATTACCTCTTTGACTGCAACTTGGTATGATCTACCGGGTGCATCCCCTTTTGGCAAAAATACCATTTTCTTGGGGAGTGGGAATCCTGAGAGTCCAGAGAGTCCACCATAAGAGACAAGGGAGACGCCTACCCCACAAGAGTAGATTGGCTAGTAGACTGTCAAAGCTAGTTTGACAGGTTACTTTTATCTCCCCGTCTGGAGCGTCTCCACGTCAGTCTCAACCCGTCAATTTTAGGTTGACAGACCACTAGTGTATGGATGCTACCCGACTCAACTAACCCAAAAGCCAAGCTTTTACAGTCCAAAACCTAAAATCTAACATGGGATACTCCCGATCTACCTTTACTCAGGCAATGGAGTTAAACTTGAGCAAGAGGAGGCAGACTGGTGATGAGCAATAGTGCAGAGAAAAACAATAAGTGGGCATTGTTAATTGGCATAGATAGGTATAGATATGAACGACCACTCCAGGGGTGCGTGAACGATACCAAGCTAATGACCAAGATCTTGCAAGAAAACTTTGGTTTTCCAGAAAAACACATCACCCAATTGCTGGACAAACAGGCTACTCGCAACGGCATCCTGACGGCTTTACAGGAGTTAGTTGACCAAGTCTGCCACAACGATATTGTGGTCATCCACTACAGCGGGCATGGCTCCCGGATGACTGACCGCGAGGGAGATAAACCCGATGGAATGGACGAAACCATCATCCCTTACGATAGTGGACGCTATCCCTACGATAACCAGGATATTAGCGACGACGAACTCTACCTCTGGCTGTTGCGCCTGAGCGAGAAAACCCCGTACATAACCCTCATCTTCGATTCCTGTCACTCAGGTGGCATCGTCCGCGACAGTTTTGGCACTAGCGATCGCTGGGTGGAACCAGACACCCGTCCAATTGAAGAACTTCCGCCATCCCCAGTTGCCGTCGATCTGGTGGGCAGAGGAGCAGATCGGGACATTGGTCCTAGCGGCTGGCTGCCCATGAGTGAGCGGTATGTGCTTATCGCTGGCTGTAGCGCTCAGGAGAAAGCTTCCGAACACCTGGTAGCACAGGATGGCAGTAACATCTACCACGGAGCTTTGACGTACTTCCTGTGCCAAGAATTACGCTCCGCTAAGTCAGGCACCACCTACCGCGATGTCTTTGAACGTGCCAGCACCCAGGTGACGGCAGAGTACTCATTGCAGCACCCGCAGATGGAAGGAGCGCGGGATAGAGAGTTGTTCAACGTGCATGACCTCAAACCTATGCGCTTCGTACCCATCCAGCAACTTACAGACGACAAAGTCACTTTGGGTGCTGGCGCGGCTCACGGCATCACCGTGGGTTCGCAATGGGTCATTTATCCCTCAGGAACCCAGCAGGTAACCGAGGAAACTCCCAGACTGGGGATGGTAAAGATTACCGTTGTCCGTGCTGTGACATCTGATGCGGAGATTCTCGAAGAGAATCAGGCTGGTGCCATTACTATAGGGACTCGCGCAGTAGAAAAAGCCCACTTCTACGGTGAGATGCGCCTGAAGGTGGATATCCACGTGCCAACTGACTACAAAGGGGCAATGAATGAGTTGGTACAGCTGATTTCCGAGTCAGCGCTGCTACGCCAGACTGAAGAGGGTGAAGCTGCTGAGGCACGGATTTATATCATCGCACCCCGAACAGAAGTCAGTGATAGCGTCCCCGTGCCTCAGTTGGGAACCATCACCAAACCCACTTGGGCTGTAGTGGGAGCAGATGGTCAGCTAATTATGCCTACTCATGCTGTAGATGAAGCAGGCGCGGCAAATGTGCTAAGGGAAAACTTAGAAGCAATCGTCCGTTATCGGCAGGCGCTAGCTCTAAGAAACCCCGATCCATCAAGCTTGCTCAATGGTCAAGTAGAGTTCGTCCTCCAGCTCAAGCGAAAGGCAAATGATGGCATCTGGGTGGAAACTCAGCCAGATTATGAGAGAGGGTTGCCTGTTTTTGAGGAAGGCGATCGCATTGTGTTCGAGATTGTCAATCACTATAACGACCCCGTCTATGTAAGCGTTCTCGACTTCGGACTGACTTATGCGATACGTCCGCTCTATCCTGTCGTGGGAGCCCACCAGCAATTTCAACCCAGTAGATATATCAACATTGGCGTACACAAGGGTCAGGAGATAGAGCTATACCTGCCAAATAATTTCCCCTACGTGTTGCCTGCTAATGATAATCCCCTAGTTGAAGGAATTGAAACCTTCAAACTCTTGGCTACAACCGATCCAGCAGACTTTAGTCCGCTGCTACAAGAAGGTTTGCGGAACAGCGACAAGCTTTTGGAGCAGCTACTGGATATGGCGTTGAATGGGAATGGTGATCGGGAGGCGAAACTTATCCAATCGGATGAGGATTGGACGACGGTAGAACGCTCTTTTTTCTTGCGACGGCGTAGAGAGTCTTAGATCCAAGCGAGGGGCTTCCCCCACCACTTCTGTCATGAAGCTGTACTGTTTGGGCATTAGTAGGAGCCAGAATAGAAACAAAGTTATCAACCAATTTCTGCCAAAGTAAGCTAACTATGAATGAACAATATCACCAAAACTATATCAATTTTGTACAATTTATTCTGAACAGTTCTAGTGGTCAAGAGGTAGAAACGTTGCCAGCAAACCCAAAGGTAAGTCTATTCCTAAATCGCAAACTTTTGCAACGTGCAGACCTACTACTCCTGCAAGGTTATGATCAATTCCACGCCAGTCAGTTTGAAGCAGCATTACAGTCTTGGAAAAAGTCGCTAAATATCTATCGGGAACTTGATAGACGACAAGCCGAAGGGGCTGTTTTGGCAAATTTAGGTCTGGCTTGTGAAGGCATAGGAGACTATAAAAAAGCCATTGATTATTTGGACGAGGCTTTAGCTCTCACCCAAGAAATTAAAGACCGTAAAGGTGAAGGTGATACCCTGGTTAATCTAGGAAATATTTACTGCAATCTAGGACAATATGAACCAGCGATTAGTTATTATAAGCAGAGTTTGGTAATTGCACAAGAACTTCAAGACCGCCTAGGCGAGGCTGCGGCTCTAGTAAATCTGGGAAATGCTTATCAGATTCTAGGCGACTATGATGAAGCTGTTGAACTTTTCGAGAAGAGTTTGAAGATTGCAAAAAAAATTAAAGCTCTTCGGGAGCAGGCAAATGCCTTGGGAAATCTGGGACGTTTTTATCAAATTATAGGAAACTCTAACAAAGCGATTGAATATCACCAGCAAAGTCTGAAAATTAAGCGAAACCTTCAAGACCGCCGAGGAGAGGTTCATACTATAGGGAGACTGGGACTTGTTTATGGTGAAGCCGGAAACTATGACAAAGCAATTCAACATCATCAGCAGGGTTTAGTAATTAGCCGAGAAATTAAATATCGCTTGGGAGAGATAGATTCTTTAAGAAATTTAGGTGATGCTTTTTTAAAAGCTAGAAATTTGGCGGCAGCAGAAAAAAAATTGTACGACGCAATTAATATTGGCGAATCTTTACGGTCAGAATTAGATGGTGGCGATGACCCTAAAATCTCATTTTTGGAAACTCAAGATTTAACCTACCGAATTCTACAGAGAGTTTTGATTGCTCAGAACAAAGTCGAAGAGGCACTGGAAATTGCCGAACGAGGACGTTCTCGTGTATTTATAGAGTTTTTGGTGGACAAGTTTCGAGAACGTACTGAGTCTCAATTTACTCTAACACTCCCGAAAATTGAGCAGATCAAGCAAATCGCCATAGAGCATAATGCCACTCTTGTAGAATACTCGATTATTTATGATGAGTTCAGGGTTGAAGGAAAACTACAAGCTAAAGAATCAGAACTATTTATTTGGGTAATACAGTCACTAGGTACAGTTACATTTCAGATAGTTGACCTTAAGCATTTCTGGCAGCAGCATAAGCAGAGGCTTGCAGATTTTGTTGGTATTACCCGTGAATCCATTGGTGTTAGAGGGCGGGATGCTTTTCCAGTTAACACCGTTGACTCAACAAACACAGAAAACCAAAATTTACAGCAACTCCATGAAATACTCATCCAGCCTATTGCTGATTATCTGCCAAAAGATGCAAATGAACGGGTAATTTTTATCCCTCACGAATCATTATTTCTGGTTCCCTTCCCAGCTCTACAAGATGCTGAAGGTAAATACTTAATTGAAAAGCACACTATTCTCACTGCTCCTTCCATCCAAATTCTCGACTTAACCCATCAGCTACGGCATCGAGTACGAGAAAGAGGTGATGTACTAGTAGTAGGTAATCCTATAATGCCCAAGGTTTTCCTTGAAATTGGAAAACCTCCTGAACAGTTAAAATCGCTTCCTGGGGCAGAACGTGAAGCCATTGAGATTGCCAAGCTTTTTAACACTAAAGCCGTCACTGGTGCTGCGGCTACTAAAGAAGTCATCATACAGCAACTGACTAATGCACGGATTATCCACCTAGCTACTCATGGGTTACTGGATGACTTTACAAGGGTGAAAATTCCAGGGGCAATCGCTCTAACTCCATCAGAAAAAGATAATGGACTGCTTACAGCAGAGGAAATTTTCCAGATGGAACTTAACGCTGAACTCATAGTCTTAAGTGCTTGTGATACAGGTCGAGGACGCTTAACCGGAGATGGTGTTATGGGGCTATCTCGCTCCCTGATTGCTGCTGGAGTTCCTAGTGTAATCGTATCTCTGTGGTCTATCCCCGATGCTCAAACAGCGAATTTGATGAGGGAGTTTTATCAAAATATGGAACGAGGTTTTGATAAAGCTCAAGCACTGCGTCAGGCAATGTTAACTCTGCTAAAAAAGTACCCAGATAACCCACGAGATTGGGCTGCATTGACGCTCATTGGTGAAGCGCATAATAGCTTAGAAAGCTTGTATAAAAACACCTAAATTCTGTAAAGGAGTCTAAATAAAGATGAATGAAAAACTTAAAGCTGAAGCCAAGCAACTGCTACAGCAAGGAATTGAACAACAGGAAAATAAGCAGTATGAAACTGCTTTACAATTTTGTCTGCAAGCACTCAAAATTTATCGGGAAATCAAAGACAGTCAGGGAGAGGGACAAACTCTGAAAAATTTGGGCAACACCTATTATGTTCTAGGAAACTATAGCAAAACTATTGAATATCAGCAACAAACTTTAAAAGTAGCACGAGAAATTCACGATGGTGATTTAGAAAGTAGGGTTTTATTAACTATAGGTAGTGTTTATCACGATTGGGGACAGCGGGCAAAAGGAATTGATTACCACCAGCAATGTTTGGTAATTGCACGGGAATTAAACAACTCAGAGGTTGAAGGAAAAGCGCTCTCGAATTTAGGAGTTGCTTACTACCAGTTAGGAGATTATCCCAAGGCTGTTGAGAATTTACCAAAAAGTTTGACTATAGCTCGGTCAATTGGTAACCGTCAAATGGAGTGTATGAGTTTGGTGTATTTGGGGCAAACCTACGCTTCCCTGAAAGAATATGCCAAAGCGACTGAATACTATGAGCAGGCTTTGCCAATTGGCAGAGAACTTAACAATCGTCGCGGTGAAGGAGCTGTCGCAGGTGGTTTAGCACTTGCTTATGAACAATTGGGTAACTATGAAGAAGCTACTGAATATTACCAGTTGATGCTGGCTGTGGCACAGGAATTTAAAGACACTGAAACAGAAACTGCTGCACGTCGGAGTTTAGAACGGCTGAAACTAGGTTTAACACCAAAGAAATTGGAGGAAACACAGCAACAATTGGAGCAAGCAAGAAAAGAACTGCAACAAGTAAGGGAAAACAATAATCCAGCAGCAGTAACACTAGCTTTAATTAATTTGGGCAGAATTTATAACGAGCAGCGAAATCACAAGGAAGCACAGGAAACACTGGAGTTTGCTTTACAATTAACGCAAGACCTCAAAAATCCTGTATTGCAAAGTCAGGCTTTACTGGAATTAGGAGCAGTTTATATCTCCCAGCAAAATACCGCAAAAGCAATTGAGCTATACCAAGAGAGCTTGGCAATTTCCAAAAAATTAAAAACCAGTCAATTCCAACCAATAGCTTTGGATATAGAAAAAGTAGCCCTCCTACAACTGAGCTACGCTTACCAACTCGAAGGAAACTTACAGAGAGCTATTGATTATCGTCAGCAAGATTTAGAAATTGCTCAATCTATTGATGACAAACTTAGGCAGGCAGAGGCCCTTCGTGAATTAGGTAGTCTTTACCAAGAGCGAGATAACTATATTCAAGCAATTAATTATTTTCAACAGAGTTTGGAAATATCAGACACAATTAATAATCCCAGAGTGAAAGCTCAGTCTCTTCGCAACTTGGGAGATAACTACCTTGGCATAGGAGATTTTCCACAAGCGATTCACTATGCTCAACAGGCTTTGGAAATCACTGAAAAATTTAAGGCTCCTCAAGAAGGGCAACAGACTTTATCTCCCTTAGAAAGAGACTTATTGCAAAAATTGCAGGGTGAAGTTTTATCTCTATTGGGGAGCGCTTATCTATTTGGTTGTATAGACTCCAATCAAAACTTTTATCGTATAAACTCGAGTAAAGACTCTCAGCAGGCAGAAAAATATTTCCAAAAAAATCTTGAGCTAGCAAAGACTCACCCAAACAGTTCCCAATATGCCATAGCACTCAGTAATTTAGGAGTTGTTTACAGTGTCTTGCAAAAATATGATTCAGCCATTAATTATTTTCAGCAATCCTTGACAGTACAACATTCAATTAAAGAACCACATTTTGAGCGAATAAACCGCCAAATAGAAGGAATAAATCTAAGATTTTTAGGCTGGGCTTATGCTGCTAAAGGAAATACTGGACAAGCCATTAAATACTCAGAGGAAAGTTTAGCAATAGCTCAGGCAGATGAAAATTTACTCGGTAAAGCAGGAGCTTTAGGAAACCTTGGTCGGACACTATTTTTAGCAGGTAATCTTCCGGAAGCAGAGAATAGGTTGAGGGAAGCAATTGCAATATTTGAAAACATTAGGACGGGATTTGGCAAAGAAGATTTAAAAAAAGTCTCATTTTTTGACGTATATACAGATGTTTATGAATTACAGCAACAAGTTCTGATTGCACAAAACAAATCTGAGGCGGCTCTGGAAGTAGCAGAAAAGGGCAGAGCCAGAGCTCTTGCTGAATTACTGGCATCTCGTGCAGGGTTAAAAGAGTTTCAAGTCCCATCGCCTAACCTTCAACAAATACAAAATATTGCCAAGGAGCAAAACGCCACCCTCGTTGAATATTCAATTATCTATGATTCTTCCCAAACACTTATTCCTGCCAGAATTCAATGTTTACAGCCAAGCCAGGAATCAAAGCTCTTTATTTGGGTTGTTCAACCTACAGGAAAGGTCAATTTTCGCCAAGTTGACCTCAAAAATCTGGGGCAGGTACATAAAAAATCGTTGGCAGATTTTGTATTTAACTTCCGTGAATCTATTGGGGTGAGGGGGCGCGATGCTCAAGTCGTCAGTAACCCCGAACACCAGGAACGCGATGCTAAAATCATTCCGAGCCCTACACCTCAGGATGACAATCAATTTTTACACCAACTTTATAACTTATTAATTGAACCCATTAAACAGCTCCTACCTACAGATGAGAATGCTCATGTTATTTTAATTCCTCAAGGAACATTGTTTCTTCTTCCCTTTGCAGCTTTGCAAGATGAGTCAGGCAAATGCCTGGTTGAAAAACATACCATCCGCATAGCTCCTTCAATTCAAGTTTTAGACTTGACTCGTCATCAAAAACGAGTTAAACAACAGGGGTCGGAGGTACTCATAGTGGGTAATCCAACAATGCCTAAGATAGCGTTGGAGATTGGAAAATCAGCTCAGCGGCTAGAACCTCTACCTGGTTCTAAAGAAGAAGCAATTGAGATTGCTCGTTTAATGAAAACTAAATACCTTACTGGTGATGAAGCAACTAAGATCGCCATTTTGCAAAATATGCCAAGGGCAAGAATAATTCACTTAGCTACCCACGGGTTATTGGATGACTTCAAGGGTAAAAATGTACCAGGGGCGATCGCTCTTGCACCCTATGGAGAAGATGACGGTATACTGACCGCTGATGACATTTTGGATCAGGAACTCAATGCCGAACTATTAGTTTTAAGTGCATGTAACACTGGGCGGGGTAGAGTTACAGGAGATAGCGTGGTAGGTTTGTCGCGCTCGTTCATTTCTGCTGGTGTTTCCAGTATTGTTGTGTCCTTGTGGGCGGTACCGGATGCTCCTACTGCATTTTTAATGAAAGCATTTTATCAAAATCTCAAAAACAACCTCGACAAAGCTCAAGCATTGCGACAAGCGATGCTAATGACAATGAAACAAAACCCCAACCCGCGAGCTTGGGCTGCCTTTACACTGATAGGTGAAGCAGAGTGGGCATTGAATCTTACTCAAAACAAAGATGAATGCACAGCAGAAAGCTAAAGCTGACCAACTGATGGAGCAAGGCATAGACCAGCATGAAACTGGTAAATCTGAAACTGCCATAGAGTTTTTGCAAGAAGCACTGAATATTTATCAGGAAATCAAACACCGTCAAGGCGAAGCAGAAGCTTTAGACAATCTAGGACTTGTTTACTACGACATTGAAAATTATGTCAAAGCGATTGAGTCCTTTCAGCAGTATTTGGTGTTGGCACGGGAACTCGAAGACGACGAGGGAGAACAAACAGCTTTAGATAGCCTGGGTAATGCTTACTATTGCCTGGAAGACAATATTAAAGCCATTGAGTCCCATAAGCAAAGTTTAACCATTGTTCAGAAACTCCAAGACGTTCAAGAGGAAGGAAGAACTCTAAATAAGCTGGGACTAGCTTATGCGGCTATGGGAAGCTACAACGAAGCGATTGAGTATTATCAGCAAAGTTTAGCCATCGCACGAAAAATCGCAGACCGCCAGGGAGAAGGATGGGTGCTAGACAATCTGGGCGAAGCCTATGGTGGTCTCAACAATTATGGCAAAGCAATTGAGCATTATCAGCAGAGTCTGACTATTACAAGGGAACTCCAAGACCACCAAGATGAAGGGTGGGTACTAGAACATTTGGGTGATGCCTACTCTTCCCTCGGAGACTACGCCAAGGCGATTGAATCCTATCAGCAATGGTTAGCACTTGCACAAGAACTCCTAGCTTGTTCGGAGCTACAGAATTTTCAGCATCAAAGAAAAGCATGGATTCTTGGCAAACTGGGAATGGTTTACCAATCCTTAGGAGATGTAAGTAAAGCAAATGAGTTCTATCAGCAGAGTTTAGTCCTTGCACAAGCAATACACAAGCGTGATTTGGAAGGGCAGGTACTAGGAAAGCTGGGCGACGCTTGCCTTAGCATGGGACTTTATGACAAAGCAATTGAGTACCAGCAGCAGTTTTTAAACATTGTGCGGGAACTCCCTAATCCTCAGCTGTCAGCAGCTGCGCTTGCAAACCTGGGCGAAGCTTACTATTTTAAAGGAGACTATGCTGCTGCAATTGAGTACTCTCAGCAGAGTCTAAAAATTGCATGGGAAATCCAAAAGCGCCCTGTAGAGAGACAAGCTTGGGAAAATTTAGGCAATGCTTATAATGATCTGGGAGATTATGAAAAAGCCATTGAGTCTTATCAGCAAAGTTTAGCAATTGCACGAAAACTGCAAAACCATCAGTTAGAGGGAGGTACACTAAATAATCTTGGCAGTGCTTTCTTTGGATGTGGCAATTTTAAACAAGCCGAAAAAATACTGCAAGAGGCTATTAAAATTTGGGATTCTCTATGGGCAGGATTAGGCAGCCATGATACTTATAAGGTGTCTATTTTTGATATTCAGGCTAAGACCTACCGCCATCTTCAGCAAGTCTTGATTGCCCAAGGAAAGACTGATGCAGCTCTGGAAATTGCCGAGCAGGGACGTACCCGTGCGCTTGTAGAATTATTAACGACCCGTTTTTCCTCGGAATCTACTCCGAGTTTTCCGACTATTGAACAAATAAAAAAAATTGCCAAAAAACAAAAAGCAATCCTTGTTGAATATTCGGTTATTTATCATAGCTTACAAGGTAAAGGACAATCCAAATACCGGAACACCGAACTTTTAATTTGGGTTATTCAGCCTACAGGTAGAGTCATATTTCGCCTAGTTGATATCACTTTCTTGAAGCAAGAAAATACCCCGTTGGGACAATTCGTTGATTTCGCTCGTGAATCCATCGGTGTGAGGGGGCGAGATGCTGTCGTAGTGACCAGTGATGAAGTTCCATCAATCAACAACCAACAATTACGACAACTCCACCAAATTCTAATTCAACCAATTGCTGACCTCTTACCAACAGATCCTAATTGTAAGATCATCTTTATTCCTACTGGTCCTCTATTTCTAATTCCATTTCCAGCTCTTTGTGATGCCTCGGGTCGTTACTTAATTGAAAAGCACACCATTCTTACAGCTCCCTCTATTCAGGTATTAGGCATAACTGCATCACTACGCAAACAGAAACAAAAAGGAGACCACATTTTTGCATCAGGTGATGTTCTAGTAGTCGGTAATCCTACTATGCCTAGGATTTCATTGAAGATTGAGCCACCAACTCAATTGAGTAGTCCTCAAACGATAAAGATAGAAGAATCTTTATGTACAGCCTACTCTGGAGGTGACTATGGCAAATCCTTACTTTTACAAAACTACCTTCAATCGTTAAGACCTTTACCAGGTGCTGAAAGAGAAGCTAAAGAAATTGCCTCTCTCATGAATACTCAAGCCATTATCGGTGACCAAGCTACTAAGGTGACAATTCTGCAACAGATGCCCTCTTCACGAATTATTCACCTAGCCACTCATGGGTTGTTGGATGATTTTGAGAGACTTGGCATACCAGGTGCGATCGCTCTCGCGCCATCAGAGGAAGATAATGGTCTGCTAACGGCTTGGGAAATTCAGGAGTTAAAATTAAATGCCGAATTGGTGGTTCTGAGTGCCTGTGACACAGGAAGAGGTCGATTATCAGGAGATGGAGTGATCGGACTATCTCGCTCTCTGATTTCCGCCGGGATACCCAGCATAATAGTATCGCTGTGGGCTGTGCCGGATGCTTCCACCGCTGAATTGATGACTGAGTTCTATAGAAACTTCTATGAGCGCAAGTTGGATAAAGCTCAAGCATTACGCAGCGCAATGCTAACGACTATGCAACAGCACCCAAATAATCCAAAAGCTTGGGCTGCCTTTACTCTGATTGGTCAAGCATAGAATTTAATAAATATCATCCACTTGAGGTTGAGCATAGACCGAAGTATCCGGCGAAGACGCAGGTAACGATACCCGTTGCGCGTTGCGACGCATCGCCGTAATCCGCTCCGCATCACGTAACGCCAATGGGTTAATTGTAGACCGCTCAGACAACAAATCTGCCACATCAATCCGACCAGGATGACCCTCACAATATGCCTTAGTCGCTGCCTTGGAAACAATAGTGGCAACTTCTGAATTCGAGCATTTGTGGGTTCGTTTCAAAACACTCATCCACTGCTCAAAACTATAAGCATCTCCGGCGACAAACCGGGAATCGTACTTAGCTAAATGCTTGACAAATACATCTTTCCGCTCTCCAGCATTGGGCAAATCCACAAAATACAAATAATCAAACCGTCCGGCTCTCGTCAACTCAGGCGGCAAATAGTTTAACCTATTAACACTCGCCAAAACCAATACCGGCGCCGTTCTATCATTCATCCACGTTAACAGCTTTCCAGTTAATCGACGAGCCACACCCCCATCCGCATTCGAGTCAAACCCCGCTAACCCTTTATCCATATCATCAAAGTACAACACCACCGGAGCGCAGCTTTCAGCCAGCATTAGTAACCGCCTAAGATTGGCTTCACTTTCAGCCGGGGTAATACCAATCAACGCCCCCCAATCTGCCAAAATTAAAGGCACACCCATCCGTTGAGCGCAACGCCTCGCCCCATAGCTTTTTCCTGTACCCGGAGGTCCCACCATTATCACTCCTTTGGGAATTGATAGGTTATATTTTTGGGCTTCGGGTTCCAAGAGTCGGGCAAATTTAGTAAACTCTTCTTGGAGTAAATCTAACCCCCCTAACTCGACATCGGGTTCAGCCACAAACTGAATGTTGAATCGCTTTAATTTAGCGATTTTGTAATCCCTCATCAAGGTAGAACTGTGACGAGTCAAGCTCCCTTGTTGAGTAGCAATCAGTCTTAACCCCGACTCAATTTCCGATAAAGTTAACCCCGCCGCCGCCCGACTTAATCTATCTCGTTCTTGCTGATTCAGACTAATAGCAATTCCCCGGTCAGAGG
>JGI12109J20283_10063390_pt1 | contig 12549 bp, 14 predicted proteins | sample ElkSlonscriptome_12_FD_20283 | JGI IMG/M metagenome (IMG submission 20283) | reverse complement strand
CCCGAGGATGGTGTCGCCGCCCGTGGCGTGGTGCAGCGCGCACGTTTCATGGGCGCGTCATCGCTGGTCGAATTCCGGATGGATTACGATAGCTCGATTCTCAGGGCCATCGTGCCGTCGGTGTTCCTGCCAAAACCCGAGATGCCCATGTGGTTGATGATCCGCCGGGACAAATGCTTTGTCTTTCCGCGCGCGACTGCCGAGAACGCCTAGTCGAGCATCCGCCGGTAGGTTTCGACATAAGCCAGGGTTTCATCAAGGTCGGTGTCTTGTGACATCGCCCTGAATCCGGCGGTTTGCAGTGCGGTGTTCATCGCATCGAGGTCCGCCTGCAGGGCGTTGCCGTACGCCCTGAGCTGGTCCATGGATTCCGCCGAGATATCGAACTGTGATCCCAGCACCAGGCGGGTTTGCTCATCGTCCCTGATCTTGACCAGATAAAGCAGGTTGAGAAACCTGCTGCCGTCCTTGCGTTCGTTGGGCAGGATGAAATTGCCGTCTTCGACACCTGGGTCCTCCAGAAAGGCCCTGATCCGCGCCGTGGCAGGGCCGGCCCCGCCCTGGGGTTGCATGAAGCGGCAGTTGCGGCCGAGGACTTCGTCCTCGGTGCGGCCGGTCATCTTGCAGAATGCGGTGTTGGCAAGGATCAGGGGCATGTCTTCGCGGGTCGCATCGGCAACCACAATCGGAACCGTGCTGTGCATGGCAATCTCTGTCATGCCAGCAGGAATACCGATCATCGTCCGAGGATCATGCTCCGCCGTCATCCTTTGATCGTTTCACGAAATGCCCATTTTGTCGAGTGGAATCGCGGGATCGTCCAAGCCCTGCTGCCGGTCGGGGTGCAAGACGGTGTGTCTGCAGAGGCGGTTATTGCTGTTGCCCGCGCTTTGCGGCGCGGCCACCGCGTCGTTTGGTGATCCGGCCGGTCCGCGCGGGCAGGTCGGCCATCACTTCGGCGCGGGCCTCGGGCGTCATGCGCGACCACGCCCCGATTTCGTCGATGGAGCGAAGGCAGCCGGTGCAGAGACGACTTTCGGGATGGATCACGCATATCTTGATACAGGGGCTTTCGATCTCGGCCCGCTTCCAGATGTGATCGGTATGTTCCGGTTTGCTCACAAGGTCCCTTTCAGATGTGCCAGCCTGTCCAGCAACCCTTGCAGGATATACCCGGCGGCGACATGATCAATGACTTCTGCGCGACGTTTTCGTGTCGTATCCGCCTCAAGCAGGGCGCGTTCTGCGGCGACGGTGGACAACCGCTCGTCCCAGAACGTGATCGGCAGCGGGGTCAGGCGCGCGAGATTGCGGGCGAAGGCGCGGGTGGACTGCGCGCGGGGGCCCTCGGAGCCGTCCATGTTCATTGGCAGTCCGAGGACGAGACCCGTGACCATCCGGTGTGTCGTGAGTTCCAGAAGGGCTGCGGCATCGACGCCGAATTTCTTGCGCTTGATCGTGGTGGTCGGCGTCGCCACGGACCGCATCACATCCGAGATCGCAACGCCGATTGTGACCGTTCCCAGGTCAAGCCCGGCGATCGCCCCGACAGGGGGCAGGGCATCCGCGAAATCTTCGGGCGTGGGGCAGATCATTCCTCGAGCACGCCCGCGTCGCGGGCGGCATTGGTCAGGATCTCCATCCCGCGCATGGAACTGACGAAGACGACCTGCGCCTCTTCCCAGACCGCGCGTGCGCTGTCGAGATCGCCCAGCACGCCGTAGGCGCGGATCAGGCGCGCCCAGTCCCGCGCCGGCCCGCCCTGCGTGGCCAGACGCTCGGCCAGACCGGATACCATGCCACCGATCATGGCCTGACGGTCTTCGGGCGACATGTCCTGTGCGGCGTCCATATCGGCAAAGCTGGGGCCACGCGTTTCGGGCAGGGCATATTCGACACCGGCGCGGAAGGCGGCATCCTGCGCTTGCGAGCGGGCGCTGGCGACGTGGAAATTCTGCGGATCACCATCCTCGATGATCTGCTGCCAGAGCTGGAGCGCGAGATCGGGACGGTCGGTCTGGTTGTAGAGCGCCCCGAGATAATAAAGGGCCGCCGTGTTGTCGGCGTCACGCGCCAGGATATCGCGCAAAAGCTCTTCGGCCTCGGGCGAGACGATTCCGCCTGCGGCGACGACCTTGAGATCGAGCAGGCGCTGATAGTCCGAAACGCGCGCATCGTCGCCCTTGATCGCGATGACCTGTTCCTGCGCGCGCGCGGCATCGCCGTAGTTGCGCAACTCGACCTCGTGGAAGGTCAGCCGTTCCCAGACCTCGAGGTCGTCGGGTCGCGATGGTGCGATCTCGCGCAGTTGCGCGATGGCGGCGACATATTCTTGCGGCAGATCTACGGGCGGCGGTGCGGGGGCCACGGCTTCGAGCGCGGCTTGCGCGGGGCGCGTCGCGCGCATTTCGTCGCTGGCCTCCAGCCGCGCCTGCAACGGCAGGTCTGGATAGCCCGGTGCACCTTGCATCCAGTAAAGACCGAAGGCGATCGCCAGCATCGCAGCCCCGAGCGTGATCGCGAGCCCCAGCGCGGGCCGCCCGGCGCGGTCTTCGCTGCGGGCTTCCTTGTTGGCGGCCAGCAGCCGGCGGGCGACCTCGGTGCGGGCGCGTTCGGCCTCGTCCGGCTCCAGCAGTCCGCGTTCGAGATCACGGTCGATTTCATCGAGCTGGGCGCGATAGATCGCCACATCGGGATTGGCTTGCGCCGCGTCGCGGGGCCGCAACAGGGGTGCCGCGATGGTTGCCGTGACCACAAGCGCCAGAATCCCGCAAACTATCCAGAAAAACATGTCTTGCCGTCCTTTTCTGCCGCCGACATAGCTGTCCTGCGCAGCCGTGAAAAGGGCCTGCGACCATTGCGACATCGGCGGCATGATGGTCCATGTCGCAAATACCGGTCCAACCGCCGCTCAGAGTATCCTCTTGCGCTCGGTTGCGGTCCAATTAAGGCTCGGGCGCAGGCTCGCCCGCCGTTAAGGATTCTGTCATGCCAATGAAGCGCTATTCCGCATTCGCCATCGCACGTGAAGCCATGCGCAACCACACCGGTTGGGACCGCGCCTGGGCGCGCGCCGAGCCGAAGGCGCGCTATGATGCGATCATCGTGGGGGCCGGCGGGCATGGTCTGGCCACCGCCTACTATCTTGGCAAGAATTTCGGCATCACCAATGTCGCGGTGCTGGAAAAAGGCTGGCTGGGCGGCGGCAACACGGGGCGGAATACCACGATCATCCGCTCGAACTACCTGCAGGATCCATCCGCTGCGATCTATGAAAAATCGCGCAGTCTTTACGAAACGATGAGCCAGGACCTGAACTACAACGTGATGTTCAGCCCGCGCGGTGTCATCATGCTGGCCCAGACCCATCACGAGGTGCGCGGATACAAGCGCACGGCCCACGCCAACGCGTTGCAGGGTGTCACGACCGAATGGATCGAGCCTGCGCGCGTGAAGGAGCTCTGTCCGATCATGAATATCGACGGGCCGCGCTATCCGGTGCTCGGGGGGCTCTGGCAGGCCCGTGGCGGCACGGCGCGCCATGACGCGGTCGCCTGGGGTTATGCCCGCGCCTGTTCCGCCATGGGTATGGATATCATCCAGCAATGCGAAGTGACGGCCGTGCGTCAGGAAAACGGCAAGGTCGTTGGCGTCGATACCTCGAAAGGTCCGATCGATTGCGACAAGCTGGGGATGGTCGTGGCCGGGCATTCCGGCGTGCTGGCGCAGATGGCGGGCTTCCGGCTGCCGATTGAATCTGTCGCGCTTCAGGCGCTGGTGTCCGAGCCGATCAAGCCGTGCATGGATATCGTCGTGATGGCCAACACCGTGCACGGGTATCTGTCGCAGTCCGACAAGGGCGAGATGGTCATCGGTGGCGGCACCGACGGCTACAACAACTACACCCAGCGCGGCAGCTTCCACCATATCGAGGAAACCGTGCGTGCACTGGTCGAGACATTCCCCATGATCAGCCGCCTGAAGATGCTGCGCCAGTGGGGTGGCATCGTGGATGTGACCGGCGACCGCTCGCCCATTCTGTCGAAAACGCCTGTCGAGGGTATCTTCGTCAATTGCGGTTGGGGCACGGGCGGGTTCAAGGCAACGCCGGGCTCCGGCTGGGCGATGGCCGAACTGATGGCCAAGGGTCATTCACCCCTGACCGACGAATTCAGCATGTTCCGCTTCCGCGAAGGCAAGTTCATCGACGAAAGCGTTGCCGCGGGGGTGGCGCACTGATGGTCGTTCTCTGTTCAATTCAATTTCCGAAGGTCTGCCCATGCTGATCCTGCATTGCCCCTGTTGCGGCGTCGATGCCGATGAAACCGATCTGCACGCCGGTGGCCAGGCGCATCTGACGCGCGAAGGGCCGGGGTCGTCCGATGACGATTTCGAGGATTACCTCTTTCTGCGCGAAAACCCCAAGGGCGTGCACTTCGAGCGCTGGCGCCATGTCTACGGCTGCGGCAAGTGGTTTCTGGCCGCGCGCTGCACAAATACGCTCGAGGTCTTCGGCACCTATCCGGCGCAGACGACCGAACCGCCGCAGCACATCAAGGACATCATTTCTCAGAAACGGCCCGGCTGGTCGTGGGGGAATTTCTCATGAGCACACGTCTGGCGAAACAGGGCCGCCTGATCAACCGCGGCAAGGCGGTGTCCTTCACCTTCAACGGCAAACATCTGCGCGGATATGAAGGCGATACGCTTGCCTCGGCATTGCTGGCCAATGACCAGATGCTGGTGGGACGGTCGTTCAAATACCACCGCCCGCGCGGGGTCGTCGCGAGCGGGGCCGAGGAACCCAACGGATTGGTCAATCTCGGCAAGGGGGGGCGTTTCGAGCCGAACCAGCGTATCACCACGACAGAGGTGTTCGACGGGCTGACCGCGACATCGCAAAACCACTGGCCGAGCCTCGAATTCGACGTCGGCGCGATCAACACGCATCTGTCGCGCTTCTTGCCGGCGGGCTTCTACTACAAGATGTTCATGTTCCCGCGTCCTTTCTGGAAGCATGTCTACGAGCCCTTCATTCGCAAGTCCGCGGGTCTGGGCAAGGCGCCGAAGGATCGTGATCAGGACACCTACGAGCATTTCCATGCGCATGTCGACGTTCTGGTCGTCGGCGGCGGGATCGCCGGTCTGGCGGCGGCCAAGGCTGCGGGGGAACGCGGCGCGCGTGTCCTGCTTGCCGAGCAGACCGCATCCTGGGGCGGGCGTGCGGTCGTCGATACGCCGCAGATCGACGGTATGGATGCCGAGAAATGGATCGACCAGACCATCGAGGCGCTGGAGGCGATGCCCAATGTCGACTTGCGCCTGCGGTGCATGGGGGCGGGTGTCTATGACCACGGTTATGCGCTGGCCTATGAACGCCTGACCGATCACGCACCCCAGCAGGAGGGCCCGCGCCACCGCCTCTGGCGTATCCGCGCTGGCCAGATCATCACGGCGACCGGGGCGATCGAACGGCCCTTGTCCTTTGCCGGCAATGACCTGCCGGGGGTTCTGCTGGCGTCCGCCGTGCGGGACTATGCGGTGAACTTCGGTGTCTCCGTGGGGGACCGGACCGTGGTTGTGACCAACAATGACGATGCCTACCGCACGGCGATCACGCTCAAGCAGGCCGGGCTGGACGTGCCGGTGATCGTCGATGCACGCGCCCGTGCCGAGGGCGAGCTGATTGATCAGGCCGCCGCGCTGGGGATCCGCGTGGCGTTCGGCACCGGTATCGCCAAGGTCAAAGGCGGCAAGCGTGTAACGGGCGTGGCCCTGTGCAATCAGGCCGGCGAAGGCGGTGTGATCGAAGAGATCGCCTGTGACTGCGTCGCGATGTCGGGCGGCTGGTCGCCGGTGGTGCACCTTTGGTCCCATTGTGGCGGCAAGCTGGTGTGGGATGCCCCGCAGGCGATGTTCCGCCCCGATCACGACCGCGCGCCTGCGGGAGACAAGGGCCAGCCCTTCGTGGCCGCAGCGGGCATCGCCAACGGGCACCTCTTCACCGCCGAGGTCCTGGGCGACGGCTGGGCCGCCGGCCGTGCCGCTGCCAAGGCGACAGGCCATGCCAAGCGCGGCGCGCAGGCGCCCGAAGGTGCCGACGCGGGCGAAGGGCCGATCCTGCCGGTCTGGCTCATGCCGCAGGGCGCAAAGTACGAGTTGCGCGCCAAGGCGTGGCTGGATTTCCAGAACGACGTCAAGGTGTCGGACGTGCAACTGGCCGCACACGAAGGGTTCGAGAGCGTCGAACATGCCAAGCGCTATACCACCCTCGGCATGGCGACAGACCAGGGAAAGCTCAGCAATATCAACGGCCTTGCGATCCTGTCGCAGGCGCTTGACGCCGATATCCCCAAGGTCGGCACCACGACCTTCCGCCCGCCCTACACGCCGATTTCACTGGCCTCGATCGCCGGTGTCGCGCGGGACACGCTGTTCCAGCCTGTGCGCAAGACGCCTGTTTCGGATTGGTCGAATGCGAACGGCGCAGACAATGAACCTGTCGGCCAGTGGCGTCGTGCTTTTGCGTATGTCCGCCCGGGCGAAACTGTCCATGACGCGGTCAACCGCGAGGTCAGGAACGCGCGGGAAAACCTGGGGCTGCTGGATGCTTCGACCCTCGGCAAGCTGATCGTCAAGGGGCCGGATGCGGGCAAGTTCCTCGACATGATGTATACCAACATGATGTCGAGCCTGCCCGTCGGCAAATGTCGTTACGGCCTGATGTGTTCGGAGAACGGCTTTCTGATGGATGACGGCGTGGTCGCCCGGATGGCCGAGGACACCTGGCTTTGCCACACGACCACGGGCGGGGCCGAGCATATCCACGCCCATATGGAAGACTGGCTGCAATGCGAATGGTGGGACTGGAAGGTCTACGTTGCCAACGTCACCGAACAATACGCCCAGATCGCCGTCGTCGGCCCGAACGCCCGCAAGGTGTTGCGCAAGCTTGGCGGCGACATGGACCTTTCGGCCGAAGCGCTGCCGTTCATGCAATGGCGCGAGGGCCGGATCGGTGATTTCGACGCGCGCGTGTTCCGCATCTCGTTTTCGGGCGAGCTGTCCTACGAGATCGCCGTACCCGCAGGGCAGGGGCGTGCCTTCTGGGATGCGCTGATGGACGCCGGTGAAGAATTCGGCGTGATGCCATACGGCACCGAGGCGTTGCACATCATGCGCGCCGAGAAGGGCTTTATCATGATCGGTGATGAAACCGACGGCACCGTCATTCCGCAGGACCTGAACCTGCAATGGGCACTGTCGAAGAAGAAGGATGACTACCTCGGCAAGCGCGCGCATTCGCGCAGTCACATGGCCGATCCGAACCGCTGGAAATTGGTGGGCCTTGAAACGACCGACGGTTCGGTCCTGCCCGACGGCGCCTATGCGATCGCCGATGGCGAGAACGAAAACGGCCAGCGCAATACGCAGGGCCGTGTGACCTCGACCTATCACTCGCCGACACTGGACCGCGGGATCGCGATGGGGCTGGTCCTGCACGGACCCGACCGTATGGGCGAGGTGATCGAATTCAACACGGTGGACGGCGGCGCGATCGCTGCGAAAATCGTCGATCCGGTCTTCTATGACAAGGAAGGGGAAAAGCAGAATGTCTGATGCTGTCAGCGCGCTGAACGGCAAGACCGCTGCCGGTGAGGTCACGATCCGCGATGCGGGATTGCAGGGCATGATCGTCCTGCGCGGTGATCTGGCCGACAAGAAGCTCCAGTCGGTCTGCAAGGCCGTCACCGGCCATGGCGTGCCTGCGCGTGGCAAGGTGGCCGCCGAGGGTGCGTCGGGTCTGGCGTGGATGTCGCCGGACGAATTGCTGGTGCTTGTCCCCTATGAACAGGTTGCCGAGGCGATTGCGAAAATCGACAAGGCCCTCGGGGGTTCACATTATCTGGCCGAAAACGTCTCGGACGCGCGTGCGCTGATTCTGGTCGAGGGTGAGTTCGGGCGCGAAGTGATCGCCAAGCTCGCCCCCGTCGATCTGCATCCTGACAGTTTTGGCATCGGTGATTTTCGCCGGACCCGCCTGGGGCAGGTGGCCGGTGCCTTCTGGATGCGGGATGACGATACATTTGCGGTCATCTGTTTCCGCTCGGTGGCGGGCTACGCGTTCGATCTGCTTGCCACAAGTGCCAAAGCGGGCAGGGTTGGGCATCTGTAGCGCGCCTGCATGGTGCATCTGCGCACAGGGTGTATGTGAAAATCGATATATGTCATGATTCCCATCCATCATGACACGCCCAAATCCTTGGAAAACATGGCAGTTTCGACAAATTCAGGGGCAATCATGGCACGGGCGCATCATTGTGATGGCATTCCCTTGCGGTTGTCTTCAGGGCCTATCCTAAAGGTAAGGTAGCACAAAAACCTCGTCTTGGCGTAGTCAGCCACCAGTGAAGTTAGCGTACCGGTAGGCGGTAGATGAATAGGACGGACTGAAGACGTGTTTGATATTGTGTTGATCGTTTTGCTTGTTGTTGTGTTGTTGCTCGGTGGTCCGAAATCGGCCCGAACCTCATCTGCCGCCACCCGTTTAAACAAGCTGGTCGCCCTAAAGACGTAAAAGGCGGCCCGAGCGCGTTAGTCCGGTTGTCGCCGCCGGCTTGAGTTGATACTGGTTAAGACGGTATTTCAAGAAATCGTTTTTCAGTGCTCGATGAAGAATCCCCTCTCGAAAAGCTAAAAACGTTCGTGGCGCAATCCGCCGCGGCGCTGGTTGGCATTGTGCTGATGGCTATCGGGGTGTCCGGACGATTGGGGCTACCTCTCTATCCCGTCGAGGACATCTCGTTCCTGATGCAGCCCATGCCCTTGGGCGATGCCGTCAACGGCTATTACTGGTTATTGCTGGCGCTCGTCGGTTTCTGGTTGATCCTTTTCGTTTATCCGCGTCTGGCGTCGGCGGTGGCGATCGCGCTGATCGCGTTCAAATGGGCCGCGCTGCAAGGGTATTTCGTGACTTTTTCATAGCGCCGCGCTGTCGGACAGCGCAGCCTGCAGTCGCGCGTCGACCCCTGTTGCCGGGTTTTCGGTCCGGGGACGGGTGACTGCACGATGGCGGGGTCGCCCATGGCATCGGGGGCCGATTACAGCATTTCCCTTGACCTCACGGTATGAGATGACATCTATCAGCTATCCCTGACCTCAACTGAGAAAGATATGAGATATGGCCTTTTCGCTTCCCGATCTTCCTTACGCTCATGATGCGCTTGCCGGCAAAGGCATGTCGGCCGAGACGCTCGAGTATCATCACGACCTGCACCACAATGCCTATGTCACCAACGGCAATGCCGCCATCGACGGCACCGAATGGGAAGGCAAGTCTCTGGAAGAGATCATCGTGGGCACCTACGACAAGGACGCTGTCGCGCAGAACGGAATTTTCAACAACATCAGCCAGTTGTGGAACCACAACCAGTTCTGGGAAATGATGGGCCCCGGCGACAACAAGATGCCGCCAGAGCTGGAAAAGGCGCTGGTCGACAACTTTGGTTCGGTCGATGATTTCAAATCGCAGTTTTCGGCCGCAGGCGCGGGTCAGTTCGGCTCGGGCTGGGCTTGGCTGGTCAAGAAATCCGACGGCTCGCTGGCCGTCACGAAAACCGAGAACGGCGTCAACCCGCTCTGCTTCGGGCAAACCGCCCTTCTGGGCTGCGATGTATGGGAACATTCCTACTACATCGACTTCCGCAACAAGCGCCCCGCCTATCTGACCAACTTCCTCGATAACCTGGTCAACTGGGAAAACGTCGCAAGCCGCATGTAAACCGCGCTGCAAGCCTTCCCGAACGGCCCGCTGCCTGACCGCAGCGGGCCGTTTTCGTTGGAACCCCGCCGTGGTGCTGTTGGTTGATCCATCAAGCAACCAACGGAGGTCAGAGTGATGAGCAAGCAGGACAATATCGACCGCACCGGCAAACCGGTCCCCGACAAACCGGACACCAAGGAAGAGAACGGCGTGCCGGGCGCATTCGGAGACAAGGAAGAGTTCACCAAGGGGCAATCGGGTGTGACGCACGTACGCGGCGATCATGACGAAATCCAGCCCAGCGAGGATGTCGGCGATGACAAGGATTAAGCATCATACATGGGTTCTGGTGGCCGACAGCGAAAAGGCGCTGCTGCTGGAGAACCTTACCGATCACGAAGATCCCAACCTTCAGGTCGTCCGCAAAAAGGAACAGGACAACCCGTCAGATATGGACCAGTCCGCCAACCGGCCGGGGCGTATGGACGATAACGGCCCGGGGCAGAGATCGGCAGTCGATGATACCGACTGGCACGAGCTGGCCAAGGAGCGTTTCGCGTCCGATCTGGCCGATCTGCTTTACGGGCATGCCCACAAGGGCAATTTCGACGATATCATCCTTGTCGCCGCGCCCAGTGTTCTCGGGGCTTTGCGGGCTGAAATGCATCCCGAAGTCATCGGCAAAGTGAAGGCCGAAATTCCCAAGACGCTGACCAATCATCCGCTGCGCGAGATCGAAAGCATCGTCAAGGCCGACCTGGGCTGATGTTTGCGCCATAGACAATGTCTGAAACCCGTGGGACATCTCCCACGGGTTTTCTTTTTGCCGGAGACATTCCATGACCGCACCCCGCCTCGATCAGATCGTCGCCGCGCAGCAGGTTCTTTCGGGCGTTTGCCTCGCAACCCCGGTGCTGCCGCTGACCTCTGCCCGATGGGAGGGTGTGCTCCCGCCATGCAAGAGCGCGACGGTGAAGCTCGAGCTGTTCCAGCAGGCGGGGTCTTTCAAGGCACGCGGGGCCTTTCTGGGCATCGCGGGGCTTTGTGAAGACGAACGGCACGCGGGCGTCGTGGCCGCCAGTGGCGGCAACCACGCGCTTGCCGTCTCGTGGGCCGCGAGGGCCGCGGGGGTGGACGCTTTGATCTGCATGCCACACGCGACCGATCCGGCCCGGATCGCAGGCTGCGAGGCGCTGGGCGCCCGCGTTACCTTGCATGATGACATGGCGGCCGCTTTTTCCGCGATGTCCGATGCCGCTGCGGCAGGCCGGACACTGATGCATCCCTTCGAGGCGGTGCACATGATCCTCGGGGCGGCGACCTGCGGGGCCGAATACGCCGCACAGGCACCCCATGCCGACACCTTCGTCATCCCGATCGGCGGTGGCGGGCTGATCAGCGGCATGGCCTGCGCGATCAAGGCGATGCGGCCCGACGCCCGGGTGATCGGCGTCGAACCACGCGGCGCCGACAGCATGAGGCGCAGTTTTGCCGCCGATGCGCCCGTGCAACTGGATAGGGTCGCCACGATCGCCGACAGTCTGGGGGCGCCGATGGCGATGCCGATGACGTATCAGGTGGCGCGCGCGCATGTGGATGAGATCGTCCTGATCGATGACGACGCCATGTGCGACGCGATGGCGCTTTATCAGGACGTGTTGCGCATCACGGCCGAACCGGCCTGTGCCGCGTCACTGGCCGCGATCACCGGCCCTTTGCGCGATACTCTGGCAGAGCGGCATGTGGCGATTATCGCCTGCGGGTCGAATATCTCGCTGGGGCGCTATACCGACCTGATGGCCGGGTCAGAGCGCTGAGGCCAGCATTTCCTCAAGCGCGTCGATATCATCCGCGATCTGCACGAATCCGAGGATGTCGTCACCGGCAAAGCCGTGATCCACGATATGTTCGAGAAGTGCCACCAGCGGGTTCCAGAAGCCGCCGACATTCAGCAGGATCACCGGTTTGCGGTGCAGTTTGAGTTGCCGCCATGTCAGAACCTCGAAGAATTCGTCCATCGACCCCGCACCACCGGGCAGGACCACCACGGCATCGGCATTCATGAACATCACCTTTTTGCGTTCGTGCATGGTCTCGGTGACGATAAAGCGGTCGAGGTCGCGCTTGCCCACCTCCCAGTCCATCAGGTGTGTCGGGATCACGCCGAAGGTCGCGCCGCCCGCCTGTTGCACGGCATTGGCCACGCGGCCCATCAGCCCCACGTCTCCCGCGCCGTAGACCAGCCGCCAGCCGTTGGCGGCCAGCATCTCGCCCGTGGCCTGTGCGGCAGTCGCATAGGCCGCATCGCGCCCGTCACGTGAGCCACAATAGACACACACGGATTTGAGATTCTGCGACATCGCGGTCCCTTTGCCTCTGCTTGCTTTACTGGTCATAGCGGCGTTGCTAACCTGCCTCAACCAAATGCGGTGGGGCGGCCTGCAAAGGCGCTGCTAAAGGGGCAAAATGTGACGGATGAGACCAGATCAGGGGCAAGCCCGGTATTGGTTGGTGGCGGCCTTGCGGCCGGGCTGATCGTTCTTGCCTTGCTTGTATTGCCCGCGCCCGACACAAGCGACGACAATACCGCCGCCACGACCGAAGCGCCCGCGCTCGATACGCCCGGCGTCGCGGACGCCCCCGCGCTTGACACAGCCCAAGCGGATGCACCGGCCGGTCGCGATGCGCCGCAGGTCATGCCGTCCCCCGATGCCGATGCCGATGCCGCCGATCCGGCCGCCACGACCGCCGACACTGCCGATTCTGCCCCGCAGGTGGCAGCGCAG